>Ga0255182_1000718_pt1 | contig 19912 bp, 16 predicted proteins | sample Atl_UVDOM_RepA_8_FD_188420 | JGI IMG/M metagenome (GOLD analysis project Ga0255182, IMG submission 188420) | Freshwater microbial communities from Altamaha River, Georgia, United States - Atl_UVDOM_RepA_8d | ecosystem: Environmental > Aquatic > Freshwater > River | place: USA: Georgia...
TCTTATCAACGTCCTTTTGTCGCGACCTTGGCCGAGCGCTTTGCTGCCGAGCAGCCCTTGATTCAAGTGCTGGCGGGGCCGCGTCAGGTGGGAAAGACCACGGGGGTGCGGCAGTTGTTGGCACAAGGGGCGTGGCCGCACCATTACGCCAATACCGATGATGTGCTGGTGAGCGACCGCAACTGGTTGCTGGAGCACTGGCAGCAGGCGCTGTTGTTGGGCGATGGCGCCTTGCTGGTGATTGACGAGATTCAGAAGGTGGTCAATTGGCCCGAGACGATCAAGGCATTGTGGGATGCCCAGCCGGGGCGGCTGCGGGTGTTGTTGCTGGGATCGAGTGCCTTGCAGATTCAGGCCGGGGCGACGGAGAGTCTGGCGGGGCGGTTTGAGTTGCTGCGGGTGCACCACTGGACGTTTGCGGAACTGCAGGCGGCTTTTGGTTATGACTTGCCGCGCTACCTGGCGTTTGGCGGTTACCCGGGGGCGGTGGCTTTGGAGGGCGACCCTGATCGGTGGTATGCCTACATGAAAGACGCGATTGTGGAGGCGGTGATTGGCCGGGACATCTTGCAGAGCCACAAGGTGGCGAACCCGGCTTTGTTTCGTCAGGCGTTTCAGATTTTGTGTGCTTACCCGGCGCAGGAAATCAGCTACACCAAGCTGTTGGGTCAGTTGCAGGACCGGGGCAATACGGATCTGGTCAAGCACTACATCGATTTGTATGGCGGGGCGTTTTTGTTGCACGCGCTGCAAAAGTATTCGCCTAAGGCTTGGCTGGCGCGCAGTTCAAGCCCCAAGATGTTGCCAGCGTGCCCAGCGCTTTACAGCATGGCCGCGGGTGTGAATGTGGCGCACAACGCCGAGCAGCGCGGGCGTGCTTTTGAGTTGGCCGTGGGGGCCGAGTTGTTGCAGCAGCCGGGGCAGGTGTTTTATTGGCGCGAGCGCAACGACGAGGTGGATTTTGTATACCAGTACCGCGATGCGCTGTACGGCATCGAGGTGAAGTCGGGTCGCCAGAAGTCAGCCAAGGGTCTGACGGCTTTTGCTGCACAGGTGCCGCAGGCTTTGCGCGTGATCGTGACGCCGGACAACTTTGCCCAGTTCTCCGCCAACCCCCGTGGTTTTTTGGCGCAGGTGGCGGTGTAGCGGTAGGGTGGAGCCAGTACGTTAGGCGAAGGCCAGTACGACCCTGGCCCGTGAAGCCACCCACCATGACGCGCACATCCGCGCACCTTTTCAGGACGGTCCCCCTCCGTCCTCCTCATCCATCATGAAATCCTTGTCTTCGGTTGATACGGCCCTGGCTTTGCCACGGGTGGCCAAGCGTTTGCTCGCCTTGGTGGTGGATGTGTGCCTGTGCGTGGGCACCGTATGGGCCTGGTTTGCGCTGCGTACCGAGTCGCTGGGGCCGTTCGGGCCGCCGCTGTGGTGGGTGGCGGGCACGTCGGTGGCGTTGGCGCTGCCCTTGATGGTGCACTTTGGCCTGTACCGGGCCATCTTCAGGCGCAGCGGGCTCAATGCGGTGTCGGGCGTGTTGCTGGCGCTGGGCACTTACGGGCTGTTGTTTGCCACAGTGTTCACGGTGGTGGGGGTGCCGGGGGTGCCGCGCTCGGTGGGGGTGTTTCAGCCTTTGCTGTTGTTGCTGGCGGTGGGCGGCACGCGTGCGCTGGTGCGGTATTGGCTGGGGGGCGCGTATCGGAATTTGCTGGGGCAGAAGCGCCTGCCCGGGGTGCTGATTTACGGCGCAGGGGCGGCGGGCTGGCAGCTGGCGTCGGCCCTGGTGCGCGACCCGCAGCTGCGGCTGGTGGGTTTTGTGGATGACGATGCACGCCTGCAAGGGCACGATGTGGACGGGCGGCGGGTGTATGCGCCAACGCAGGTGGCGCAGTTGGTGGCCGAGCAGGGCGTGAGCGATGTGCTGCTGGCCATGCCCAGCGCCGTCAAGGCGCAGCGCAGCGCCATCATTGGCCGGCTGCAGGGCTTGCCGGTGCGGGTGCGCACGGTGCCGGGTGTGGCCGAGCTGCTCAGCGGGCAGGCAGGCATTGGCGACCTGCGCGAGCTGGACGTGGAAGACCTGCTGGGCCGCGAGCCGGTGCGGCCCAATGGTCTGCTGCTCAACCGCAACACGCGGGGCAAGCGGGTCGCGGTCACGGGGGCCGGGGGCAGCATTGGCAGCGAGCTGTGCCGCCAGATTCTGGCCTGCCAGCCGGTTTGCCTGCTGCTGGTCGAGCGGGACGAATTCGCGCTGTACCGCATCCAGCAGGAACTGGCGCCGCTGGCGCAGACGGCCGGGGTGGAGCTGGTGGCGCTGCTGGCGTCGGTGTGCGACCGCGAGCGCATGCACGAGATCATGGGCACCTGGCAGCCGCACACGGTCTACCACGCAGCCGCCTACAAGCATGTGCCGCTGGTGGAGCAGAACCCGGCCGAGGGCGTTCGCAACAATGTGTGGGGTACCTGGATGGCCGCCGAGGCCGCCACGCTGCACGGGGTGCAGAACTTTGTGCTGGTGAGCACCGACAAGGCGGTGCGGCCAACCAACGTGATGGGCGCGAGCAAGCGCCTGGCCGAGATGGTGCTGCAGGCGCTGGCCGGCGCGAGCCTGTCAGAGCTGGCCAGCGATGGCCTGTCGATCGAGAGCCGGCCGGTGTTTTCGATGGTGCGTTTTGGCAATGTGCTGGGCTCCAGCGGCTCGGTGGTGCCGCTGTTTCGCCAGCAGATCGCCGCCGGCGGGCCGGTGACGTTGACGCACCAGGACATCAACCGGTTTTTCATGACGATTCCCGAGGCCGCGCAGCTGGTGGTGCAGGCCGGTGCCATGGGCCAGGGGGGCGATGTGTTTGTGCTCGACATGGGGCAGCCGGTGCGCATTTACGACCTGGCGGTGCGCATGATCGAGCTGTCAGGGCGTACGGTACGCAGCGAGGCCAACCCGGCGGGGGACATCGAGATCCGCATCACCGGCCTGCGTCCCGGCGAAAAGCTCTACGAGGAGTTGCTGATCGGCAATGACCCGCAGCCCACGGCGCACAGCCGCATCATGAAGGCGCACGAGCATTGCCTGCCCTGGGCGCAGTTGCAGGCGCGACTGGGGGCGATGGAGCTGGCGCTGGCGGCCAACGATGTGGACTTGATCAAGGGCTTGCTGGCCGACCTGGTGGACGGTTACCAGCCCGCCGCGGAGGTGGTGGACTGGGTGTATCTGGCCTATGAGCGTGAGCGCATGCCGGGCGTGATCGCATAAATGACGAATGGCTGCCCTGGTGTTTTGATTTTGGTGAGTTTGAGGAATATTTTTGGATGCATTGATCTCGAATTAAGTGGAAATTTAAGTACGCATTAATTAGAATCAAAAGCATGCAAAAGTGGTATTTGATCTGCACCAGACCCGGGCAGGAGACCTTGGCGCGCGAGAGCCTGCAAGGCCTGGGGTACGCCTGCTTTTTGCCTTTACTGCCCGGCGCAGGGCCGACGCCGGAGCCTTTGTTTCCTCGTTACCTTTTCGTGCAGCTGCAGGAGCCGCTGATGGGCCAGACCTGGGCGGCTGTGCGTGCCGCTCGCGGGGTGGCGCGCATTGTCAGCACCCCGCAGGATCTCGACGGGATCAGCCACGAACTGGTGCAGTTCATCCGCAGCAAGAGCCTGGCAATGGCTTCGCCCTGGCAGGGCGTCGCGTCAGAGGCCGCCGCAGACCCGCGCACGGTCCACCTGGAGGCGATCTTTGCCGAGCGCAACGGCTTTCGCCGTGTCCTGGGCCTGATCGAACTGATCAGCCGCCGTCACCCGCCCGCTGCCACCACGCCCGCTGCCGGCGTCCGCTACCAGCTCGCTTCCTGATTGCCCTCGCGTCGGGCACCGCAGTCAATTCGATTGCCGGGCTGCGCGGGCATTGACCGCCAGGACTTTGCACAGAGCGCAGTGATTTGGCCAATCCTTGCAGCGCTGTGACACGCTCAGTCTTCTTCCTGGCCGGCGCTTGTGATGGGCCGCAGAAAGACACCGGCCAGAAAAGCGGCGGTGATGGCCAGGGCGGGGATGTGGAGGTTGAATTCGACCCAGCTGTGCAGCAGCAGCACGGCCACGCCAAGCCCCGCGAGGCAGCGCTGTAGCGTGCCGGTGCGCATGCGTGCACCCGAGGGGCTGGCCCGCAGACGGCCAATCTGGCGCAGGGCCAGGTAGAGCGCCGCGCCCACGGGCAGCAGGGCAAAGCCGCCAAGCTCCATGAGCAGTTGCGGGTAGTCGTTGTGGGCGTATTCGACATAGCCCAGGCTGCTGACGTCCTGGAAGCGTGGAAAGACGGATTCGAAGGTGCCGACGCCGGAACCCCAGGGCCAGAAGTGCTGGGCGGCCGTGACGGTGGACAGGGCGTAGGTATGGCGGACCTGGGCATCGACGACCAGGCGCTGGCCTTCAAAGCGCTGGCTCAGGCCTTCGAGGCCCACGGAGACCAGGGCGGCCAGCACAAAGAACGCAAGGCCGGCCATGGTGGCCCAGCGCAGGCGTGGCGGCAATTCTTGCCCGCGGGTGCGCAGCATCAGCCAGCCGCAACCGATGAGGGCGGCACTGGTGGCCAGCAGGCCACCGCGTGACTGGGTCAGCAGCAACACCACGAAGATGGCAAAACCCAGCACGATCCACAGGGGCCACCAGGCGCTGCGGGGCAGCCAGCGGCTGAGGGCGCCGTGGCTGCGTCCGGGCTTGCGAAGCGCGAAGTAGAACCAGATGGGCACGCTCATGCCCAGAAAGTCGGCCAGGTGGTTGCGGTTGTTGAAGGTGCCGATCACGCTGCCGGCATGCGCCGAGCCAAAGTAAAAGAACGATTGCACGCCGCCGCCCAGCTGCAGCACGGCCAGCAGGGCCTGCAGGCCGGCGGCGGCCATGAAGAGGCCGAGCAAGCGGTCTGTGTGGCGCCGGCCCAACACAAGGGCGGCCAGAAAGGCGGCACTGACAGGCACGGCCGACCAGAGGGCTGCACGCGTGGCCGAGGGGTTGAGGCTCAGGGGCAGGTATTCGGGGCGGGGCAAGCCCGCGCTTTGCAGGGCACCGAGGTAGTCGCTGCGGCCGGCCAGGCCTTGCCAGACGCTGGCGGGCAAGGGCACCAGTTGCAGCAGGGCCAGCCAGGCGGGGCTGCTGGCCAGCAGCAGCACTGCCATGCGCCAGCCAGGGGGCAGGGCATCGGGGTTGAGGGGTTGGCGCAGGTGCAGCCGGGTGACGAGGGTGGCCAGCAGTCCGGCCAGGGCACACAGGCCGATGGCCAGCAGCAGGGCGCTGGCCAGCTGCCGATTGCCGCCGCGGATCAGCGGCGCCAGGCTGAGAAGGGCGGCCAGACAAAAAAACACCCAAGCAGAGGCGTCTGCTCGGGTGTTGTGCGGGCCTGCGCCGGGCGCAGTGTTCATGCTGGCAAAGGGCTCAGGAACCGGAGGTTGGGGTGTTGTTGCCGGACCGGTTGTTCAGGGCGTTGCCCACGCCGATCACGCCGGCGCCAATGCCCAGCGCGGGCAGGATGCCGAGGGCGGGCAGCAGGGGGGCTGCAACGGTTTCGCCGGTGCCTGGCGGGACAACGGGCGGCACAACCGGCTGTGGCTGGCTGCCCGGCACGGGGGCCTGCGCCACGCGGTAGGGGCTGGCGAGCTGTTGCACCGAGGCCTGCAGCTGGGCGCACTTGAGGCCCTGGGTGATGCGCAGGTGCTGCGAGGCGCCCAGGCTGATCACGCAACCGCCCGACAGGGCGACCGTGGCCTTGCCGTTGCTGGAGACCATGACGGTGTTGCCCTCGTGCAGGACGGTGCCGCTCTGGGCCTTGGCGACGAAGTTGGCGCCGCCCACGCTCACGTTGCCGTTGACGTTTTGCAGCGTGCCGACCGGGGCCGCTGCCGGCGTGGCCAGTGCCTGACCGCTCAGGCCGGCGCAGAGCACGCCGAGGGCAATGAGGTGTTTGTTCATGTGGTTTCTCCCTTGTTGGCACTGGGCCTGTTGTGCCTGCAGTGTGTGACAGGCAATGGAAAACATTTTAGTACAAAAGCGCGCATCCCTTGCGGGCTTTGTGATGTTGCTGTTTTGCATCGCCTGCACGTCAATTTGTTACTGAATGTTTCAAATACGCCCTAAAAGAGGATGAATTGTCAAAAACAAATGTTGCACATACGCCAATTGGCTGTTTTTTATTCTTTAGTTCTAATGCAATATCCGGTCACGTTCAAAAGGTTGAAAAACCTGCGGTAACTGATTGATTTCAAACCCTTTGTGGAGGTGCGTATGAATGGATGGCGCATGATGATCGGAGGTCAAACCTCTGGATCCGCCAGGAGTCGCTGGGCGACGGGCTTGCTGGCTTTGTGTACGGCTGCGGCGGTTTGGGCGCAGCCCGCTGCCGATGTGCGCATCGAGGCGTTTGGCGAGGCCTTTGCCAAGGCCGAGGCTGCGCCGGCCGCTCAGGCCCGGGTGTTTGTGTACCGCACACCGGCGGCCATTGCCCCGGCGCCGGTCAACATCTATCTCAACGGCAGTTTTCACACTGCACTGTTGCGCGGTGGCTACACCGAGTTTTGTGTGGCGCCCGGTGCCCTGGCGGTGCAGAGCGCACTCGACGACGCCAGCCGCCTGCACCAGGGCAAACGCGAGCCGGGTCAGCAGCTGAGCTTTGCGGCCGGGCAAGTGCAGTACCTGCGCGTGCAGGACGGTGCAGTACCCAGTCTGCAGCCGGTGACGCCGGCACAGGCCCAGAGCGAGCTGGCGCAGACGCGTCGGCAGATTCATGTGGTCTCGCGTGCCAAGGCCGCCCAGGAATGCCAGGCTCCGGCCGCCGCACCACCGGCGCCGCCACCACCCCCGAAGCCCCCGGTGCCACGCCAGTACGCACTGGAGGCCGATGCCCTGTTCGAGTTCAACAGCGCCGAGTTGCGTGCCGATGGGTTCAATGCGATCGAGTTGCTGATCCAGCGGCTGCGTTCGGAATACACCTCGGTCGAGCGGATTCGGGTGCTGGGCTTTACCGATCCGATTGGCTCCAGGGCGATCAACGACCGTCTGTCCGAGCAGCGCGCCAAGACGGTGGCCGATCAGCTGCTGGCCCGTGGCATGCGGCCCTCGCGTGGCATCGAGACCGAAGGTCTGGGTTCGCGTGAACTGGCCAAGTTTGGCTGCGGCAACGCCCCCACACCCCAAAACAAGGCTTGCCATGCACCGAACCGTCGCGTGGTGATTGTGGTCATCGGGGCCGCGAAATAAGCGGCCGACCAGACCGGAAACTGTTGGAAGGATCACATCATGAGCAAGATTTACAAGGTCAAGGTCAACCAGGGCGAGGGCAAGTCGGATCTGGTCGATGTACCGGCCGCAAGAGCGGGTAGCGGTCCAGTGAAGATCAAGGCCATTGGCGGTGCCCGATACCAGCTGTTCGATCCCGACACGGGTTATGGCCCGGAGAACATCCGGGTCGATCGCAAGGGCAAGGACCTGCGCGTTTATTTCGAAGGGCGCAACACCCCTGACCTGGTGCTGGAGGACTATTACGAAGCGGTGGCCCCGGGTTTCAACGCCCTGATCGGTGAAGCCGAAAACGGCCGCTTCCATGAATACATTCCCGAGTCGGCGGTGGGCGCGGCCAGCGTGCCGGCATTGACCGAGTCGGCGGTGCCTTCAGGGCTGGCGCTGGGCGGGCTCGAAGTGGCGCCATCGGGGGCGGCCGTGGGTGCCCTGGTGGCAGGCTTTCCATGGCTGGGTCTTGCGGGGGCCGGTGCGGCGGCCGCGGCCGCCGCAGGGGGTGGTGGTGGTGGCGGCGGCGCGAACCCCGACACGACGCCGCCGGTCATCAAGTCGGCGCGTTTGCTGCCAGAGGATGACAGCGGCCCGAAGGACAACGTCACCAACGACAACACGCCGCGCATCACCGGTGAGACCGAGGCCAATGCCGATGTGGCGGTCACGGTCAATGGCAAGACCTACACCGGCAAGGCCGATGCCAATGGCATGTTTGTGATCCCGGTGACCGATGTATTGCCTGATGGCAACTACACGCCGCAGGTGGTGGCCACCGATGCCGCGGGTAACAAGTCGGCCGCCTTCGCAGGCACGCCGTTCCGCGTGGACACCAGTGGCACCAACAATGGCGGGGAGGTGGACCCGAACGGGAACGCCACGCCGGACATCGTGTCCATTTCGGAAGACACGGGCAGCAGCAGCACCGATTTCTACACCCGCGACAACACACTGGTCTTCAAGGGCACGGTGTCAACCTTTACCGACAACGGGGCCTGGGTGGCGCTGGTACTCAAGGACGCCACGGGCAAGGTGGTTGACAGCGGGTATGCCAAGCCTGAGCAGGTCAACGGTGTCTGGAACTGGTCGTGGGATCGCTCCAAGGCTGTGCCCCTGGTCGATGGCAGCTACACCCTGGAAGCCTCGGTGGTGGACGGCGCCGGCAATGTGGTGGCCAACGCGGCCAACAAGGCCGCCACCGACACCCAGGTGGTGGTGGTCGATACCGACAAGTCCAACAATTTCGACCCGTCGAAAACTCCTGAAAAACAGGCCGACCCGAACGCGACGGCCAAGATCGGTGTGACCGCGATTTCGGTGGACACGGGCTACAGCGACAAGGACTTCATCACCAGCGACCGGACCCTGAAGTTTTCCGGCACGGTGCAGGGCTTCAGTGACAACGGGGCCTGGGTACAGGTCACGCTCAAGGACGCCAAGGGCGAAGTCGTGGCCAACGAGTTCATCAAGCCTTTGACAGCGGGCAGCAATGCCAACTGGGAATGGGACCAGACGGGACGCAGCCTGCCCGATGGCAAGTACACGCTGGATTTCGCCATCGTGGACAAGGCGGGTAACCCCTTGAGCAGCGGTTCGCAGGCTGTGGTGGTTGACAACAGCCCTGTCGCTAACGGTGATGTGGCCGACCCCAACGCCGGTCTGGTATTGGGCAAGATCAGTCTGAGCGAAGACACCGGCCGTGCCGGAGACCTGGTCACCAAGGACCGTACGCTCAATTTCAGCGGCAGCTTTGACAAGCCGTTTACCGACAACGGTGATCAGTTGCTGGTGCAGGTGTTTGGCCAGGATGGCAAGGTGGTCTCGCAGCAGTACCTCAAGCCATCGGGCACCAGCTGGTCGTTTGAAAACCTGACCGAACTGGGCAGCATCGAAGGCGTGCATCAGTACACCGTCAGCGCCAGCCTGGTGGATGCGGCGGGTAACCTGCTCAAGGCCACGGACCAGACTTTCATGATCGACACGGCGACGACCATCACCGAAAAATCGGCGGTTGACAAGGGCATGTCGGCCTGGACCTATTCGGTCGTGAATTTTTCGGCGGCTGAACGCGGCGCCTACTCTTTCACGGTGGACGGCCAGACTTACACGCGTCAGTACACCGGGGGTGTCTTTGACATGAAAGAGGTGCTGGGCAAGAGTTTTGCTGCGGGTCAGTTCAACTTGAGTTTCACCGACCTGAGCGGCAATAGCTACCAGATCAGGAATTCCGATGTGTCCTGGGATTTCGGCAAGGCCAGCATGGGGGTGCCCGATGCCAGCATGCCCGCTGTGCTGCCGGACATCAATTTCAGTGGCAATAATGCAGTCGGCTCGGTCGGCAAGCTGGTGCTCGGCGGTACGGGCAGTGAACTCGATCTGTCGAGCCTCTACACCACGACGCCCAAGATCGGCGATGTCACGGCTGTCAACCACATCGATGCGAAGTCGGGTGACCATGTCATCAAGCTGACCATGGGCGATGTGCTGGCCCTTGGGGTCAAGGACAGTTTCAGCCTGGCCACGGCCCACAAGGGCAAGCTGCAGATGCGCATCGATGGCGACAGCAAGGATGTGCTCAAGCTCGACGATCTGGTGGGCAATACCGAATACAGCTGGAACACCAACCAGTCGGCCGTGACCCTCAATGGCCGCAACTACAAGGTGTTCAGCAACGCCGAACTGGGGCTCGACCTGTTTGTCGAGGCCGAGATCCGCGTCGACGGACCTTGATGCTTTTGTCGGTGTTTTGCATGCGTCTGTTGATTACAATGGTTGCATGTTCACGCCTGTCCGCACGCTCCTGATTGCAGCCGCCCTGGGCGGCTGCGCTCTGGTGCAGGCCGACCCCCTGCTCGATTTCGGCGTGTTTACCGCGCCGACGCAGCGGGCGATTGCCGAGCCGGTGGTGTCGTGGGTGGTGCATCCCCAGCCGAAGGCGTATTGCCGCACCACCAGCCCGCAAGACGGCTCGGTGGCCTGGCGTGATGCCTGTGTGGTCTGGCACAAGGCCACGGCGCGTTGCACCATCGTTACGCCCACGTCCACGACCCATTCGCAGCTGGGGCATTTGTTCCTGCACTGCATCAAGGGGGGCTGAGAAGGTGCGGTCCTGCAAGGCAGTCTGGCGGTGTCTGCATCGCCCGGTGCTCAGTTGGGTGCTGGCGGGGGCTGCTGCTGTCCTGGCCGGTTGCCAGACCATGAAGCCGCCCGCGGTGGACCTGACCCGCTTTACCCCCATGCCTGTGCCGCAACGCGTGATTGACGAGCCGCGGGTCAAGTACCTGGCCCGTGCCGACGGTTATGAATACTGCGCCCGCATCACGGGTTTGCCGGTCACGCCCACGTCGCGGCCCATGGCCTGTGCCTTCTGGAATGTGCGGCGCAAGCAGTGCACCATCGTCACGCCACTGGAGTCGGGCTTCAATTACCTGGGCCATGAATTGCGCCATTGTTTTGAAGGGGCGTTCCATGACTGAACGCATGCGCCCGGCCTGGCTGCAAGCGAGGGCATCCTCCGGCCTCAACCGTCGTCAGTGGCTGCAGTGGGGGGCGATCGTAGGGACGGCCCCGGCACTGACGGCGCTTGCCGATGCACCGCCGGACCTGCGGGTGGGCCTGCTCAACCATTACCACCCTTTTAGCGCGGTGCGCAACGGGCGTGTGGAGGGATTTGAATTCGAGGTGGTGCAGCGTCTGGGGCAGATTTTGCAGTTACGTCTGCAGATCGAGGCCGAAGGTCTGTCGCCGCTGCTCAGAAAGCTCGAAGCCGGCCAGGTCGACTTCATTGGCAACCAGCTGCTGGCCACGCCCGAACACCGTCGCGTCTGCGATTTTGTGCGGCCTTATGCCAGCAACCAGCTGGTGTGTGTGCAGCACGAAGACGACAACCGTGATTTCCTGAGTCTGGACGATCTGTACGGCAAGCGCCTGGGGGTGCTGGCCAAGACCGGTATCGAAGAGCAGGCCCGTGGTGTGGTTGGCCGGACGGTGGTGGCCTATGAGCGAATCGCCGACGGGTTGCGCGATCTCGGCGCGCGAAAGCTCGATGCAGTACTCGAAGAGAGCCTGATCGTCGAATACCACATCGAGCATGACCAGCTGCCGATCAAGGTAACGGCGCCGTTTGCACCGCCGATCGCCATGGGCATGGTGGTCAGGAAGGGCCAGCAGGCCTTGCAGAACCGCCTGACCCAGGCCGTGCAGCAGATGCTGCGTGACGGTTCTTTCAAGGCGATTTCGACGCGCTGGTTTGGCTACGACGTCAGCCGTGCGCGCTCGGGCCATTCGATCGCGCGCTGAGAGGATAGGGCAGGGTGGGAGCGTTCTGTTGAGGCCGTGAGCCCGTCAGAGCGGGGAAGGCTCAGTTGAAGATGTCGAGCTGGCGGCGTTGTGGGTCCAGCGAGAGGTCGATCAGTTCGGGCAGGGTTTCGCAACCCATTTTTTCGAGCACACGGCTGCGGTGCAGCTTGACGGTGGCGGGGGCCGAGCCGTTGATTTCCGAAATTTCCTTGTTGCCGTAACCCTTGATCATCAGCTTGCAGATTTCACGCTCTTTGTCGGTCAGGCGGTTAAAGCGCTCGCGCACGTCAAGGCTGCGGATGAGTTCGGTTTGCCGGGCGCGGTCGCGGGCCAGGGCTTTTTCGATGGCCGTCAGCAGCGCTTCCATGCCAAAGGGTTTGAGCAGGAAGTCGATGGCGCCTTCTTTCATGGCGGTGATGATTTCCACCGGCTGGCTCTCGCCGCTGATGAAAATGATGGGGGTCTCGCGCCCTTTCTTGCGCAGGTGGGCCTGCAGTTCGATGCCACTCATTTCGGGCATGCGCATGTCCAGCAGGATCACGGCCGGCGCCATGGGCAGCGAGTCACGCAGGAAGGCTTGCGCGTTTTCGAATGTCTGCACCGAGTAGCGCGAGGAGCTCAGGGTGAAGGCCAGGCTGCGGCAGATGGACGCATCGTCATCCACCAGGTAGATGTGGCCTTTGAAGTCATCGAAGTTCATGACCCACAGATTAAGGGCTTTTCGTCCATCGGGCGTACGCCAAATGGCGTATCGAGGCCTTTTCGCATGGTCCTGGAGTGATTCTAAAAGTATTCAAATCCATCGATCTGCCGCCGCTCTGCAGGGGCCAAGTGGCAGCTTGGCAGTTTTGGGTTGGGCTGCGGGTCGGACCGAGGGCTGCTCAAGCCTGCGCAATGTTGGGCGGGGCCTTGCCGGGGTGAATAAGATCGGGTGATGCATTTGCCCGTCTCTTCATCCTGCCTGTCCGGGGCGACCACCCGTCTGCCCACCGATGCCCAGAGCATTCTGGCGCTGGCCGCGCGGTCCCTGTTTGACGTGTTTGCCCGCGCCAGCGAGGGCATGCTGCTGGTCGACCGCTCGGGCCGTGTGGTCTGGATCAACGAGCAATACCGCCGGTATCTGCCGGCGCTGGGCTTTGCGCGCGAGTCGGACTTTGTCGGCCAACCGGTGTCGGCCGTGGTGCAGAACACGCAGATGCACCAGGTGCTGGCTTCGGGCAAACCCATTTTGGTGGACCTGCTGATCAACAAGGCCGGCACCTTTGTGGTCAGCCGGTTTCCGCTGCGCGACGAGGCCGGGCAGGTGATCGGCGCGCTGGGCGTGGTGCTGTTTGACGAGCCGCAGGCCAATCTGCAGCCCTTGCTGGGCAAGTTCGCCTTGCTGCAGCGCGAACTCGACGAAGCCCGTGCGGCGCTGCGCCTGCAGCAGAAAACCAGCCAGGGGCTGCGGCGCGCGCGCCACAGCTTCGCCAGTTTTGTCGGCTCCAGCGCGGCGGCCACCGAGGTCAAGCGCCAGGCGCGGCGCGCCGCGCAGTCGCGCAGCCCGGTGCTCCTGCTGGGCGAGACGGGCACGGGCAAGGAGTTGCTCGCCCACGCCATCCATGGCGCGTCTGCGCGTGCCGAGGGGCCTCTGGTGAGCGTGAACATCGCGGCCATTCCCGAGACCTTGCTGGAAGCAGAATTTTTCGGTGTCGCCCCCGGCGCCTACACCGGCGCCGACCGCAAGGGCCGCACTGGCAAGTTCGCCCTGGCCGATGGCGGCACGCTGTTTCTCGATGAAATCGGCGACATGCCTATGCCCCTGCAGGCCAAGCTGCTGCGCGCCCTGCAGGAGGGCGAGGTCGAGCCCCTGGGGTCGAACACGCTGGTGCCGGTGGATGTGCGCATCATCGCGGCGACCTCGCGCGATCTGGGGGAGATGGTGCGCCGTGGCGAATTTCGGGAAGACCTGTATTACCGGCTGCATGTGCTGCCGCTGCGGGTGCCACCGCTGCGCGAGCGCCGGGGCGATATTGCGGCCCTGGTGGAAACGCTGGGCGATGCCCTGGCCCTGCAGAACGGCCTGCCGCCGCTGGAGCTCAGCCCGCAGGCCCTGCAGGTGCTCGCGCAGCAGCCCTGGCGCGGCAATGTGCGTGAACTGCGCAATGTGCTGGAGCAGTTGATGCTGCAGGCCGAAGGCGATGTGGTGGGGCTGGAGGGGCTGGCGCGGGTGCTGGGCGAGACGGTGGTCCCGGATGCGCAGGCGGCTGGCGCCCGGCTTCTGTCCGGCTTCACCGCGCCGGACGATGACCCGGCCCAGTGGGAGGCAGGACTTGCGCCGCAGGCCGGCACCGCCTGCGACGGGACTGCAACAACCCCCACAGGGGTTTGGGCTGGCGTGTCCCTTCAGGACCAGGTGCGCGCCCTCGAACGGCAGGCTTTGCAGCATGCCCTGGCGCAGACCGGTGGCAACAAGCTGGCGGCCGCCCGCCTGCTGGGCATTTCACGTGGCAAGCTTTATCAGTTGCTTCAAGGTGTGTCCATTTGATGGGCAGTGTGTTTTGATTGAACAGCGAGTTTGTCCTGATTTTGAACAATCAGGGCCGGTCAGGGCGGTATGGTGCCGGTGGTGGGCGTTTTTGAAGGGGCTGCGGGCTGGCACAGGACCTGCATGAAAGCCCCCGTTATTGGACTTTTTACCAGGAGACCTGCCCATGTTCCGTCGTCATTTGATCGCCCTGGCCGCTTTGTCGGTCACTGTTTCGGGTGCTGTTGTTGCCCAAGGCAAGGACATCAAGATCGCCCACATCTACAGCAAGACCGGTCCGCTCGAAGCCTACGGCAAGCAGACCCAGACCGGCCTGATGATGGGCCTGGACTACGCCACCGGCGGCACCATGCAGGTAGGCGGCCGCAAGATCGTGGTGATCGAAAAGGACGACCAGGGCAAGCCCGACCTGGGCAAGAACCTGCTGGCCGCCGCCTACGGCGATGACAAGGTGGACATTGCGGTGGGCCCGACCGCTTCGCCCGTGGCGCTGGCCATGCTGCCGGTGGCCGAGGAATACAAGAAGATCCTGCTGGTCGAGCCGGCCGTGGCCGACTCCATCACCGGTGACAAGTGGAACAAGTACATCTTCCGCACCGGTCGCAACAGCAGCCAGGACGCGATCGCCAACGCGGTGGCGCTGGACAAGGAAGGCGTGAGCATCGTCACCATGGCGCAGGACTCGGCCTTTGGCCGTGACGGCGTCAAGGCCTTCAGGGAAGCCCTCAAGAAGGCCAAGCTGGTGCATGAGGAATACCTGCCGCCCGCCACCACCGATTTCACCGCCGGTGGCCAGCGCATGATCGACAAACTCAAGGCACTGCCGGGCCGCAAGGTGATCTTCATCATCTGGGCCGGTGGCAATCCGTTCAAGATCGCCGACATGGACCTCAAGCGCCACGGCATCGAGATCGCGACCGGCGGCAACATCCTGCCCGCCATGGTGGCCTACAAGCAGTTCCCGGGCATGGAAGGCGCGGCCTACTATTACTTCGGCATGCCCAAGAACCCGGTGAATGACGCCATGGTGGCCGCCCACTACAAGGAATTCAAGAGCCCGCCGGACTTCTTCACCGCCGGTGGTTTCTCTGCTGCCATGGCCCTGGTCACCGCGCTCAAGAAGACCAATGGCGACACCAACACCAACAAGCTCATCCAGACCATGGAAGGCATGAGCTTTGACACGCCCAAGGGCAAGATGACCTTCCGCAAGGAAGACCACCAGGCCATGCAGAGCATGTTCCACTTCAGGATCAAGGTGGACCCGGCTTTCGCCTGGGGCGTGCCCGAGCTGATCCGCGAGATCAAGCCTGAAGACATGAACGTGCCGATCCGCAACAAGCGCTGATCTTCGCGTCCACCTGACCCTTCACGCTGGTGTGTGAAGGGGCGGGCTTCTTTCTCACACGGAACCGGGGTGCCGCTGCGATGCAGTGGCCGTTGTCCTGCGGCCGTTTGATCGCCACACAGGCTTTGTGATGCTTGAAACCGACAACCTGACCATCCGCTTTGGCGGGCATGTGGCCGTGAACGCGGTCAGCTGCCGCTTTGCGCCCGGGACGCTGACGGCCATCGTCGGCCCCAATGGCGCGGGCAAGACGACTTACTTCAACCTGATCTCGGGCCAGCTGCCGGCCAGCGACGGCACGGTGCGCCTGAACGGGCAGGACCTCACGCGCCTGCCGGCCTCGGCCCGCACGCGTGCCGGGCTGGGGCGAGCATTCCAGCTGACCAATCTGTTCCCTAACCTGAGCGTGCGCGAGAACGTGCGCCTGGCGGTGCAGGCCACGCGGCAGGGCGCGCACCGGCGCGGCCTGAACCTGTGGAGCATCTGGAGCGACCATGCGGCCTTGACGCAGCGCGCGCAGGAAATATTGGCATCGGTGGCCATGCTGGCGCAGGCCGACGCACCGGTCTCCAGCCTGCCGCACGGCGACCAGCGCAAGCTCGAGGTCGCGCTGCTGATGGCGCTCGAACCCTCGGTCTACATGTTCGACGAGCCGACGGCCGGCATGAGCCACGACGAGGCGCCGGTGATCCTGGACCTGATCCGCCAGCTCAAGAAGGACAAGACCAAGACCATCCTGCTGGTCGAGCACAAGATGGACGTGGTGCGCGAACTGGCCGACCGCATCATCGTGCTGCACAACGGCACGCTGGTGGCCGACGGCGACCCGGCCGAGGTGATCGCCTCGCCGGTGGTGCAGGAGGCGTACCTGGGCAAAGCAAAGGATGCCGCATGAATGATTTGCTCAGACTCGAAGGCGTGCACACGCACATCGGGGCCTACCACATCCTGCATGGCGTGGATCTGGCCGTGCCGCGCGGACAGCTCACGCTGCTGCTGGGCCGCAACGGCGCCGGCAAGACGACCACGCTGCGCACCATCATGGGCCTGTGGCAGGCCTCGCAAGGGCGTATCACTTTCAATGGCGAGGACATCACCGCGCTGCACACACCGGCGATTGCGCAAAAGAACATCGCCTACGTGCCCGAGAACATGGGCATCTTTGCCGACCTGACCGTCAAGGAAAACATGCTGCTGGCCGCGCGCAGTGCGCGCAACGCCAGCCAGATGGACGAGCAGCGTCTGCAATGGATCTTTGGCCTGTTCCCGGCAGTCCAGAAGTTCTGGAACCACCCGGCCGGCAAGCTCTCGGGCGGGCAAAAGCAGATGCTCGCGGTCTCGCGCGCCATTGCCGAGCCGCGCGAGTTGCTGATCGTGGACGAGCCCAGCAAGGGCCTGGCGCCGGCCATCATCCAGAACATGATCGACGCCTTCCGCCAGCTCAAGGCCAGCGGCGTGACGATCCTGCTGGTGGAGCAGAACCTCCATTTCGCGCGCCAGCTGGGCGACACCGTGGCCGTGATGGACGATGGCCGTGTGGTGCATGCCGGCAGCATGCAGGCGCTGGCCGAGGACGAAGCGTTGCAGCAGTCGCTGCTGGGGTTGTCGCTATGAATCTGTTGAAAGACGTGGACATCCGGCCGCTGCTGCTGGTGCCGGTGCTGGCGCTGCTGGCCTTGCCGCTGGTGGGCTCGCCCTCGACCTGGCTGACGCTGACGGTGGCGGGCCTGGCCATGGGCCTGATCATCTTCATCATGGCTTCGGGCCTGACCCTGGTCTTCGGCCTGATGGACGTGCTCAATTTCGGGCATGGCCTGTTCATCGCGCTCGGGGCTTTTGTGGCCACCACGGTGCTGGGCAGCATGGCCGACTGGACGGGGACCGCTTCCTGGGCCATGAACCTGGCGGCGGTGTTGCCGGCCATGCTGGTGGCCATGGCGGTGGCGGGCGCGGTGGGCCTGGCGTTTGAGCGCTTCATCGTGCGGCCGGTGTATGGCCAGCACCTCAAGCAGATCCTGATCACCATGGGCGGCATGATCATCGGCGAGGAACTGATCAAGGTGATCTGGGGCCCGCTGCAGATCGCGCTGCCGCTGCCCGAAGCCATGCGTGGCTCGGTGCTGTGGGGCGATGCCGCCATCGAGAAATACCGCCTGCTGGCGGTGGTGGTGGGGCTGGCGATCTTTGCGGTGCAGATGTGGGTGCTAGGCCGTACCAAGATCGGCCTGTTGATCCGCGCCGGCGTGCAGGACCGCGAGATGGTCGAGTCGCTCGGTTACCGCATCCGCCGCCTGTTCGTGGGCGTGTTCGTGGCGGGCAGTGCATTGGCCGGCCTGGGTGGTGTGATGTGGGGCCTGTACCAGCAGAACGTGACCCCGCAGATGGGCGCGCAGGTCAATGTGCTGATTTTCATCGTCATCATCATCGGCGGCCTGGGCTCGACCGGTGGCGCCCTCATCGGCGCCTTGCTGGTGGGGTTGATGGCCAACTACACCGGCTTTCTGGCCCCCAAGCTGGCGCTGTTTTCCAACATCGCGCTGATGGCCGCCGTGCTGCTGTGGCGCCCGCAGGGCGTGTACCCGGTCGCGAACCGCTGAGGAGCCTGCCATGCTGAACCGACTCATTTCCAACGACCGGCCGCGCAGTGCCTGGCTGGCCGCGTTGCTGCTGGCCATCCTGGTGGGCCTGGCCTTCGCGCCCTTTTTGTTTCCGGGCGTCAAGGCCCTGGGCGTGGCCGCCAAGGTGCTGATCTTCATCGTGCTGGTGGCCAGCTTTGATCTGCTGCTGGGCTACACCGGCATCGTGAGCTTTGCGCACACCATGTTCTTCGGCATCGGGGCGTATGGCATCGCTATCTCGGCCAACACCTGGGGCCCCACCTGGGGCTCGATCGGTGCAGGCTTTGCGCTGTCGCTGGCGCTTACGCTCGGCCTGTCGCTGCTGATCGGCTTGTTTTCGCTGCGGGTGCGGGCGATCTTCTTTGCCATGATCACGCTGGCGGTGGCGGCGGCCTTCCAGACCCTGGCCTCGCAGTTGTCGGAGTTCACCGGCGGCGAGGACGGCCTGAGCTTCAAGCTGCCGGCGCTGCTGTTGCCCAGCACCGAGTTTGCCGAAGAACCCTTTCTTGGCGTCTCGCTCGACGGCCGTTTGCTGACCTACTACCTGCTGTTTGTGACGGCGCTGGGCCTGTTGCTGGCGCTGCTGCGCATCGTCAACTCGCCCTTTGGCCGTGTGCTGCAGGCCATCCGCGAAAACGAGTTCCGCGCCGAGGCCATCGGCTACCGGGTGGTGGTGTACCGCACGCTGTCGAGCGTGCTGTCAGCCCTGTTCGCCTGCGTGGCCGGTGCCATGCTCGCGCTCTGGCTGCGCTACAACGGGCCGGACACCTCGCTGAGTTTCGAGATCATGATGGATGTGCTGCTGATTGTGGTGATCGGCGGCATGGGCACGATGTATGGCGCGGCCATCGGCTCGGTGCTGTTTTTGCTGGCGCAAAGCTATCTGCAGGACCTGCTGCGCATCGGCAGCGAGGCCGCGGCCAGTCTGCCCCTGCTGGCGGCCTTGCTCTCGCCGGACCGCTGGCTGCTGTGGCTGGGGCTGCTGTTTGTGCTCTCGGTCTATTACTTCCCGACCGGGGTGGTGGGGCGGCTGCGTGTGCGGGCCGCGCTCAAGGCCTTGTCTTCGTCCACCCGCTGAGGGAGTCCTGCCATGCCCATGCTTTCAAAATACCAGCGCTGCGCTGACCTTGAAGTCCATTACACCGACTGGCAGCCTGCCCAGGGGACCGAACCCAGGGGAACCGTGGTTGCCTGGCACGGCCTGGCCCGCACCGGACGTGACATGGACGATCTGGCCGGCTGGTTGTGCGAACGCGGCTGGCGCGTAATCTGTCCGGACACGATCGGCCGAGGTCTCTCGCAATGGAGTGCGCAGCCGCAGCAGCAATACTGCCTGGCCTTTTACGCGCGCCTGGCCCGCGAGCTGATCGACGCCCTGGGCTTGCGCGCGGTGCACTGGGTGGGCACCTCGATGGGCGGGGCCATTGGCACCCTGTGTGCGGCGGGTCTGGCCGAGCCGGGCCTGCAGAACCGGATTCTCAGCCTGGTGCTCAACGACAACGCGCCTGAGCTGGCGCAGCCGGCGATCGAGCGCATCAAGGCTTATGCCGGCCAGCCACCAGCCTTTGCCACCGTGACCGAGCTTGAGGCTTTTTTGCGTCAGGTTTACCAGCCCTATGGCTGGCTCAGCGACGCGCAGTGGCGACGCATGGCCGAGACTTCGGTGCGCCGGCTGCCCGACGGGCGGGTCACGCCGCATTACGACCCGGCCATCATCGGCCAGCTGGTCCATCACCCGGATGACTACCGGCTCTGGACGCATTACGACGCGATTCGTGTGCCGGTGCTGTTGCTGCGTGGGGCGCAATCCGATCTGGTCTTGCCCGAAACGGTCCAGGCCATGCGCGGGCGAGGACCGGGCGC
>Ga0255182_1000719_pt1 | contig 19817 bp, 19 predicted proteins | sample Atl_UVDOM_RepA_8_FD_188420 | JGI IMG/M metagenome (GOLD analysis project Ga0255182, IMG submission 188420) | Freshwater microbial communities from Altamaha River, Georgia, United States - Atl_UVDOM_RepA_8d | ecosystem: Environmental > Aquatic > Freshwater > River | place: USA: Georgia...
GGGCGCCCTCGCCGGGCTGGCTCTGGACACCGATTTCGCCACCGAGCAAATGCGCCAGGCGTTCGCACAGGGCCAGGCCCAGGCCTGTACCTCCGTAGGCGCGGTTGGTCTGCAGGTCGGCATGCTCAAAGCGGTTGAAGATATGCGGCTGGCGCTCGGGCGCAATGCCGCGTCCGGTGTCCTGCACCTCGATGCGCAGCCGGTCCTGCTGTTGCAGCAGGCGCAGCTGCACACGGCCCTGGTCGGTGAATTTCAGGGCGTTGTCCAGCAGGTGGTGCAGGATCTGCAGCACACGCTGGCGGTCGCCGTGCAGGGCCGCTGGCAAGGCCGGATCGATGTCGGCCGTCAACGCCAGGCCCTTGTGCTGCGCGCGCAACTCGAAGCGGTGCAGGGCTTCACGCACCAGCATGGCCAGGCTGTAATCCTGCGGGTGCAGGGCCAGACGCCCTGCCTGCAGCTGCGAAAAATCCAGAATGTCGTTGACAACCTGCAGCAGCTGCAGCGTCGAGCGGCGAATATGTTCCACCACCTCGGTCTGTTCGGGCCGGTCGGCCAGTTCGCGATGAAGCACGCTGTTGAAACCCAGAATGGCGTTCATCGGTGTGCGCAGTTCGTGACCGACAGCCGCTACAAATTCGTCCTTGTGGGCCTGTGCCTGGATCAGGGCATGGTGCGTGCGGCGCAGTTCGGCGTTGCGGGTTTCGAGCTCGCCAAGCTGTCGGCGGTGCAGGTATTCGTAGATCATGACCACCGCGATCAGACTCAGGACGGCCATCATGTGGTTCATCCAGGCCCAGGGCACGCCCTCGGCGCCGCCATGGATAACGGGATCGATCCAGCCGCGTTCAATCCCTGACTGCAGGCCCAGAATGGCCGCCAGAATGAGCACGATCCACACGGTCATGGCGCGCGCCCCCTGCAGCATCAGCACCGCCACCGCCAGCACGCTGAACCACACCAGACTGGAGGAGTTGACCCCGCCGGTCTGGCTCGCAATGTAGAAAATCAGCAGGACCGACAGCGCCGTGGCGCCATGCACCGCCAGGGGCAGCAGCGCAGGCCTTCGCGTCAAAGGCAATAGCGCCAGGATCAGGACGGCATGCAGCAGGTTGGCCCCCGGCTCGTAATAGCCCGGCGGAATCCAGTAAAAGCTCAGGGAATTGAGGGCTACCGCGAGCAGATAGACCATCAGCAGACGGGGCCGCTCCTGCACCAGGTGGCGCATGCGTGTGGACCAGCGGTTTTCCGGCAGGCTGTGCGGCATGGACGATCCGTGTGGCCAGGCTCAGCCGCGCAGTTTCTCGATCAGGCCGTTGAGCTCGTCGAGCGAGCCGAACTGGATCACCAGTTCACCCATCTCTTCGAGCTTGCCCAGGCGCTTGACGCGCTTTTTGACCTTGACCTCGACCTGCGCCATCAGCAGGTCCGAGAGCTCTTCCTCAACACGGCGCACATCGCGCGACTTGTCCTTCTTGGGCTTTTGCGTGACGAGGTTGAATTCGGCGCCCAGCTTTTTGGCCAGGCTCTCGGCCTCGCGCACCGACATTTTTCTGGCGCTGATCTGGTTGGCTGCCGTGATCTGCGTGGCCTTGTCGAGCGCCAGCAGCGCACGCGCATGGCCCATGTCGAGGTCACCGGCCATGAGCATGGTCTGTACCGGCTCGGCCAGGTTCAAGAGGCGCAGCAGGTTGCTGGCCGCACTGCGCGAACGGCCCACGGCCTGCGCGGCGGCTTCGTGGGTGAGGCCAAATTCGCGGATCAGGCGCTGCAGGCCCTGCGCCTCTTCGAGCGGGTTGAGGTCTTCACGCTGGATATTCTCGATCAGCGCCATCGCGGCGGCGGCCTCGTTGGGCACGTCGCGCACCAGCACTGGCACCTTGTCCAGGCCCGCCAGTTTGGAGGCCCGAAAGCGCCGTTCACCGGCGATGATCTCGTACTGGCCGGCGTTCACGCCATCGGTCAACTGACGCACCAGGATCGGCTGCATGATGCCCTGCGCCTTGATCGACTCGGCCAGCTCGTAGAGGGCGCCTTCGTCCATGCGAGTGCGCGGCTGGTACATGCCGGGCACCATCTGGTCGAGCGTCATCATCATGGGCGTGCCGTCGACCAGCGCCGCGGGCGTGTCATCGACCTTGGGGCCCAGCAGGGCTTCGAGGCCGCGGCCCAATCCTTTGGGTTTTTTGGTGACCATGTTCAGGCTTTCAGCATTTCCAGAAGAGTGTGGCCTTCGGGCCAGTCGCCCAGGCCGGAATCGGCGTTGATATGACCGGCCTCGCCCAGGTCGACCCAGCGCGAGCCCCAGGCTTGGGCGAGTGCGTGGGCGCGCTCGGCGCGGCAGTAGGGGTCGTTGCGGCTGCCCACCAGCACGCTGGAAAAAGGCAGAGGTTGACGATGGATCGGGGCCCAGCGCTGCAGCACCGGCGGCAGATCGGGGCGCTCCACATCGCCGGGCGCCACCATCAAGGCTCCGCGCACACGGGCGGTGTGGCGCGACACGGACGCCCAGGCGGCGGTCAGGATGCAGCCCAGGCTGTGGGCGGCGAAAACGATGCTTTTTTCACCCCCCGGGGTGTCGGTCACCACCTCGTCCAGCCGCGCCAGCCAGTCGCCACGCAGGGGCTGCTGCCAGTCGTGCTGCTCGACCACGGTGTAGCCGTGCCGGCGCGCCCAGCGCATCTGCCAGTGTTCGGGGCCACTGCCCAGCCAGCCGGGCAGGATCAGGACGGTGGGCTCGGTCACAGCGTTGGCGCACGCGCGACCAGCTCGCGCGCGAATTCGACAAAGGCCTGGCTGCCCTTGGCCGAGGGGTCGAACACCACGCCGGGCAGGCCGTAGCTCGGCGCCTCGGCCAGGCGCACATTGCGCGGAATCACGGTGTTGAAGACCTTGTCGCCAAAGTGCGCCTTGAGCTGGTCGCTGACCTGCTGCTGCAGCGTGATGCGCGGATCAAACATGACCCGCAGGAGACCGATGATCTTGAGGTCGCGGTTGAGGTTGGCATGCACCTGCTTGATGGTGTTGACCAGATCGGTCAGGCCTTCGAGCGCAAAGTATTCGCACTGCATCGGCACGATCACGCCGTGGGCCGAGCACAGGCCGTTGAGGGTCAGCATGGAGAGTGAAGGCGGGCAGTCGATCAGCACGAAGTCAAAGTCGGCATCGACCGTGGCCAGTGCGCGCTTGAGACGCTGCTCGCGGTGGTCAAGCGCCACCAGTTCCACCTCGGCACCGGCCAGTTCGCGGTTGGCGCCCAGCACCTGGTAGCCGCATGTATCCGAATGCACCGCTGCTTCGGTCAGGCTGGCCGATTCCAGCAACACGTCATACACGCTGTGCTGCAGCTCGCGCTTGTCGATGCCCGAGCCCATGGTGGCATTGCCCTGCGGGTCCAGATCCACCAGCAGCACCCGCTGGCCGACCTTGGCCAGACCGGCGGCCAGGTTGACCGAGGTGGTGGTCTTGCCCACCCCGCCCTTCTGGTTCGCGATGCAGAAAATCTTGGCCATGGTCTTGTCCCGCCTTTATTTGGAAATCGCCAGCTTGAGGCCAAAGCCGATCAGGAACACCCCGGCGAGCTTTTCCAGCACCTGCCCGATGCGCGGGTTCGAGCGCATGCGCTCGGCCAGGTGGTGGGTCAGCAGCGTCATGCCCAGGCCGTACAGAAAGGTCAACGCCGCGATGGTCGCCGCCATGACGGCAAAACTGAGCAGCCCCAGGTGATGCTGCGGATTAACAAACAGCGGAAAGAAAGCCATGTAGAACACGATGGCCTTGGGGTTGAGCAAGGTGATGGCCAGCGCCTGCTGGAAATACTGGCGCGGGCGGATGTTGAGCACCGGCGCATCGCCCGGTTTGGCCGTAAGCATTTTCCAGCCCAGCCAGGCCAGGTAGACCGCACCCAGCCACTGCACCGCGGTGAAAGCGGCTGGGTAGGTGGCCAGCACGGCAGCCACGCCCGCCACCGCGGCCCACATCAGCACCTGGTCACCGGCAATCACCCCAAAAGTGGCCGCCAGACCGCCCCGGATGCCGCCTTTGCCGGTCGACGTGATCAGCGCCAGGTTGCCTGGGCCGGGAATGGCCAGGAACAGGATGATGGCGGCAACAAAAGCGCCGTAATCCGAAATACCGAAGAACATGGACAAGCTGAGCGGTTGGCCCGGAGACGGCCCGGGAATTCAGAGTGTACGCCAAGGCCCCGAACGTCTGATGACTGGATGACGTCGCTTCGCATCGATGACGGCGCTGCGCGCCCATGACGAGAGACCCTTTCCGTCATCCAGTCATCCAGCGCGCAGCGCGGGTCATCCGGTCATTGAGGCCGCATCCAGACCATGCAGCGCTCGACATCCAGCCCAGGCACCGCGAGCTGTTCCACGTGAAACACTTGCACGTCGGCAGGCAGTCCATCGATTTCGGCCTGCGGGTGTTTGCCCTTCATGGCCATCCAGACGCCCTGCTCCGCCAGCGCGCCACGCGACCAGCTCACGAAGTCCGGCAAGGACGCAAAGGCCCGGCAACAAATCACGTCAAACGGACCGGTCAGGGTTTCGACCCGGGCATGGATGCCGCGCAGGTTGGGCAATTTGAGCGTGGCTGCCACCTGCTGGATGAAAGCGGCTTTCTTGCCCACCGTGTCCACGCAACTCACATCGAGTTCGGGGCGACAGATCGCCAGCACGATGCCGGGCAGGCCGCCACCCGAACCCACATCCAGCACCCTGGCCGGCTGGCCCTGGGTGTGGCGCACCAGGGGCGCCACCGCCGTCAGGCTGTCGAGCAGGTGGTGCGTGAGCATTTCCTGCGGATCGCGCACCGCCGTCAGGTTGTAGACCTTGTTCCATTTCTGGATCAGGGCGAGGTAGCCCAGCAGCTGGTCCAGCTGGGTCTCGCTCAAACTCAGGCCCAGCTCGGCCGCACCCGACTGCAGCACGGTCAGGGCGTCGCTCATGCGGGCTGGCTTTCCTCAGCCGGCGAACGGAAGCCCTTGAAGCCGCCCTTTTTCAGGTGGATCAGCAAGAGCGAGATCGTGGCAGGCGTGATGCCCGAAATGCGCGAAGCCTGGCCCAGGGTTTCGGGTCGGTGCTTGGCCAGTTTCTGGCGCGCCTCGATCGAGAGGGCCGAGACCTGCATGTAGTCAAGATCGGCCGGCAGGCGCAGACCTTCGTAATAGGCGGCGCGCTCGACCTCTTCCTTCTGGCGGTCGATGTAGCCGGCGTACTTGGCCGCGATCTCGACCTGCTCGATCACGGCGTCTGTCAGATCACCCAGCGTTTCACGTGAAACATCGGGGCTGGTGTAGCGACCGCCGTTCATGCCGGTCAACTCGGGGTAGCTCACGCCCGGGCGGCGCAGCAGGTCAAACAGGTTGTATTCGTGCTCAATGGCCTTGCCCAGCACGCGGGCCGACTCTTCGGCCGGCAGGTTGCGCGGGTTCACCCAGGTGGATTTGAGGCGCTCTGTTTCACGTGAAACAGCGTCGCGCTTGCGGCAGAAAGCATCCCAACGGGCGTCATCCACCAGGCCCATCTGGCGGCCGATTTCAGTCAGACGCATGTCGGCGTTGTCCTCGCGCAGCTGCAGGCGGAACTCGGCACGGCTGGTGAACATGCGGTACGGCTCGGTCACGCCCTTGGTGATCAGGTCGTCCACCAGCACGCCCAGGTAAGCCTGGTCGCGGCTGGGCGTCCAGGCGGCTTCGCCCCGGCACTGCAGCGCGGCGTTGATCCCGGCGAACAGGCCCTGGGCCGCCGCCTCTTCGTAGCCGGTGGTGCCGTTGATCTGGCCGGCAAAGAACAGGCCGTTGATCTGTTTGGTCTCAAAGCTGCTCTTGAGCGAACGCGGGTCGAAATAGTCGTATTCGATGGCGTAGCCCGGGCGCAGGATGTGGCAGTTTTCCAGTCCCTTCATCGAGCGCACCAGATCGTACTGGATGTCGAACGGCAGGCTGGTCGAGATGCCGTTGGGGTAGTACTCGTTCGTCGTCAGGCCTTCAGGCTCCAGAAAGATCTGGTGGCTGTCCTTGTCGGCAAAACGGTTGATCTTGTCTTCCACGCTGGGGCAGTAACGGGGGCCGACACCTTCGATCTTGCCGGTGAACATGGGGCTGCGGTCGAAACCAGAGCGGATGATCTCGTGCGTGCGCGCGTTGGTGTGGGTGATCCAGCAGGGCATCTGCTGCGGGTGCATGCTCGCCTTGCCCATGAAGCTGAACACGGGCACCCCGCCTTGCTCATTCATGCCGCCGGGCATGCCGTCACCCGGCTGCTCGATGCACTTGGAAAAATCGATGGTCCGCCCGTCCAGCCTCGGCGGCGTACCGGTTTTCAGGCGCCCTTGCGGCAGCTTCAGTTCCTTGAGCCGCGCCGACAGGCTCACGGCCGGGGGGTCGCCCGCACGGCCGGCCGAATAGTTCTGCAAGCCCACATGGATCTTGCCGTCCAGAAAGGTGCCGGCCGTCAGCACCACGGTGCGGGAACGGAAACGGATACCGACCTGCGTCACCGCGCCCACCACCCGGTCGCCTTCGACCATCAGGTCGTCCACCGCCTGCTGAAACAGCCAGAGGTTCGGCTGGTTTTCCAGCATGCGACGGATCGCGGCCTTGTAGAGGATGCGGTCGGCCTGGGCGCGGGTGGCGCGCACGGCCGGGCCCTTGGACGAGTTGAGGATGCGGAACTGGATGCCACCCTCGTCGGTGGCCAGCGCCATGGCGCCACCCAGAGCATCCACTTCCTTGACCAGATGCCCCTTGCCGATGCCGCCGATGCTGGGGTTGCAGCTCATCTGGCCCAGCGTTTCGATGTTGTGGCTCAGCAGCAGCGTCTTGCTGCCCATGCGGGCGGCCGCCAGTGCGGCTTCGGTCCCGGCGTGGCCGCCACCGACGACGATGACATCGAATTCCTGAGGATAAAGCATGGGTAGTTCGCCTGTGAAGGCGCCAGACATTGGAGCCTTTGTTGGGGCTTTGGGTGGCCGATGCACCGGCCAGCACATCGGCCAGAAGTCCAGACAGCAAGCCCGGCTGCGGGGACGGCCAAAAGCGGGATTTTACCGGCGAGGCCTTAACAGCGCAGAGGCCTGCAAGTCAGCCTACAGGCTCCCTCGGCTTTATGCACAAAAGGCATCAAGTCACGACAAAACGGCTTTGGACAAGCACAGGACGTATCCCTAAGCTCGCGCTGTCAGTTTGACGAAAGGAGATCCACCATGTCCAACACGACCCCGGCCACAAGCCGACCCCACGCCCTGCCTTCCTACCTGGAGGCCACCCATCTGGGTCCCTGGGGCATTTACCTGCAACAGATCGACCGCGTCACGCCTTACCTGGGCCATCTTTCACGCTGGGTCGAGACCCTCAAGCGGCCCAAACGGTCCTTGATCGTCGATGTGCCGATCGAACTCGACAACGGCACCATCGCCCATTTCGAGGGCTACCGGGTACAGCACAACACCAGCCGCGGCCCGGGCAAGGGCGGCGTGCGTTTCCATCAGGACGTCACCCTGTCCGAAGTCATGGCACTCTCGGCCTGGATGTCGGTCAAGAACGCGGCCGTCAACCTGCCCTTTGGGGGTGCCAAGGGCGGCATCCGCGTCGACCCCAAGACTCTCACGCGCGGCGAACTTGAACGCCTGACGCGCCGCTACACCAGCGAGATCGGCCTGATCATCGGCCCGACCAAGGACATCCCGGCGCCCGACGTCAACACCAATGAGCAGGTCATGGCCTGGATGATGGACACCTACTCGATGAACGAAGGCGCCACTGCCACCGGCGTCGTCACCGGCAAGCCCATCGCGCTCGGTGGCTCGCTCGGCCGCAAGGAAGCCACTGGCCGGGGCGTCTTCACCGTGGGTGAGCAGGCCGCGCAACGCATCGGCTTGCCCCTGCAAGGTGCCCGCGTGGCCGTACAGGGCCTGGGCAATGTGGGCGGCGTGGCGGCAAGGCTGTTTGCCGAGGCTGGCGCCCGCGTGGTGGCGGTGCAGGACCATGCTGCCACTGTGTACCACGAAGCCGGCCTTGATGTACCGGGCTTGCTGGCGCATGTGGCACAACACGGTTCCGTGTTGGGTTTTGCCGGCGCCGAAAGCCTGGCCAGTGACGTTTTCTGGTCAGTCCCCTGCGACATCCTGGTCCCGGCCGCGCTGGAGCAGCAGATCACACAAGCCAACGCCGGCCAGATCCAGGCCCGGCTGGTGATCGAAGGCGCCAACGGCCCCACCACGCCCGAGGCCGACGACATCCTGACCGAACGGGGCATCCTGGTCGTGCCCGACGTGATCGCCAATGCCGGCGGCGTGACGGTGAGCTACTTCGAGTGGGTGCAGGACTTCTCCAGCTTCTTCTGGAGCGAGGACGAAATCAATGCGCGGCTGGTGCGCATCCTGCGCGAGGCCTTTGATGCCATCTGGAAAGTGGCCGACGAGCACCGGGTCAGCCTGCGGACGGCCACCTTCATCATCGCCTGCAAGCGCATGCTGCAGGCGCGCGAACTGCGCGGGCTCTACCCCTGACAGACCGTGATGCTGGCACCCCCCAACGGGGCCAGCATCGGGTGCTGCTTCAACGGGATTCGGGCAACTCGATCTTGACTTCCAGCACTTCCAGGTTGTCCTGGCGCTCCAGGTTGACCTTGATGTCGTCCGGATTGATCCGGATGTACTTGCTGATCACGGCGACCAGCTCACGCTGGAGGTCGGGCAAGTAGTCCGGTTCGGCCGGGTTGCGACCGCTGCGTTCGTGCGCCAGGATGATCTGCAGTCGTTCCTTGGCCACTGTGGCTGTTTTCTTCTTCTCCCCGAGCAAAAAGGACAGGAAGGACATGACTCACTTGCCTCCGAACAGGCGTTTGAAGAAACCAGGCTTTTCGGCCTCGGTAAAGCGCATGGGTTTGTCTTCACCCAGAAAACGGTCGATCACGTCCTTGTAGGCCTCGGCCACATCGGTGCCCGCCAGCGTGATGGCCGGCGTGCCCTGGTTGGAGGCCTGCAGCACGTTCTCGCTTTCGGGAATCACACCAATCAGCTTGATGCGCAGGATGTCCTGAATGTCCTGCAACGAAAGCATTTGCCCATCTTCGACCCGGTTGGGGTTGTAGCGGGTGATCAGCAGGTGTTCCTTGATCGGCTCGGCGCCTTCGATGGCGCGCTTGGTCTTACTGCCCAGCATGCCCAGGATGCGGTCGGAATCGCGCACCGAAGACACTTCGGGGTTGGTCACCACCAGCGCCTCATCGGCAAAGTGCATGGCCATCAGCGCACCGGTTTCGATGCCGGCCGGCGAATCACAGACGATGTAGTCAAAGCCCATGGCCGACAGGTCGGCCAGCACCTTGCCCACGCCCTCCTGGGTCAGGGCTTCCTTGTCGCGGGTCTGGCTGGCCGCCAGCACGAACAGGTTGTCGACCTGCTTGTCCTTGATGAGGGCCTGGTTCAGGTTGGCTTCGCCATGGATCACATTCACGAAGTCATAGACCACGCGGCGCTCGCAACCCATGATCAGGTCCAGGTTGCGCAGGCCGACGTCAAAGTCGATCACGGCGGTCTTGAAGCCCTTGAGGGCCAGGCCGGTGGCAAAACTGGCGCTGGTGGTGGTCTTGCCCACGCCCCCCTTGCCGGAAGTCACAACAACGATTTTGCTCATGACGTGCTTTCTGTTCGGAATGACGGTTCGAAAAAAATGGAAGGGTTCAGGACTGCAGCGCCTCGATCAGCAGACGGTCACCATCCGGTCCGCTTTGCAGCCTGACCGTGCCCGGACGCCCCAGGATGTCAGCAGGCAAGGGGTTCTCACTGGTACGGTAAACGCCGGCGATGGACAGCAATTGGGCTTCCATGCCGAGGGCAAAAATCCGTGCCGAACTCAAGCCACGCGCACCTGCAATCGCCTTGCCGCGCAAAGGTGCGTAGACATGAATGTTGCCATCGGCAATCACTTCGGCACCCGGGTTGACCATGGCCATGACCACCAGGTCGCGCCCCTTGGCATAGACCTGCTGGCCCGAGCGCAGGGGTTTGTCGATCACCAGCGCTGTGCTTTCCAGGACATTGACTGCCGGTGCAGGGCTGTTTTTTGGGTTCCTGGACGAGACTGCGGAGGTTTCAAGGGACTGCAAGGCACGGATTCGGGCATCACTGCCATCGACCAGTCCTGCCTTCAAAGCCGCTTCCCGCCAATGTTTCTGTGCACCCCGAAACGCGACCAGCTGTAACTGGTGGGTGGCCAACAGGTCTGCCAGGGTTTTGAAGTCCGGAGGTGTCTGCGTTGGATCCTGCGGCAGTTCACTGAGATCGACCAGCACAGGATCATGGTCAAAGAATCCGGGCGTATCGGCCCACTGTGCCTGCAATCCAGCAGCCAGAACACCCAGATCCGTCGTTCGAAGCCACAGGGCCACGAGGGAAAGCTCGGCACTTTTGATTTCAAAGGCGGAAACCGGGGACGTGGACATGTTGGCAATCAAGGCAGCGCGGCGATCTTAACAGTCTGGCTTGCATATTCACGGCCGGATTTTCCAAGTGTGACGCCAGGGGCTTGTCTGGATTTGTCTTGTAGTTGTATTTCTCGATAGTGGTAGTAGATAGTGATCGCATCCGCTTGTGGACAAGCATGAAAAACAAAGCATTCACAAGCACTTGCGTGTGCTCAAGCACTGTGCAGAGCCCTACTTTGTGTGTGTCTCGCCAACGGGGACAAGTTCACTTCAGGTGCCGCCGCTGTGGACAAGTGGCCGGTTGTGCCGGTTTTGTACACAGCCTTGTGCAGGCAAAATTTTTTTGGGGTCTGCAGGGTGTCTGGCCCTGATCAGACCCGAAGGGCCCTCAAGGGCTTGAACCGCCATCCAGAAACCACTGGATGATCCCCTTGGCCACAAAGCCCACCATGCCAAAAGCCAGACCCAGCAGGATGACGAAGGTGCCGAACTTCCCGGCCTTGGACTCCCAGGCCAGCTGCAGGATGATGAACAGCATGTAGGCCATGAAGGCCCCCACACCAATGGTCAGGCCGAACCAGGCGAATTGTTCTTCGGTAAAGGCCATCATGCGGCTCCGCGGTCCTGTGGCGAAGCGCCCCCATGCCCCGCCTGCAGGCGCAGGACAAAGCCACTGGGGTCTACCAGTTGCCGGTAGGCATGCCAGCTGGCATGGCCGAGCAGCGGAATCACGATCACCAGACCCACAAAGGCCAGCGCCATGCCCGCCAGCGACAGCCACAGGATCAGAAAGGCCCACAAGCCCAGTGGCAGCGGGTTGAGCAGCACGGCCTTCCAGCTCGTGAGCACGGCCTGCAGCACACTGACATGGCGGTCGAGCAGCAGGGGCATGGAAATGACGGATGACGCAAACATGGGTGCAGCCATCAGGCCACCGAGCACCATCCACAGCTCGAACACCCGGTTGTCACGGGCCAGCACGATGTGGCGCAGAAAGTCCACCGGTTTTTCGATCGGCACCGGCGATAGCAGCGTGATCAGGGCCGAGGAGGTGAGCACCCAGCCGGTGGCTGCCAGGCTCAGCAGCAGGCCAAAGCGGATCAGGCTCCAGTAACTGTCGGGTTGCAGCTTGAGGCTGAGCTGCCACTGCGTCCAGGTGCGCACCAGCAGGGCCGCATCCACCTGCTCGCCGCGTTCGAAGGCCCGGCTCATGGCGTACAGGCTGGTCGCCAGCATGGGAGCGACCACCAAAAATCCCGACACCGAGCCGGCCAGCAGCCAGAAACGGTCATGCGCCAGCGCCATGATCAGCCAGCCCATCAGGGTCATCAGCAGGCCATGGGCCAGGCTCAGCAAGGGGGCGCGTCGCAGGTCATGCCAACCCAGGGTGAGCCAGACCCAGGGCTGGAGCAGACCGACAGGACGAATGGCCGGCAGCAGCCGGCCTTTGGGAGGAGCAGTGTTCATGCCCGCAGCATAGGCTGCGGGCGGGTGAGTTCACTTGACGCAGGTCAAGCCGGTTGATGGCGGTGATGACCACCGGCGTGACGGCCGTGCCGGGGGCCCATGCCTTTGCCATGGTGACCGGCACCCCTGGGCTGCAGCCAGCGGCCCGCTTGCGTGTTGAGCACGGCCTGCTGACGGGCATCCAGAGTGGCATGCAAGTCCAGCGTGGCCTGCAGGCCCTGTTCAAAGGCGGCATCGCGCTCGGCCTTGCGGGCCTTGAGTTGTGCCACACGGGCAGGCAGGTCCTGTACGGCCGGATCGCTGACCGGGGGGTTTGCGTGCATTTTCAGGCGGGCCTGCATGGCTTGTTCAAAGCGCTGCCAAGCCGCCTGCTGACCCGGTTGCAGCTGCAGCGCTTGCGCCAGTGAAGTCAGGGCTTGTGTCTGCCGTTGCTGGCGCTTTTCCAGACCCCGGGCCATGCGTTCGCTTCTTCGTTCGGCCATGCCTTGGTGCATGCCATGCCTGGGCATGCCGGCTTGATGGCTATCCCGGGACACGTGGTGTGACGGGCCGTGTGTGCCTGGCTGGGTGCCTTGGGGCACAGGGGGGGGTGTCTGGGCGCTGGCCCCCAGCGACAGGGCTGCGGTCAGGGCCAGCATCAGAAAGCGGGGATGGGTTCGAGTGATCAGGGACATGGTGAGGACTCCATGGGGCACCGAAAGATGTCGGCATGGGTCTCATGGTGCGCGTCCTGTGTAAGCGCAGCGTGCCGCTGTGCTGCGCCTGTGTAAAGCTGTGTGTCGGTTTGCGAACGCCCCGGGCCGGGCTGTGCAGCCAGGCCAGCGTGTTCGTCAGCGCCCGAGTCGGCCGGACTGGAAGTCGTGCACCGCCTGCATCAGCTCTTCGCGGGTGTTCATCACGAAAGGGCCGTACTGCGCAATCGGTTCACCCAGGGGCTGACCGGCGATCAGCAGCGCCCGGGTGCCAGCCTCGCCCTGCAGCACCACGCCATCACCACCGGTATGAAGCACGCCCATGCGCTGCAGCCCCACGGTCTGACCCTGGCCGTCTGCATTGGTCACCTGCAGCTGGCCGCGGTAGACATAGACAAAGGCGTTGTGGGTGGCAGGCAAGGACTGGGCAAAGCGGGCGGTGCTCTCGAAGTGCAGGTCCAGGTACAGCGGATCGGTGGGCCATTCGCTGGCCGGTCGGTCCATGGCGCCGGCAACGCCGTGGCTGTGACCGGCAATCACCCGCACGCGCACGCCTTCAGGGCTGGTGAATTCCGGGATCTGCTCGCTCTGGATGTCGCGGTAACCGGGGGTGCACATCTTCTGCTGCGAGGGCAGGTTCAGCCAGAGCTGAAAGCCTTCCATGCGGCCCTCTTCCTGCTCGGGCATTTCGCTGTGGATCACGCCGCGGCCAGCGGTCATCCATTGCACGCCGCCGTTCTGCAGCAGGCCTTCACCGCCGGTGCTGTCACGGTGACGCATGCGGCCGGCGATCATGTAGGTCACGGTTTCGAAGCCGCGGTGCGGGTGATCTGGAAAGCCGGCGCCGTAGTCCTTGGGGTCGTCGCTGTCGAACTGGTCGAGCATCAGAAACGGGTCCAGGCGCTGCTGCAGTTCACCCGTGAGCACGCGCGTCAGGCGCACACCGGCGCCATCCCGCGTAGGGCGGCCCACCACCACGCCTTCGAGTGCGCGGGGTTGCAGGACAGAAGGGCTTGGTGCGAAAGGGGCGGTAGTGGCAGCAGAGGCATTCATGCCCAAATCATGCCCGAAAGGCCAAGGCCCCGCAGGGCCTAAGCGCTCGTCGATTCAGGGGCGCAACTCAGATGTTTTTGTTGCGGCAGGTGTTGATGCCCAGCAGGCTGTAGGGCGGGCACCAGCCCAGCGCACCGGTGGCCAGCGGCACCAGGCCGATCCAGCCCCAGGCTCCGATAGTGCCGGTGGCGGCCAGTGCGATCAGCACCAGACCCAGCACGATGCGAACGATGCGGTCCAGACCGCCGACATTGCTTTTCATGGCTAATTCCTTGTTGGATGAATAGAGATGGGCTTGACGGAGATCAAGCCGCCACGGTGTAACCCTCGTCCACAATGGCCTTGGCCAGGGCTTCGCGCTGGAGTTGCGATTCGACTTCCACGCGGTTCTGCGTGCGGTCGATCACCACGTGCGCCTGGGGGTCCAGTGTCATCAGGGCCTTGGTGACGGCTTTTTCGCAATGGCCGCAGGTCATGCCCTGCACAGTAAAGACTTGGTTCATGATGTGATCCTCTTGATTCAATTGAAGCATAGAGCGTCCATCACCCGCAAGAAATGACACAGATCAATTCCTCCCCCAGCACCAGCACACAGACGGTGGACCTGGCCATTGGCGGCATGACCTGTGCTTCCTGCGTGGGCCGGGTCGAGCGGGCCCTGCGCAAGGTGCCCGGTGTGCAGGTGGCAACCGTCAACCTGGCCACCGAAACCGCGCGGATCGAAGCCGATGCGGATGATCAGCTGCAGGCCCGTCTGATGCGGGCGGTGCGCGACGCCGGCTATGAACCCCGCTTGCCGCAAGCCGATGGAAGCGGCCCGGCGCCAGGCCCCTGGGCCGGTTTTGCGCCAGTGGCGGTGGGCTTGCTGCTGTCGGCGCCGCTGGTCTTGCCCATGGTCGCCAGCCTGTGGGGTCAGCACCTGATGCTGCCGGCCCTGTGGCAGTTCCTGCTGGCCACGCCCGTCCAGTTCGTGCTCGGGGCGCGCTTTTACAAGGCCGGCTGGCATGCCGCACGGGCCCTCAGCGGCAACATGGACCTGCTGGTGGCCATTGGCACCAGTGCGGGCTGGCTGCTGTCGATGTGGCTGTGGCTCACCGCACAGCCCGGCCATGAACCGCACCTGTACTTTGAAGGCTCGGCGGTGGTGATCACGCTGGTGCTGCTGGGCAAATGGCTCGAAGCCCGGGCCAAACGCCAGACGACCGAGGCGATCCGCGCTCTGCAGGCCCTGCGTCCCGAACGCGCGCACTGGCTCGGGCCCGAGGGTGAGGTGGACGTGCCCCTGCACGAAGTCATGAACGGCGACCGGCTGGTGGTACGCCCGGGCGAACGCGTGCCGGTGGACGGTGAGGTGCTCGAAGGCCAGACCCAGGTCGACGAATCCATGCTGACCGGTGAGCCCTTGCCCGTGAGCAAGCGCGTGGGCGACGCCCTGACCGGCGGCTCGGTCAACGGCGATGGCCGGGTGCTGATGCAGGTGCGCGCCGTGGGCACCGAAACCGTGCTGGCGCGCATCATCCGCATGGTGGAAGACGCCCAGGCGGCCAAGGCGCCCATTCAGCGTCTGGTGGACCGCGTGTCCGAAATCTTTGTGCCGGCGGTGCTGCTCACAGCCGCCCTCACCTTGCTGGCCTGGTGGCTGCTGGGCGCCACGCCCGAGAGCGCCATCATCCATGCGGTGGCGGTACTCGTGATCGCCTGCCCTTGCGCGCTGGGCCTGGCCACGCCAGCGGCCATCATGGCCGGTACCGGAGTGGCTGCCCGCCACGGCATCCTCATCAAAGATGCGCAGGCGCTCGAAATCGCCCACCGCGTGCAGACCGTGGCGTTTGACAAGACCGGCACCCTCACCGTGGGCCAGCCGCGCCTGCTGCGCCAGGTGACGGCCCCCGGCACCGCTGAAGCCCCATGGCTGGCGTTGACCGCTGCCGTGCAAAGCGGCAGCGAACACCCGCTGGCCCGTGCGGTGGTCCAGGCCGCGAAAACCCGGGGCCTGACGCTGCCAGCCGCACAAGGCCTGCAGGCCGTTCCGGGCCGCGGCGTGCAGGCCCAGGTCGAGGGCCATGCGGTGCTGATCGGCAGCCTGCGCTGGCTGGCCGAAGAAGGCCTGGACCTGCAGGTCTGGCAAGACGCCATTGAAGCGTTGCAGACCGAAGGCGCCACCCTGTCGGCGGTGGCCGAGCGCACGCCCGAGGGCCTGCAGCCGCGCTTGCTGCTCGCGTTCGGCGACGAACCCAAACCGGGCGCACGCGAAGCCTTGCAGGCCTTGCGCGAACGCGGTCTGCATCTGGTGATGATCTCGGGCGACAACCGCGCCGCCGCCGAAGCCATGGCGTGCCGTCTGGGCTTGCGCCCCGAGGCTGGTGAAGTCATGGCCGAGGTCCTGCCCGCCGACAAGGCCCAGGCCGTAGCCCGCTTGCGAGCGGGTGAACAGGGCGGGCCACGGGTGGTGGCCATGGTGGGCGATGGCGTCAACGACGCCCCGGCGCTCGCGGCGGCCGACGTCGGTCTGGCCATGGGCAACGGCACCGACGTGGCCATGCATGCGGCCGGCATCACCCTGATGCGGGGCGATGTGGCCCTGGTGGGTGCAGCGCTCGACATCTCGGCGCGCACGGTGGCCAAGATCCGCCAGAACCTGTTCTGGGCCTTTGCCTACAACGTGGCCGGCATTCCGCTGGCGGCACTGGGTTACCTCAGCCCGGTGGTGGCCGGTGCGGCAATGGCCATGAGTTCGGTCAGCGTGATGGGCAATGCCCTGCTGCTCAAGCGCTGGCGGCCAGGCGGCCCGCACACTTCTTGACCTGCGTCATGGCGCGCCGCGGCCGGGCTTTGCACACTGGCGTCCTGTTCCGGAGAAAACCATGACGCGCAGCACCCTCAAGATCATCCGCGACGAACACGCGTCGCTCGCCGCCATGTTGCAGTCCATGCGCATGCTGGTCGACAAAGGCCCGGCCGAAAGCCGCCACCAGTTCTTCGATGTGCTGCGCGCCATGCTGTTCTACATCGACGAATACCCCGAGCGCCTGCACCATCCCAAGGAATCGAACCTGCTGTTCCCCAAGGTGATACGGGCCTCGAAAAAGGTCATGGGCGCGATCGACAAGCTCGAACGCGACCACCAGTACAGCGAAAAAGCCGCGCGCGAACTGCAGCACCAGCTGCTGGCCTGGGAACTGCTGGGCCCCAGCCGACGCGCCGCCTTCGAGGAGTCCTTCAGGAAGTATGTCGACTTCTACGTCGAGCACATGCATCTGGAAGAGACGGTCATCCTGCCCGAAGCCGAGGCCGTGCTGACCGAAGCCGACTGGATCGAGATGGACGCCGAGTTCGAGAAAAACGCCGACCCCTTGACCGGCAATTACCCGCCCCCGGCCGAGTACGAACAGCTCTTCAGCCTGATCGTCCAGCGCGCCCCCGCGCCGATTGGCCTGGGTTGAGCGGTATTCCTGTGGGAGCGAGCCCCCGCTCGCGAATGAAGGCGCACTGCCTGTTTCCAGGTTCAGGCGTCTGCAGGCAGTGACCGTAGGTCGGGGCCGTGGCCCCGACAAATCACCCCAACGCCGGGTAATCCAGATACCCCGCATCCCCACCACCGTACAGCGTGGCGCGGTCCAGGGTGTTGAACGGTCCGCCTTGTTTCAACCGCGCCCCCAGGTCCGGGTTGGCGATGAAGGGCCGGCCAAACGCCACGAGGTCGGCGCCTTCGCCCAGCGCCTGGTTGGCCAGCGCCAGGTCGTAGCCGTTGTTGACCATCCACGCGCCCTGTCCGCCCGCTTGCCGGTAGGCCTGGCGCAGCGCCGCGTAGTCAAAGGGGGCAGGGCCTTGCTGATGGTCGCGCGGACCCCCGGTGGATCCCTCGATCACATGCACATAGGCCAGGCCCAGCGGGGCCAGTTGGCGCACCACATGCTCGAACAGGGGCTGCGGCGCGTCATCGCTGGCGTCGTTGGCCGGGGTGACGGGCGAGAGGCGAATGCCGGTGCGTCCGCCGCCAATCTCGGCCACCACCGCCTGCATCACCTCGCTGAGGAAGCGGGCGCGGTTTTCGATGCTGCCGCCATAGGCATCCGTGCGCTGGTTGCTGCCGCTGCGCAGGAACTGGTCGATCAGGTAGCCGTTGGCGGCATGCACTTCGACGCCGTCAAAACCGGTGGCCATGGCGTTGGCCGCAGCACGGCGGTAGTCCTGCACGATGCCGGGCAACTCGGCCGCTTCGAGCGCGCGCGGGGTCGAGGTCTCGACAAACTGCGCCTGGCCCTCGACCAGCAGCACGGTCTTGGTCCTGGCGGGGATGGCTGATGGCGCCACCGGTGCGCCGCCGCCGGGCTGCAGGCTGCTGTGGGAGATGCGGCCCACATGCCAGAGTTGCATCACGATCTGGCCGCCTTCGGCGTGCACCGCATCGGTGACCTGTTTCCAGGCCGCCACCTGTTCATCACGCCAGATGCCGGGCACATCGGCATAACCCTGGCCCTGGTGGCTGATGGCGGTGGCCTCGGTGATGATCAGGCCAGCGCCGGTGGCCGGCTTGGCGCGCTGTCGGTAGTAGGTGGCCATGCGGGCGTTGGCCAGGGCCCCCGGGGCGCGATTGCGCGTGAGCGGGGCCATCACGATGCGATTCGCCAGCGACAGCGCGCCGGCCTGGAAGGGGTCAAACAGGGTGGTCATGCAAAGTCTTTCGGAAAGCAAAAAGCCGAGGCGTCGGGTCACCAACAGGTGGCGTCGATCATAAAACCCGGCCCGCGAGGGCGCTGTGCGGGGTCCTGACGGCCAGGGCAAGGGCGGGTCGCCGGGTGGCCTCATGACATGCATCCGGCCCGCAGGCCAACGACCTGTTCCCGGCTTGACAGGGCATGGTCATTCCCGATGGCGCAGCGGCTGGCGGACGCGCTACAGTCAGCTTTTTTCCATGCCAGACCCAGGACGATCCCGCCCATGAACGCCCCCCTGCACCGCGAAATCCCCGTCGCCGCCCTTGACAGCGCCCGCGCCCTGAATGACGTCACCCAGGCCTGGGACAGCACCATCCTGCCCGAGCTGAAAAAGTACATCGAGGTCCCGGCCAAGTCGCCCGCGTTTGACGCCGACTGGGCCGCGCACGGCCACATCGAGACCGTACTGCGCAACGCCGCGCAGTGGGTCGAGGCGCAGAAGGTCGAAGGCCTCAAGCTCGAAGTCATCCGCCTGCCCGGCCGCACGCCGGTGCTGTTCTTCGAAGTCGATGCCACCCGCGCCGCAGGCGAGGGCAGCGGCCAGACGGTGCTGATGTACGGCCACCTCGACAAGCAGCCCGAGTTCAACGGCTGGCGCAACGATCTCGGCCCGTGGACCCCGGTTTACGAAGACGGCAAGCTGTACGGCCGTGGCGGTGCCGACGACGGCTATGCGGTTTACGCCAGCATCGCCGCGGTGCAGGCGCTCAAAAGCCAGAAAACGCCGCACCCGCGCATCGTCGGCCTGATCGAGACCTGCGAGGAATCGGGCTCGTACGATCTGCTGCCCTATGTGGACGCGCTGCGCACGCGCCTCGGTGATGTGGGCCTGGTGATCTGCCTGGACAGCGGCGCCGGCAACTACGACCAGCTGTGGCTGACCACCAGCCTGCGCGGCATGGCCAGCGGCACACTCAAGGTCGAGATCCTGACCGAAGGCATCCACTCGGGCGACGCTTCGGGCCTGGTGCCGTCGAGCTTTCGCATCATGCGCATGGTGCTCGACCGGCTCGAAGACAGCGCCTCCGGACGCCTGCTGCCCGCCAGCTTCCATTGCGAAGTGCCGGCCGAGCGGCTGGCGCAGGCCAAGGCCACCGCGGCGATTCTGGGTGACGAGGTCTACAAGCGCTTTCCATGGGCGCATTACGACTGCGGCGGCTCGACTACCTTTGCGCTGCCCACCACCACCGACCCGGTGCAGGCCCTGCTCAACCGCACCTGGACGCCCACGCTGAGCGTGACCGGTGCCGAAGGCTTTCCGGCGCTTAAGGACGCGGGCAATGTCCTGCGCCCCTACACCGCCTTCAAGCTCAGCCTGCGCCTGCCCCCGCTGGTCGATGCGGCACAGGCGGTGGCCGAGATGAAAGCCCTGCTCGAAGACAACGCGCCCTACCAGGCCAAGGTCACGTTCGAATCCAACGGCGGCGCCACCGGCTGGAACGCGCCCAACA
>Ga0255182_1000720_pt1 | contig 19782 bp, 16 predicted proteins | sample Atl_UVDOM_RepA_8_FD_188420 | JGI IMG/M metagenome (GOLD analysis project Ga0255182, IMG submission 188420) | Freshwater microbial communities from Altamaha River, Georgia, United States - Atl_UVDOM_RepA_8d | ecosystem: Environmental > Aquatic > Freshwater > River | place: USA: Georgia...
TACTTATATTGATATGTATGTCAAAAGGATTGGCAGGATTTATAGCGCCATTATCGCTGTTGTTTTATGGCCTGGCGCTTTTTACCATTAGTAAATTTACTTATGTTGAAGTAAGAATATTAGGACTGGTAGAAGTTATCTTAGGTTTGGCTGGCGCTTATTTTGTTACCGGGGGTTTACTTTTCTGGGCTATCGGTTTTGGTGCCGTTCATATCGTGTATGGTATCTATGTATATTTTAAATACGAAAAGTGAATATTTCAATAGATAGTTTGCAAAAGGCTTTTGAAAGCCGGGTCCGTTTGGGCATAATGTCCATTTTAATTCTTCATGATTGGGTTGAATTTGTTGAATTAAAGGATATTTTAATGGTAACAGATGGTAATCTGGCCAGCCATCTTTCAGCACTCGAAAAACTACAATTTATTCAAATACGAAAACAGTTTATTGGAAATAAACCCAATACGAGCTATGCAGCTACAATATTGGGCAGAGAATCTTTCGGGAATCATTTGAATGCGCTGGAGGATTTAATCAAGGGCATTAACAGATAATTTTTTTATTAATTAACTTTGAAAAACAAAGTACTTTAAAACTTTTAAATATGAAAAATGAAATGTATGATCTGTTGGATCAACCAAAGGCAATGGAAAAATGGTACAGATCAAATAAGGCTGAATTCAAACAGTCTTTTATGGATCTTTATCCGCTTATTAAGGATAAACCACAGGCAGAATTTTGGTTTCATCGTCTAAATTATGAAGGGGAGGAAATCCAATGGGGTTCTAAGAGGGAACTAACATTCGTTTTGATAGCCGCTGTGGTGGCTGGATTAATAGCTAAAATGCCTGCTTATACAGGTATTGGAGAGGAATTTTTTTATTCCAGAAATATTGGGTTTATCGTTTTTCCAACATTAATAGCTTACTTTGCATGGAAAAATAATTTTAGCCTCAGTAAATGGATCATACTGGCACTCATTTCTTTGGTATCACTACTTTTCATTAATCTTTTTCCAAATAATCCGCAAAGTGATACTTTAACCCTGTCTTGTATTCATTTACTCCTCTTTCTTTGGTCTGCGTTCGGTTATTCCTACGTTGGGGAAATCAGAAATACCCATAAAAGACTCGATTTTCTTCGTTTCAATGGTGACTTTGTGGTTATGAGCACACTGATTCTCATAGCAGGAGGTATAACCACAGGTATTACCATTGGTCTTTTTTCTCTCATTGGTTATGAAATAGGGACATTTTATTTTGAAAATGTAGTTGTTTTGGGATTGGCTGCTGTCCCCTTAGTGGCAACCTATCTGACCCAGACCAATCCCCAATTGGTAAGCAAAGTTTCACCTGTCATCGCAAGAATATTTAGTCCAATCGTCTTAGTCATGCTGATAATTTATTTGGGCGCCATTTTTTATTCTGGAAAAGACCCATATAATGACAGGGAATTTTTGCTTCTATTTAATGTTCTTTTAATCGGCGTTATGGCACTCATCTTTTTTTCCGTAGCTGAAGCAAGCAATACTGAAAAAAGTAAGACAGAAAAATATATCCTGTTTTTACTGTCATTAGTGACGATAGTTGTGAATGGTATTGCCCTTTCTGCTATTTTATTCAGAATTGCTGAAATGGGTTTGACACCGAATCGTTTAGCCGTTTTGGGATCCAATTTATTGATTCTTATAAATCTTATGCTGGTTACTGTGAAATTATATGGCTTGTTGGCTCAAAAAAGAGATATTGTTACGGTGGGAAGCCAAATAGCCGTTTTTCTTCCTATTTATACCCTCTGGACTATATTTATCACGTTTATTCTTCCTTTTCTGTTTAATTTTGAATAAAATGAACTTGATGCTCATGGAAAATAGAAAAGGAACCTTTGGTTATGATCTTCAATTTTTAAAACAATACCACAAAGATTTGATTCTTCTGGGTGATGGATCAGATGCTGGGGCTCAAATAATTATTTTACCTGCCTATCAAGGCCGGGTGATGACAAGTACAGCAAATGGAAACGGGGGAATGAGTTTTGGATGGATAAACTATGATCTCATTGATTCCAATAAAGAAGAGGAGCATTTTCATGCTTTTGGAGGTGAAGAAAGATTTTGGCTTGGACCAGAAGGAGGACCCTTTTCTATTTTTTTTAAAAAAGGGGATCCTTTTGATTTTGATCACTGGTTTGTTCCCAAAGCTATAGACACAGAACCATTTATCCTGGTATCATCGTCAAAAACGGAGGCAAATTTTCAACGTGAGATAAACCTAAAGAATTATTCCGGGTTTGAATTTAATTTAAGGGTAAATCGGCATATTCGTTTATTGTCAAAAACCGAGATTCCTCTTTTATTAGGGTTTCCTCTGTCAGAAAACCTTCAAATAGTTGGATTCGAATCTAATAATTCCATTACTAATACCGGAAATACCCCATGGACAAAGGAAAAAGGCCTTCTTTCTATCTGGATTTTAAGTATGTTTAACGCTGGCAATAAAACAACGATTGCTGTACCCTACAAGCAAGGAAATGAAAATGATTTGGGGAAAATAGTTACGGATGATTATTTTGGAAAAGTTCCAGTCGAAAGATTGAAAATTAAAAATGGGATTATTTTCTTGAATGCAGATGCAAATTATCGTAGTAAAATAGGCATTTCACCTAAGAGAGCCTTACCCATTTTAGCCAGTTTTGACCAGGTTAATGAGGTGCTAACCATTGCACAATTTAGTTTGCCAGCATTTCCCGCAGAGTATGTCAATTCTCTGTGGGAAATGCAAGATAACCCTTTCGATGGTGACGTGGTAAATGCCTACAATGATGGTTTCATAGATGGGAAACAAATGGGAAAATTTTATGAACTTGAAAGCTCTTCACCTGCTGCAACATTGAATGTAGGGGAAAGTATGCATCATTTGCATCGAACTATTCATTTGAAAGGAAATTCTAATGAATTAAATGAAATAACCAAAACTCTTTTAGGGATTCATTTGAGTGAATTTTCTATTTAAAATACTAATAATCAATTAGGTAATAATATTTAAATACTGTTTAATTTTCATCAGCAATAGTTAGCTTTCTCAGGATCTCTGTAGCTGTCGATAAGGACTTAAAATGGGCAAGTAGATTTAACTGAATGGAATTGGATATTTCTATTTGATATACATGACTTAAAAGATTCCTGTCATTGATGTAATGCATCAAGCCTAAGTATAAATCCTCCGATATAAGTTGATATTGAAAGAGCGTTTTAACGGTTAATTTGGGGGTATATATTTTTTCTTCTAGACTGAAAAGATATAATTTAGCCGTTTTCCAAAAGAGCTCGGTACAAAATTCAAATTTTTGAATCCGGCCATTTTTTATCCAATCTCTTTCCAGGGTATTATATTTGGAAAAATCAGCTTCCAAGGATAATTCAAAGTCAAAAACCGCTTTATTCAAAAATGCACAAATTGATGAGTACCTTTCATTCAGCTCCATTCGATTATTTTTTTTAAGGCTATTTTTTTGAAAGCTTCATCTACATTGAAAAAATCAACGATATCGACCTTATATGGGACAAGGCTCTCCTCCAGTTCGTGTTCCATCTCAAAAATAGTTCTTGGATCTAAGGGTTTTGTTCCCATGACACCTATATCGAGATCACTGAACTTTGAAACATTTCCAACTGCCCGGCTTCCAAAAATAAAAACGTTGTAATTATGGACATCAATATGTTTAAGTACTATATTTTTCGCGATAGACAAATAATCCATTAGAATGTTTTTCATCAAAAATTAGTTAAAATTAAGGTATTTCTCTCTTCCAGTCCATATATCTTTGATATAAATGACCTGCCTGAAGATAAGCACTTTGGGGACTCATAAAATGTGAAAACTCAAAAGTTATTGCTTTTTCAAGCCCAGCTTGTTGGGCTGCCTCCAATTTTAATTTTAATTTTTCCCATTTGATAGGTAAAAACTTGATGGGCATATCGCGATCAAAACTTTCTGCATTGGTCCAGCAACGCATTCCATAACGGTCTGCCAATAACTTGTTCACATAAAAATAATCGGCCAATTCATCATAATCGGCATGACCATCCTGGAAAGCTACAATATCAACGACTTCTTTGATGCCATCAAATATTTCATTCCATTCTTCCTCATGTTGTTTTAAACTGACGGCATCCTTTTTTGTCAGGGTACTTTCCTGAGCAAGTATCGCTTTTTTCCCATCGATGTAGGGAGAAATTAAGGTGGGAAGACCATTGGATACCTCTTTCACCCGCCGGCCTAAATCCTGGTAAAGCGAAATTATTTTACCTGTTTTTCGGCTTACTTCCTGACTGAGATACCATCCTTTAAAAGCGGGAAATTGACCATACTTCTCCCAAACTTCATCAACAACCCTTAAATTGATTTCAATTTCACTTGCAAAATCTCCTTTATCCCACCAGTATTTTCCGGAATCATATAAACCAAAATAGAAGGATAAGCCATATTTTTCAGCCAGAAGCAGGAACATTTCAACTAAGTCAATGGGTGGCATGTAAGCTCCCTCTCTTTCCTTGAGCACCTTTGAAGGGTAGGTAACCCAGCGTCTGTATCCGCAACGAATCAGTATGACTGTATCTATCCCCATGGTTTTCATGTGCTGAAAATCTTTTTCCCATTCTTTTTGACCCCAGTTTTGATGAGGAATATCATGGCTGATTTCATCCAGAAACGTACCTGTTATAAGCATATTTATATTCGTTTTTCTTCTTCATGGAGACGGTCCAGCCAATTTTTTTTCAATAAATAGGATGTTAGTACAAATAAGACGAGACTAACCCAAAATCCATTTGTATGTCTGAGCATAAAATACATGGGTAATACCACCTGACTCATTTGCCAGATAATACCTGTAACGATATTAAATGAGTCTTTGCCCAGTGTTTTATTTTCTATAAATGCCGGATCAGTTTGCCGAATTTTAGAAATGATGGGTTTCCAGAATCCCCACGGACGGGTTTTTTTGTAAAAATGAATCAATACCTCATCTGATTCTGCGGGAAACAGCAGGATACCTGAGAAGCAGCCTGCCAGGGAAAATATTAATAGAACAGGGAATAAGTAAATGGGTGGCGTTTCCGGGAAAATGATGGGCAGGAAGGTGCTACCAATCAATCCGGCTAACATGCCTCCAAAATAGCCGTAACCATTGAATCGCCACCAGATCCATTTAAGCATATTTGCAGCCGCATAACCGCCGTATAGCGCAGAGGTTATCCATAAGGTAAGGGTATTTATGCTATTTCCCAAAAATCCAAAAATGATACCAATGATCACTAACAGAATACTGGCCAGGTAGCTGTAGCGGAGATAAGTGTCTTCAGACGCCGCTGGATTTATATACTTTTTATATAAATCGTTGACCAAATAAGCAGGTGCAGCATTTATAAATGCGGCGAAAGTACCCATAAATGCGGCAAGAAGTCCGGCAAGCAACAATCCCCGCCAACCATGAGGTACAAATTTTTCCATAGCCATGGGCAAAACCTGCTCAAAATCGATGGCAGCTCCCATTTGTGCAATTTCAGGTTTAAGATAAACAACGCCCAGAACACCAAAGCCGGCTACCATCAGATAACGGGGTATGTATAGTACCAAAATTGTTAAAGCACTCATTTTTGCTGCTTCCCCGGGTGTCCTCGTCGAAAGAATGCGCTGCATGTCATAGCTGGGTACCGGACCAGCCAGGCTGGCAAAAATTCCTTTGAATATCATCATACCCATTAATAATCCAAACAATTCAAAGCCATCCGTTTGAATTTTTGTATTTACAGAATCCAGATATTGACTCCAGTCCAGATTTAATTTCCATCCGAAAAATAATTCATCCCAACCTGCAGGTGTGGCACTTTGTATAGCCGCCCCGGAGGTAGCTGTGTAGGCAATATAGCCTACAACAAAACAAGATATAGTCATGATGAAAAATTGAAGTACTTCTGTACCAACTACACTCCACATGCCTCCCTTTATGGTATATACCGTGGTTATACCAATGATTATCAAAGCATAACCCTGCTCACTGGTTATGGATAACAAACCCAGGTGAAAGGATAAATCCCATGGAAAAAAGATAGCTGCAAATTTTCCTATGCCTTCAAAAAAATAGGCAATAAATCCAAATACACTGATAATGGCAAAGATGGTTACGATGATATGGGATAAACGGCTTCCCCTTCCTTCTCCAAACCTGAAGGTAATCCATTGTGCCCCGGTCAATACTCCGGACCGCCGCAACCAGATGGCCAGAAAAATAAAGACGAAAACCTGATTCCAGACAGGCCATAACCAGGGAATCCAGGCACTTTTTAATCCATAAACAAATAGTATGGTTACTGTCCACATTGTACCAGAGATATCAAACATTCCCGAGGCATTTGATAATCCGAGATAATACCAGGGAATAGTATTACCACCCAAAAAATAAGATTTGATATTCGTATTTGCTTTTTTTGCTATCCAGAATCCAAAAACCAGGGTAACGAGCAGATAAACCAGGACAATGCCTAAATCAAGGGCAGATAATTTCATAAAATCAGGTTAATTAATGGGAAAATTTTCCGTAACTGTAATGATACAGTATTGAAACGTTCGTAATACACGTCTGGTTAGGTTTGACCCTTTACCTTTTCCGAAGGATAAAGCCATGTTCATCGATTTTATACATCCCAAATGGATTCCATATTCGGTCTATGGCAAATGCAGCAGTCCTTCTTGAAATGAGTGCGTTTTTATTGTAGGGTACTGACATCTGAATACAGACACTTCTGAATTCTGTTTCTACTATGGCTGTATCTTTGCCCGTAATCTGCGATAATGCTTCACAAAGGGAGCGCTGAGTAAGTTCGCCATCTTCCATCGCTATGGACGGAAGATTTAAATCAGAAATGCCCGTTTTTAACTCGATACCCGTGTAAGTGGAATCGGGATAAAACCAGGTACGGTTGGCCCATAAATAAGGTTCTCCAACCCCCCGAATAAGCCCGGTAGCCCCGATTCTATTGATTTCCTGAAAATGAAGATCATCAGATGCAATATCAACGTATGGCATTAAGTAACCTTTCCAGTCCAGTAAGGTTTGCTGGACCTCCCTGATATTTACTTCTGCTGGTTGTTGATTTCGTTGCGCGGCAAAGGCGGCAATGATTCCCGCAGCTTGTCCAATTTGTAAAACAGCTGGTTGTAAACGGGTTGATCCGTTCACAATATTAGACACGGAAACAGGTTTATCCGCTACAATAAGTCCATCTGTTTCTTTCGGAATCAAAGCGCCAAAGGGTATGGAAAACGAGGGTACTTTGGGGAAATCCAAAGCTGGTGCATTCGGATATTTTCCATGATGATGATCAATAGGGTAGTCTCCAACGGCAATACCTGTTCTGTATAATGGAAAATCTTTACGAAACGGATTCAGAACATGGTTTACATCCATTCGTACCAAGCCATCAAGTCTTCTCCCTTCTCTGTGATAAGGTAAAAAAGGAAAAAAATCATTCGTTGGAAATTCGTCATTAGCAAATCCCAGGTGTTTAAAACCCAGTTTTGTTTGCATATAATAAATGAACCGAAGCGTAACTTCTTTGGCTGCCGCATAGGCTTTCTCTCTTTCTTTTGCGGACATCTCCAGTACGTTCAGGTAAATATCATTTCCTTCAATTGGCCAGTTAATCAAATATTTATCATTGGGTAGTCTGGCATATGTGAGCAATTGCTCGCAGGTAACCAAACCGGGTTTTTCCGGACAAAAATCCCGGCAGGAACAATGAAATTCCTGCGGATCATAATTCCGGGGTTTCGGAATGGTCATATCCGCATTTTTTCCATAGTCTTTTAATATGGCAACGTAGGTTAAGTCCTGTAAAATGGGCACATCAGAAGCAGGTCCCATTTTCTCACCCGTTTTTTCCCCCGATTCCATGCCCACATGATAAGGAACTTTTAACTTTGCATATACGTCCCCTAAATCGGTTCCATCAATGAGTATTTTTCCGGAAACCCAGCGGGTAGTTTTTCCATCAGAAATCAGGACCTGCCATTGATTATTTTTTCTTTTTATTTTAGACCATCCGGTTGTAGTTTTAACTTCCAGTGATTTTACTGAAGCGGCCATTTCAGCAAAAATCCTGGCTCCAATATGCGGTTCAAAATGAGTATTACTTACCCAGCCTGTTTCAAGTGCTTTGGCTCCTCCATAATGGTTTCTTAATTTTTCCCTGAATTCACCCCAGATACCAGCCGGCATTTTATGATTACCATCGGTAGCACTTACTCCTGCGGCAGTTAACATGCCCCCCAGCCAGGGTGAGGGCTCAACCAGCAGCGTGCCTGCGCCAAGCCTTCCTGCCTGAATACCAGCTGCTGTTCCTCCTGTACCTCCACCCAGTACGATGACATCATATACAGCCTTATTTTGACTGAAGCCAAAGGATAAAAAAACGCAAAGGAAAAAAAGAACATGGGTAACTGGCTTCATAATTTTTTTTACATTCATTATAAAATGATTAATTTAGTTGTGAAAAATAATACTTTTAAATCAATGAAAAGATATACCACCCTGCTTTTTTTTAAAATTACTTTTCCTGCTGGCATTTGTATGTCCCTGATTTGTATTGGATTTCCCATCTTCCTAATGAGTCAAAACTCACCGGTGAACCAGGTAAATCCATTTATTGGTACAGCGGAACACGGACATGTATATCCTGGCGCTACGGTTCCTTTTGGTAGTGTTCAGTTAAGTCCCGATAATGGTACGCAGGGTTGGGATTGGTGTTCCGGCTATAACTGGATGGACTCAACGATTGTGGGTTTTTCACACACTCATTTAAGTGGTACGGGTATTGGCGATCTTTGTGATGTGCTGGTTATGCCTTCTTCAAAAAGAATTAACTGGTCTGAAGTAGATAATGAACCTAAAAACAGGCCTTTTTTAAGTACATTTTCTCACAAAAATGAAGCAGCAAGTCCTGGGTTTTACAAGGTGCTTCTTGAAAATGGCATACTGGCAGAACTCACTGCCGGAATCCATACGGGAATACACAGATATACTTTTCCAGCAGGTCAGTTAAGAAGTATTGTTATTGATCTGGGTTATGCTATAAATTGGGACAAACCAACGCAGACTGGCTTCACACAGATTCAGCCTTCATTAATTACCGGTTATCGTTTTTCAACTGGCTGGGCTAAAAATCAGAAAATATATTTTGCTGTTTCTTTTTCCGAACCTGTGCTGGAGCATAATCTTTGGTTTCAGCACTGGAAAGACGGGGAGATGGAAAGTAAAAAAGGAACAAAAGGTCAGTTCATTTTTTCAAATGAAAAGGGAAATCATCCGGTTGTCCTGAAAGTAGGTATATCCTCAGCAAATGAGGCGGGTGCCCTGGCGGCGCTGGAGGAAGCTGGGAAAGCCGGGTTCGATGAATTAAAAGAAAAGGCGCAGGACTTGTGGAAAATGAATGGTTTTAAGATTCAGGTCGAATCTACAGATGAAAAACTGAAAACACAGTTTTACACTGCCTTATACAGAACACAACTGGCACCCGTTCTTTACCAGGATGCCTTAGGTCTTTACATGGGTTCCGACGGAGAAATTCATCAGGCGGAAAATTACAAACGATATGACATTTTTTCTCTGTGGGATACTTTTCGGGCTGCAAATCCGCTGTTGACTATCCTCCATCCTGACAGGATAAATGATATCATTCATTCCTTTTTGAGTCATTATAAAGAATACGGACTTCTGCCTGTCTGGTCTTTACGGGGAAATGAAACCAATACAATGACTGGTTATCATGCTATTCCTGTTATAGTTGATGCCTACAAAAAAGGATTTAGAGGATTTGATGTGGCACTGGCTTATGAAGCATGTCTGAAAAGTGCAGGCCAGAATATCAGAGGCTCATCATGGTACAGGGAATTTGGATATATCCCCCACGATAAAGAGGGTCAATCTGTCACTAAAACACTGGAATATGCCTTTGACGATTGGTGTATTGCCCAGTTTGCCCTTGAATTAGGTAAAAAGGAAGATTATCAGCATTTTATGAATAGAGCTAAGGCTTATCAAAAATTGTTTAATCCAGCGACTGGATTTATGCAGGCCAGGTTAAGTGATGGATCCTGGAAAAAGGATTTCGACCCATATCTGTCCGATCATAATTGGGAAGTAGCCGAATATACAGAGGGAAATGCATGGCAACATTCCTGGTTTGTACCTCATGATGTACCAGGCTTAATAAATCTGCATGGCGGGAAAAGAAAATTTGTTCAAAAATTAGATAGTCTTTTTTCTGTTGACTCAAAAGTAAAGGGAGATAATGTAAGTATCGATATTTCAGGGCTGATTGGTCAATATGCACACGGAAATGAGCCAAGTCATCATATTGCATATATGTATCTGACAGCAGGTCAGCCCTGGAAAACCCAAAAACTTGTTCGTGATATTTTATTGTCCCAATATAATGATCAGGTAAATGGATTATGTGGAAATGAGGACTGTGGTCAGATGTCTGCCTGGTTTGTTTTTAGCACTATGGGTTTTTATCCGATGAATCCTGCAGCTGGTATCTACCATTTAGGCAGCCCTCTTTTTGATAAAGTTCAGATTTCCCTAAATGGAGATAAAAATTTTGAAATAATCGCTTCGGATAATTCGCCGGTTAACAAATATGTTCAGAAAGCATTTTTAAATGGGAAACTTCTTGCTAAACCTTATATATCACACAACGATATAATGAGCGGCGGTACACTAAGATTGGAAATGGGATCTAAGCCCAATAAGAATAACTGGACAGACGTTAACCATCAGCGTAATGAATGATTACGCCAATGGTTTATTTTTCTGTCAGAACGAATTGAAAGGATTATTAAGAAATAATTCTATTGAAAATGCGATTTAGGGAACGCGTGATATGCGCTACAATTAATATGGCAGCTATTCCAATGGGCATTCCAATAGCCATGTTTCCTAATGATAATCCAACAGTGATTCCTAAAATCATTCCTGCAGGAATCCATAACATCCATAAAGATTTGGGATTTAACATCATTTCCATCATCAAAATTCTTTTTAAAGAAATATTTAGTGTTTAATTATAAATAAGCGCTATTTTGCCAAATATTGTTTACAAAATAAAAAACTGTAAATAAATAAATTGACAAAATTTATTCGCAAATATACATCTGTTTAACGTCTAAAACAGAATATTGTTTATTTTTGAATACTTATTTGACGAAGTAAAAATAGAAAGTCACACATTGCCACTATTTATTTGGCAAAAAAAATAATTGACAGGACTGGATTAATCTTATTTTTATCCGATTTTTTAAACCCATTATTAATCTTTAATCTTAAAGCGTTGAATAACAGATATGTTGATCTTATTGATCAGACATTTTATTTTCCACAGGAAGGTTTTGATATTGATGCAAACGGCTATCTGGAATTTAATGGGGTGCCATTGAAATATTTGATTGAAAAATATGGTACTCCTTTCAAGGTATTTTATTTACCAAAAATAGGGGAGCAAATCAAAAAGGCAAAAAATTTATTTACCCGGGCTATGAAATCAACGGGATATTCAGGCCGTTATTTTTATAGTTATTGTACCAAAAGTAATCATTTCAGCCATGTATTGGAGGAGGTCCTTCAACACGATGTTCAATTGGAAACCTCTTCTGCATTTGATTTGGATCTGATTCAGAAATTAGCAGCTAGACAATTGATTAACCCACAAAATCATATCATTTGTAATGGATTCAAACCTGAAAATTATAAGCGGAAAATAGTAGAACTGATTCATTCATCCTTTGAAAATTTAATTCCCGTTTGCGATAATGTGGAAGAATTATCCTTTTATGCCAAAAATTTCACTAAAAAAAGTAAGATTGGCCTTAGAATTGCCACAGAGGAAGAACCAAATTTTGAATTTTATACTTCCCGTTTAGGCATTAGAAACTCAGAAATAATCCCGTTGTATCTGGAAAAAATTGCGGAGAATCCTCTTTTTGAGCTTAAAATGCTGCATTTTTTTGTAGATACTGGCATAAAGGATACCTTATACTATTGGGGGGAATTAAAAAAAGCGTTAAAAATTTATTGTGCTCTAAAGAAAATTTGTCCTACCCTTGATGCTATTAATATTGGAGGTGGTCTCCCTATCAGAAATTCCCTTGGTTTCGAGTTTGATTATAAATATATGATCAGGGAAATTGTCAATAATATTTATACAGCCTGTGAATCTGAACAAGTAGAGGTGCCTGATATATTTACCGAATTTGGAAAATATACCGTAGGGGAATGTGGCGCTAATATTTTTGAGACTTTAGCTCAAAAACAACAGAATGATGCGGAAAAATGGTATATGATTGATAATTCTTTAATGACCACTCTGCCAGATACCTGGGGAATAGGGGAAAGATTTATTCTTCTTCCCATAAATAAGTGGAAAAATGAGTATCAAAGAGTAAATATTGGTGGTTTGAGTTGTGATAATTCCGATTATTATAATGCTGAGGTAAATCAGGCACAGGTTTATCTACCAACAATAGATCAGGGAGAATCAGAACCCTTGTATCTTGGCTTTTTTCATACCGGTGCATATCAGGATTCCATCAGTGGTTATGGCGGTATTAAACATTGTTTAATTCCTTCTCCAAAACAAATTTTGATTTATCGGGATGAATTAGGTAACTTAGTGGACGTTTTATCGAGACCTGAACAAACAGCAGATGAAATGTTAAAAATATTAGGATACTAACGTTTTTTCAGATAAGTAGATAGTTGCTATTATTTAGCCTGCCGGATATCACACCGGCAGGCTTTTTTCTACAACCATTTTACCCATTCATAAGATCTGTTGTCAGCAAGCAGCGGATGCGTTGGAAATAAACGGAATCCATATTCAAATACACCGGGATTAGGTAAGGTGATTTTTCCACCATAGGTGCTGAATTCTCCCTCAGTATGATATAAAGGCAAGGTCTGGGTCAAACGGATATCCAATTTCGATTCACTTAATCTTTTGTAAAGAATAAATTCAAGTCCTAAATAGGTTGAATCTATGCCGTTTCTAAAAATTTGAATTTCTACATTAAGCTCATCGCCTAAAGGTAAAGCATGATTATCAGTATCCATCATCGATTTTGATGATACATAAATGCCATCCCACTGGCGGCCTATATGATTTTTCCAATGAACCAGTTCAGAAACTTTATGGGTATCCTTTGATAATTTATTTCCCTGGTTTATGAGTGGGGTATAAAAGGTTTTGAAATAATCATCCATCATTCTCTTGGTAGTAAAATCAGGACCTACCTTTGCAATAATATTTCTAATGTATTGAATCCACTCTTCAGAAACGCCCCGTTCATCCTTCTTGAAATAAATGGGAATAATCTCCATCTCCAGGATGTTATAAAGGGTTTCGGCGTCCAGTTCATCCTGAAGATTGGATTCATGGTAAGTATTTTCCAGTGGAAGTGCCCATCCGGCATCGGGTCTGTAACCCTCTGCCCACCAACCATCCAGAACACTGAAATTGATTACCCCATTAATAGCTGCTTTCATTCCACTGGTTCCGGAGGCTTCTTTCGGTCTGGTAGGGGTATTTAACCAGATATCCACCCCTTGTACCATCAATTTGGCTAATTCCATATTGTATCCTTCCAGAAATATGACTTTTCCTAAAAACTCAGGTGATTTTGAAATCTGGACAATTTCTTTTATCAATTTTTGTCCGGGGGCATCTGCCGGATGCGCTTTACCGGCATAAAGGAAAATGATGGGTCTGTCCGATTGATTAATTATTTCGGCAAGACGTGATTTATTTGAAAAAATAAGATGTGCCCTTTTATAGGTTGCAAAGCGTCTTGCAAAACCAAGAATTAAAGCATCATCTTTAATATGATTCAATGTTTCAAATATGATAGCTGGTTTTTCACCTCTTCGGGTAAGATCCTCCCTTAATTGCTTTTTGACGGCATCGAGCAACTTTTTTTTCAGGAAATTTCTTGTCTTTAATATTCTTTCAGAAGGTATCTTATATACGCCTTCCCATCTTTCTTTGTTTGACAAATCTTCCAGAAAACCAGGTGATAAATATTCCTTGAATAACTGATGCCATTCTGAAGCAATCCAGGTTGGATAATGGACGCCATTTGTAACATAGCCTATGGGTATTTCCGCTTCATTGTAACCAGGATACAAAGCCTTGAACATATCGCGGGAAACGGCCCCATGTAATTCACTCACCCCATTTATCTCCTGACAATTATGTATGGCTAAATGACTCATGGAAAATAATTCACCGGTATCATCCCTCTGTATCCTGCCTAATGCCATGAAATCTCTCCAGGATAATCCTATTTCCGGGATATAGTCCTGGAAATACGTATAGAGTAAATCTTCAGGAAAATAATCATGTCCGGCAGGAACCGGCGTGTGCGTGGTAAACAGCGAGGATGCTTTAACCAGTTCTCTGGCTTCCTGGTAGGAATATCCGGCATGGCGGGCCGACCTGATTCTTTCCAGGGTCATAAAAGCAGCATGTCCTTCGTTGCAATGATATACATTGCCTTTAATTCCAATGGCCTCCATTGCCCTGATTCCACCAATGCCAAGTAAGATTTCTTGTTTTAACCTATGCTCATTGTCTCCCCCGTATAGCTGGTGGGTGAGTGTCCTGTCCATCCAGGCATTTTCTGCAATATCTGTATCTAATAAATAAAGGTTAATTCGCCCGGCTTTTAAAGCCCAGATTTTAGCCCACACAAGGCGTCCTGGCAGAGAAATTTGAATTTTCAACCATTCTCCCTGAGCATCACGAACCGGCTCCATGGGCATTTTAGTATATTCCTGTGGTGGGTACTCATTGATTTGATCACCATGCAAAGAAATATGTTGTTGAAAATAACCATAACGATAAAGTAAACCTACACCTACTAAATCGACGCACTGGTCACTGGCTTCTTTCAGGTAATCCCCGGCAAGAACACCTAAACCACCCGAGTATAATCGAACTGAAATATGCAAGCCGAATTCCATGCTGAAATAAACGATTTTCGGGGAATCTAAGGCGGGGGTTTTATTCATGTAAGCCTTGAATTCAGCGTAAATCTGATTTACCTTTATCATAAATGTCGGATCATTAGCTAAAGCCAGTGCTTTTTCGCTGCCCAAATGATCTAATATAGTTAATGGATTACATTGACTTGATTCCCATTCCTCAGGTTGCAGTGATTCAAATAAATCCATTGCCTCTTTATGCCATGACCACCATAAATTTCCGGCGATTTCCTGTAAGGGTTTAAGGGCTTTAGGTAACCTTGAAGCCACAAATATTCGTTTCAAATGGGTAACACTTGTTTGTATTTCCTCAGTCATAATTTTTATTTTAAATGTATGGAGAATAGCATGTTATTTTAAAGCTGCCTTATATTGTCTGATTGTTTCTTCCAGCCCCAGGTATAAGGCATCGGATATCAGGGCATGACCAATAGATACTTCTTCCAGATGTGGCACCTGGCGGGCATAAAAGGCAAGATTATCCCGATTAAGATCATGACCTGCATTTATTTTAAGTCCTAAGGAATGGGCTATTATTGCTCCCTGAATATGTTCTTTTATGGTATCACCCGGATTTTTTGCAAATGGTCCGGTGTAAAACTCTACACAATCGGCTCCACATCTGGCCGCACCTGTAATCATTTCCGGTTGTGGATCCACAAATAAGGAAACACGGATTCCTGCTTTTTTAAGCTCGGAACAAACAGAAGTCAGGAAATCGATGTTTTTCAGGGTATCCCAGCCTGCATCTGACGTTAGGGCCGAGGGAGCGTCTGGAACCAGCGTGCATTGAGCGGGACGATGTGTTAAAACCAGAGAAATGAATTCATCTGTAGGATTGCCTTCTATATTTAGTTCGGTCTGTATTTTTTGCTTTAACGGCTCGATATCATCATAACGCACATGGCGCTGGTCTGGTCTGGGGTGAACGGTAATTCCCTCGGCGCCAAATTTTTCACAATCTAAAGCAACCTGGAGTAAATCAGGAAGATTGCCCCCGCGTGAATTCCTAATTAATGCTATTTTATTTATGTTAACGCTTAATCTGGTCATAAAGAGGCTTTTTCGGACAAATGTGGGACAAAAATCAAAATTTAAGCTAATTTTACCAAATTAAATGAAAAATAGATTTAAAATCGCCCATGTTTTCAAGAAAATTAGACTTATTTTCCTTTTTTCTTCTCCTTACCGTGGTAGTACTTTGTGGTGCTTTAATGGGTGCAGGCATTGGTACAGCCATAGCCAATTTATTTGGCTTTTCCGTTACAGATCTGGTGAGGGTACCAGATTCAGGGTACCAAAAAATAGAAAGGGATGTGTTGCGATGGGTAAATATGGCCAGCCAGCTTTTCACCTTTTTAGTACCGGCGTTAATTTACCGGATGTACTATTTTACAGAAGACAGGGTGGGGGCCACATTTGTTCCGGATAAAAAATTTATTTATTTTCTCATTATAGCGCCATGCTGGATATTAGGAGCCTTCCCACTGGTAGAATGGCTATACAGACAAAATCTTCTGTTACCACTTCCTGATTCGCTGATTTCACTGGAGCGTAGTGCCAATGAGACATTAATGGCTTTATTAAAAATGGATGATGTTGTTGAATTCGTCCAGAATCTCATCGTTATGGCAGCTATACCAGCCCTTTGTGAGGAATGGCTGTTCCGGGGAGTTATTCAAAAAAAATTAATCGAAACCTTCCCAAAACCATGGCTTGGTATTTTATTGACAGCTATTATTTTTAGTGCTATACACTTTCAGTTTGCCGGATTTTTTCCCCGCATGTTTCTTGGTATAATGTTAGGTTATTTATATTTCTTTTCCGGGAATATCTGGATTTCCATCTGGGGTCATTTTGTATTCAATGGTATTCAGGTGTTATCAAAGTATTTGAATCTGCAAAGTGAAGAGATAATGAAGGATGGTTTTGTACCTAATCCGGAATTAATCTGGGTATTAATATCCTCCGTAATAACCACGGTCATTTTTCTTTTTTTTAGTAAATTAAAAGCCAGATAAATGAAAAGAAGGTTTTTTACCGGATTGGTATTTGTCATCGTTATTTTGGGCTGTGTTTTTGGCGGATTTCCTTATTTCTCCATGCTTTTTGGATTGATTGCAGCCTTGTGCCTCTGGGAGTTTTCAACCTTGGTTTTTGAGGGATCTTCTTCAAATACCAGACTTCTTCTGGTTATATTAGGTTTATTTCCATATACTATGGCATTCCTTCATCTTAATCATCTGATATCCGGAAAGGAAATGCTACTTTTTCCTGCTTTATTTTTTATCATTTTCATTTCAGAATTATGGCTGGGCAAAGGTCGCGCTATTGAAAATATGGGATATTTTGCATTATCAAGCCTTTACATTGGTGTTCCCTTTGCTGTTCTTTTGTGGATAAGTATGGAAAATGCAGTGTATCTGCCAGGAAGAGTCGCAGGTCTGCTGTTTTTAACCTGGGCCAATGATTCAGGAGCCTATCTGGCAGGTAATCTTTTCGGGAAACATCCTTTGATGCAACGGATTTCACCTAAAAAGACCTGGGAAGGATTTATAGGCGGATTATTTTTTGCCCTGCTTTTTGCATTTGCCCTATCTTTTATGCCATCAACCGGATTAAATCCATTGGACTGGTGGTTTTTATCGGTCATAATCAGCATTTTTGGACCAGTAGGAGATTTAATTGAATCGCTGGTAAAAAGAGAAAAACAAGCTAAGGATTCCGGAAATCTACTTCCAGGACATGGCGGTTTTCTGGACAGGTTTGATGCTTTTATATTTCATATTCCTTTTGTAGCCCTTTATTTGTATTGGTTCGTTGAAAATTAAGAAGAATTAAATTAGTTGTATGATCATAAGATTTCACAAAGAAGGACAAACCTGGATGGCTATCGCTTCCTTTATTTTCATGTTAATAGTCATTTTAACCTATTTTCTGGTTCCCTCATTTTTTTCTGTTGGTATTGTATCTGGTCTTATCTTCTGGGTTCTTATTGCCCAGTTTTTCAGAAATCCGGTTCGGACGATCGGAAAATATGATAATAATATCGTTTATGCACCTGCTGACGGTAAGATTGTTGTTATAGAACCAGTGATTGAGGATGAGTTTTTTAAGGAAGAAAAAATCCAGGTGTCTATTTTTATGTCGCCTCTGAATGTTCATGTGAACAGAAATCCAATAGGGGGGATTATTTCCTATCTAAAATATCATCCGGGCGAATTTTTAGTGGCCTGGCATCCAAAATCTTCTACTGAAAATGAAAGGACAACCATTGTTTTCGGAGAAGGTAAAAATGCAGTGCTGGTCAGACAAATAGCTGGCGCAGTGGCCAGACGTATTTGTTATTATCTGAAGGTTGGTCAATCGGTGCAACAAGGGGAGGATTTTGGATTTATTAAATTCGGATCCAGGGTAGATCTTTTTTTGCCTATGGATGCCAGTATAAGGGTAAACATAGGCGAAATTTCAGTTGGCAATAAAACGGTTATTGCTCATTTAAACAAAGAATAATTAAAAAACGGGCAGCGATTTTTATTTTTAGCCGTTAAATAATAGTAATACTCAATTTTGCTTCCTAAATATTTGGGAAACTATTTAATTGTATTATTTTTACATAAATTATTTTTTACATTAACAAAATTAAGATTGGTATGAAAAAACACTTACTAGTGCTTTCACTAACATTCTTTGGTGCGATTAGTGTTTTTGCACAAAGAACGATTAGTGGTAAAGTGACGGATGCAGGTGGTGAGCCGCTCATTGGTGCCAGCGTTGTGGTCAAGGGAACCAGCTCTGGAACCGTAACGGATATCGATGGAAGTTACAGTATTTCTGTACCTTCTGATTCAAAAGTTTTGGTGTATTCCTACACTGGCTATGAATCAAAAGATGTCCAATTGGGTGCGTCAAACACAGTTGACGTTGTACTTGCAGAAGGTGCGGAACAATTATCAGAGGTAGTTGTAACAGCACAAGGTATAACCCGGGAAAAAAAGGCGCTTGGTTACGCCGTTTCCGGTGTTGATAAAAAGGAAATTCAGGACAGACCGCTGGCTGACGTAGGTAGAGTACTTCAAGGCAAAATCCCTGGGGTTTCCGTAACGTCAACCTCAGGTGTTTCCGGAACTGGAACGAATATTGTCATCAGAGGATATTCTTCTATTACAGGTTCTAATCAGCCTTTATTCGTGGTGGATGGGGTTCCTTTTAACTCAAACACAAATCAGCGAGGTGGTTTTACACAAGGCGGACAGTCCTCCTCAAGCCGTTTCCTCGATCTTGATCCTAACAGTATTGAAAGCGTTACGGTATTGAAAGGTCTGGCTGCAACGGTTACTTATGGCGATCAGGGTCGTAACGGTGTAATCCTTGTGACAACTAAAAGTGGCTCTAAAAAAGCAAGAAAAGCTGAGTTTCAGGTGACGCAGTCTGTGTTCACAAACACCGCGCATTTGCCAAGATATCAGAATGATTACGTAGGTGGATTCCAGCAAAACATTGGTTATTTCTTCAGTAACTGGGGACCGACCATTGAAGAGGCTAAAATTTATCCTTCACAAAACACCAACGCTGCATTAACAAATCACCCTTATGCATTCCTTTCCAATGCAGCGCTTAGGGCTGGTCAGGCGGACTATGTGGCATCTGTATCTCCTTATAAGATATCAACATTTCCAAATAATAT
>Ga0255182_1000721_pt1 | contig 19768 bp, 19 predicted proteins | sample Atl_UVDOM_RepA_8_FD_188420 | JGI IMG/M metagenome (GOLD analysis project Ga0255182, IMG submission 188420) | Freshwater microbial communities from Altamaha River, Georgia, United States - Atl_UVDOM_RepA_8d | ecosystem: Environmental > Aquatic > Freshwater > River | place: USA: Georgia...
CGCGACTGCTGGAGACCATGGAGCAGGCGGGTGTCGTGTCGCCAATGCAGAGTAACGGTAATCGCGATATTTTGGTGCCACAGTCCCAATGAAGGGTGCGCTCGCCATTGTGATGATGGTCCTTGCGGTCTCCGCTCGGGCCGATCCGATTGAGCGGATGATCGAAAGCCTAGCCTCTACCCAATCCCTGTCGGCCGATTTTCGTCAGGTCACATCGGCGAAAACTGCTCGTATCAGAACCGCGTCTGGGGTGTTCTACATCTCCAAACCCGGCCTCTTGCGATGGGAAGTGCGCAAACCGTATCCCCAGTTGCAGATTTTGAATACCCGAGAGTTCTGGCTGGTAGATCTTGATTTGGCCCAGGCCTCCATGCGATCTGTGGAGTCGGCTAATCTCTCTGGCATTGCGGCGTTATTGCTCAATACCAGCGTATTGTCGCGGGACGAGCTGATGGGCCGTTATCGTTTCACTGCAGCGGGAGATCGTGATGGTGTGACCTGGATCGCAGTAGAGCCCAAGCAGCCTGAACCGGGTATTGCACGGCTGATGGTCGGGCTCGATGCCGATGCGATGATCAGTCGTTTTGAAATTCACGACAGTCTGGGCCAGGTCACGCGCGTGGAGCTCACCAAGATTTTGAAAAATATTGCCGTCGACCCCGGGCTGTTCCAATACACACCACCCCGTGGCATGGCTGTGATTCGCCAGTGATCCAGCCGCCGCTCGCGGAGCGCATGCGTCCGCTGTCGATCGATAGCGTTGTTGGCCAGTCGCATTTGCTCGGCCCGGGGGCGCCGCTGAGGGCAGCAATTGACTCGGGCCAGCTCCACTCCATGATTCTCTGGGGGCCGCCGGGGGTGGGTAAGACCACGATTGCCCGGCTGCTGGCCCAGGCCTGCGATGCAGATCTATTGCCCATTTCTGCGGTGTTGGGAGGAGTGAAAGAGATTCGCGAGGCAGTCGTTCAGGCGCAGGCATTGCGCGACCGTGGACAGTCCTGTGTGGTCTTCGTCGACGAAGTTCATCGGTTCAATAAAGCGCAACAGGATGCATTTCTCCCACATGTCGAAAGCGGTCTGTTCGTATTCATTGGGGCAACGACTGAAAATCCGGGATTCGAGGTTAACGGCGCGTTGTTATCTCGCGCTGCCGTATACATACTGAAACCCCTGCAGGAGGACGCCCTTCGCAGTCTCGCACAGCGCGCATTGGGACTCGTTGGATTCTCCGAGCAGGCGATTTCGGAGCAGGCCTGGGTAAGGCTTATGGCGAGCGCAGATGGAGACGCCCGTCGTCTACTCGGCGCGCTCGAGCTTTTGATCCCTCAGGCACAGAAGAGCAGTGGGCATATTGATGATGCACTGCTGGATCGAATGCTGCCGCAGGTGATGCGCCAGTTCGATAAGGGCGGTGATGCCTTCTATGATCAGATTTCTGCCTTACATAAGTCAGTGCGTGGCAGCGATCCGGATGCATCACTCTATTGGTTTGCACGTATGCTCGACGGCGGCTGCGACCCGCGCATCATTGCACGTCGCATGGTCCGTATGGCGGTAGAGGATATCGGGCTCGCGGATCCACGCGCGCTGACGATGGCGTTGGAGTCCGCAGATGCCTATGATCGGCTTGGATCGCCGGAGGGTGAACTCGCCCTTGCCCAGGCGGTGGTGTTTCTGGCCTGTGCTGCGAAGTCCAATGCGGTTTATGTCGCCTTTAACGCCGCAAGAAAATTTGTTCAGGAACGGGGATCCTTGCCTGTTCCTGATCATTTGCGTAACGCTCCGACACAGCTTGCAAAGTCCATGGGTCACGGAAAGGAATATCGCTACAGCCATGATGAGCCAGATGCATTTTCGCCAGGGCAGCGTTATTTTCCCGATGCGCTGACTAGGCCACCGGTGTTTTATGCGCCCGTGGATCGTGGTCTGGAGGCCAAAATTGCTGAGAAACTGGCCTATTTGCGTGGAAAGAACGCCACCTAACGAATCCCGGATCACACCGGGTCGGACACCGTAGAATCCTGGCCTATGAACTTTCTGAAAGAGCAGCATGATTGATCCTCAACTCTTGCGTAAGGACCTTGATGGGGCGGCCAATACGCTTGCCCGTCGCGGCTATATCCTGGATACGGCCGCTTTTTCGGCACTCGAGGCCGAACGAAAGAATCTCCAGGTGGAGACTGAGCAGCTTCAGGCGCAGCGCAATGCCCTGTCGAAACAGATTGGAATCGCCAAGGGTCGGGGTGAGAACGCCGACGGCCTGATGGCCCAGGTGGGCCAGATCGCCCAGCAGTTGGAATCGGGCGCAAAGCGCCTCGAGGAAATCCAGGTCCGGCTCACCGATTGGCTGATGACAATTCCGAACCTGCCACATGTGTCGGTTCCCGAGGGCAGAGATGCCGATGCCAACGTGGAGGTTCGCCGTTGGGGCGTGCCCAAGAATCATGGGTTTGAGGTAAAGGATCATGTCGATGTGGGTGGTCCGCTTGGCTTAGACTTTGAAACCGCTACCAAAATTACCGGTAGCCGATTTGCGCTGATGCGCGGAGATATCGCCCGCTTGCATCGTGCACTTGCCCAGCTCATGCTCGATACGCATACGCAGCAGCATGGCTATCAGGAGTGTTACACCCCGTATATCGTCAATGCCGATAGCATGCGCGGCACTGGACAGCTTCCAAAATTCGCGGAAGATTTATTTGCTGTAAAAAAAGGCGGTGCCGAGGCAGAAGGCGAGGCGCTTTACCTCATTCCTACTTCTGAGGTGTCGCTCACCAATATCGTTCGGGATGCGATTCTAGAGCCTGATCATCTGCCCATTCGTCTGACTGCCCACACGCCTTGTTTTCGTTCCGAGGCGGGCAGCTACGGCCGCGATACCCGGGGGATGATTCGTCAGCACCAGTTCGATAAAGTGGAGATGGTCCAGATTACGGATCCCGAATTGAGTTATCAGGCGCTTGAAGAGATGGTGGGCCATGCAGAAACGATTCTCAAGGCCTTGGACCTGCCGTATCGGGTGATGGCCTTGTGCAGTGGTGATATGGGATTTGGCGCTGCTAAGACCTACGATCTAGAGGTCTGGCTGCCATCCCAGAGGACCTATCGAGAGATTTCTTCGGTGAGTAACTGCGAAGCGTTTCAGGCACGGCGTATGCAGGCCCGCGTTCGCAGAGCAACAGACGGCGGCAAGGCCCGTATGGAGCTCGTCCACACCCTTAACGGGTCGGGGGTTGCTGTTGGCCGCGCCCTCGTGGCTGTGCTGGAGAATCACCAGCAGGCCGATGGCAGCGTGGTCTTGCCCGAGGCGTTGGCGCCCTATATGTCGGGCCGCATAGTGATCAAGCCGCAGGCTTAATCACATTCCCAGATAAGCAGCCCGTACCTGTTCGTTGCTGATCAGTTCCTGGCCGGTTCCGGTCAGGCTGACATTGCCCGTCTCCAGCACATAGCCGCGATCGGCGATACCGAGTGCAGCAAACGCATTTTGCTCAACCAGCAAAATGGTCATGCCTTGTGATTTCAGGGCCTTGACTACGTTAAAGACCTCTTCCACCAGCAGTGGCGCAAGTCCCATTGAGGGCTCATCGAGCAGCAGCATCTTTGGACGTCCCATGAGGGCACGTCCGATTGCCAGCATCTGTTGTTGCCCGCCCGACAGGGTGCCTGCAGGCAACCTTCGCTTCTCTTTTAGTACGGGAAACATTGTGTAAATCTTTTCTAAATCGCCCTCGACCTGAGTTTTGGGCTGTGTGAATGCGCCGAGACGAAGGTTATCTTCAATCGTGAGGGGTCCGAACACCTGGCGTCCCTCCGGGCTTTGGCAGATGCCGCGCCTTACCCGGAGGTCAGGACCGGTTTGGCTGATATCTTCACCTTCAAAAAGTATGGTCCCTGCACTCATGGGCTGTACGCCGGAAAGGGTGCGTAAAAAGGTGGTTTTGCCTGCTCCGTTGGCACCCACCAAGGCAACCAGCTCGCCGCGACGCACCTCGAGGGCAATACCCTTCAGCGCCTTGATCTTGCCGTAGCAGCTCTCCATGGCGGAGACTTTGAGCAAAAGACTTGTTGCTGTGTTCATACGTGAATATCCTTCAGGCGTGGGCGCCGAGGTAGGCAGCGATCACATCCGGATTGCGACGAATCTCCGCACCAGTGCCTTCGGCCAATTTCTTGCCGTAATCCAGCACAAGAATCCGCTCCGATAAATTCATCACCATTTTCATGTCGTGCTCCACGAGCACCACGGTGACACCGGAGTCGGCCACCTTACGCACCAGCTGATCCACCTCGATGGTCTCTTTCGGATTGAGTCCGGCTGCTGGTTCATCAAGAAAAATAATTCTCGGCTTCATGGCCAGCGCACGCGCGATTTCCATGCGTTTGAGAGCCCCATACGGCATGCTGTCGGCGCGTGCATCGATAAAGCGCTCAAGACCCACAAATCGCATCAGTTCAGCGGACTCTTGGCGCAACGCCGTATCCCGCGTTCGGAGGCTGCCGAATCGCAGGGCTGCTTTGAGGATATTTCGGTCGAGTCTGAGATGGGCGCCGACCATCACGTTTTCAATGGCCGTCATGTTCATACATACCTGAAGGTTCTGAAACGTGCGGGCCATCCCACGCTCTGCCAGCTGATTGGGGCTTTTGCCTTGGATTAATTCACCATCGAGTCGGATCTCTCCGCTGGTGGGCGTATAGACCCCAGTGATTAGGTTAAATAGGGTCGTCTTGCCAGCGCCATTCGGGCCGATCACCGAATAAATGATGCCGGGATCGATCGAGAAACTGACGTTCTGTACCGCCTTCACGCCACCAAAGTGGATCGACAGGTTAGTGACATCGAGCAGGGCCATGATCAGTCTCCCCTCCCAAATTTCGACACCAGAGTGGGCACAAGCCCCTTGGGCATAAAGATCATGCACAGCATCAGAATCACGCCAAACACGACTGTCTCCCAGCCCTCAAAAGTAGCCAATGCCTGAGGCAGTGCGGTGAGCAGCACGGCGCCGACCAGTGAGCCATAGATGGAGGCCATACCGCCCACGACCACCATCGTGACCAGCTCAATCGAATGGAAAAAGTCGGCAAATGTCGGTGTCACAAAGCCGACATAGTGGGCTGTGATGCTGCCCATGATGCTGGCGAACGCGGCGGAGAGTACAAAGATGGCAACCTTGTAGCGCACGATGTCTACGCCCACGACCTGTGAGGCTACCTCCGAGCCGTGAAGTGCCCGAAGGGCCCGGCCAAATGGTGAATCAATCATATTCAGGGATGCCCAGAGGCTAAAAACGAGGAGCAGGGCGATCACCCAGTACCACTGTTTATCACTGGAGAGATCGAAGCCCATCAGTCCCATGACTGGCACGGGCATCCCATCGGGACCCCCAGTGAGGTTGGTTTCGTTTCGGATTGCAATGCTGATGATGATGCCCAGTCCGAGCGTGGCCATCGCCAGGTAGTTGCCTTTGAGCTTGAAAATTGGGCGGGCAACAAGGGCTGCGAGACCGGCGGCCAAGGCTGCCCCCGTCGCCATCGCGGGCAGAGGGTGCCAGCCAAAATGTGTGGGTAAGACCGCTGAGGCATAGGCGCCAATGCCGAGAAATCCCGCATGGCCGAGACTGATCTGGCCGGCAAATCCAATCAGCAGATTTAATCCCAGAACAATGATGGCGTTGATCGCCATCCGAATTGCGAGATCAAGATAAAAGTTGTTGGGTGCGATAAAGGGGATGATCAGCAGCAGTGCGATCACGATGTACAGCCCGAAGAAAGGACTCTTGCGCATGCTTAGACCCGATCGGTTGATTTGCCGCCAAAAATCCCGCGCGGCATGAAAAATAGGATCAGCAGAATCAGGACAAAAGGAATCGCGTCCTTGTAGGCAGAAGAGATATAACCAGCGCCCATGGATTCCAAAATACCAACAATGAGTCCGCCGATCACAGCCCCCAGGCCATTGCCCAGGCCGCCCAGTACAGCGGCCACGAAGCCTTTCAGGCCAAGCATGATGCCCACGTCATAAGACGTCAGCGTGATTGGGGTGATCAGAATCCCGCCGAGTGCGCCCAGTGCTGCAGACAGGGCAAAGCTTAAAAATAAGACAAATCCGGTGTTAATTCCCACCAATTCAGCCGCTACTCGATTGACCGAGGTCGCCAGCATCGCTTTGCCCAGCAGGGTCTTACTGAAAAAGTACCACAGGGCTGCAACGACGATTGCTGTGACCCCCAAGACCCAGAGGCTCTGGGGAAGCAGGGTGGCGCCCAGCACCATGATGGGCGTGTCGCCGGAGAAGGGGGGCAGGCTAAAAGTGTTCTTACCGAGCGTGACCTGGACAAGCCCGCGGATCACCAGCGAGGCGCCGATCGTGATGATGATGAGGGTGACGGTCTCGGCACCTTTTAGCGGCTCAATCGCGAACTTCTCGAGGGCAATGCCGACGACTGCCGGCACCAGGATCGCTAGCGCGATGGCGGCGGGCATCGGAAGCCCGGTTGCGGAGAAGAACACCGCCAGCATTCCGCCCAGCATGATGAATTCGCCTTGGGCGAAATTAATCACATTGCTGGCGTTATAAATCAGTGTGAAACCAAGGGCCGCGAGGGCATAGGTGGCACCGACCGTGATGCCCGAAAACAAAAATTGCAGAAATTCTGCCAGCATCGCCGTGTCTCCCCCTTTGCAGCTAACGTTATGAAGTTCTGTTTTTATGGGCCCTGGGTCCAGCCCGGGGCAGCGGCGTATTGTCGGGCCCCGGCGGCGGATCTGTCAATTTATTTGATACAAAATTTTAGATTCTGATATCTTTTTTGTGGTGAATTTATCTGCCCAGGACGAAAAGGAGTTCTTGTGATGTCCCTTGTAAAAGTCTTTGAGATTGACGGCATTGTTCCGGTGGTGGATCCCAGTGCCTACGTTCACCCAAGCGCTGTGCTGATCGGCGACGTGATCATTGGCCCGGACTGTTATGTCGGCCCCTGTGCCTGCCTGCGCGGGGACTTTGGCCGGCTGATTCTGGAGAGGGGGGCCAATATCCAAGATACCTGTGTCATGCACGGGTTTCCTGGATCGGACACCGTCGTTGAAGAGAACGGGCATATCGGCCACGGTGCTGTTCTGCATGGATGCCGAATCGGCCGCAACGCCTTGGTGGGGATGAACGCGGTGGTGATGGATAACGCTGTCATCGGCGAGTCCGCGATCGTCGCGGCGGGTGCCTTTGTGAAGGCGGGTGCCGAAATTGCGGCGCGCATGCTTGCAGTGGGCTCACCGGTCAAGGTGCTCAGGCCGTTGACGGACGAGGAGATCGCCTGGAAAGCCGATGGCACGCGCACCTATCAGGAGCTTGCGGTGAGAAGCGCTCAGACCATGCGCGAAACGGTTGCGCTCAAGGCGGTGGAACCTGACCGTCGACGGATTGCCGTCGAGGGCGTTGTACCGTTGATGGAACTCAAAAAACGGGGTGGCGACAGCAGCCCGGATGCCGCATGACAGGACAGTCCGAAACATCGCGGTAATGGCGCCCTTCTAGGCGGGCTCAATCAGTAATTCATCCGCTTTGAATCGCGTTGCGAGCATTGGCATCGCGGCTGGAATACTGCGGTCTGCCAGCTGCATGGTGCGATCAAGATAGGCCTCTGATAAAGGCATAAGCCGTAGGTAAAGCTCTCGACATAGAGCCCTTGCACGCTGACCCGGCCAGTCTTGTGGGGAGAGTTCAGCGGGTAGCTCCGGATCTCTCAATAAAAGTCTTCGATAGTCATGGATCAGCAGAATTCGCAGCAACAACGCGTCGGCCCCTTCGATGCGGGCATGCATATCGCCACGTACAGACTCAAGTATCGGCTGATAGAGCTTGCAAAAGCCGATGTAGGCCTTGGCCAATCCCTCAAGATTCCATGCCTCTCGCACCATGTCGCGATCATTTGCCGATGGACCGAGCTGAGAGGCGGCGGCAATCATCGGCATGAGTTTCTCAAGTGTGTCTGCTAGCCCTTCGACAACCAGAGCATCAAATGCTGAAGCCAGATCGGCGCTCGGATGCACATAGCAGCCTGAGCTGGTCTGGCCAAACCCTTGCCAAAACAGTGCTTTGCGCACCCGATCGCGCTCACGCGGTGTTATTTTTCCAACCGTGAGAACAAGCCGCCAGCGCCGATCCCAGATCGGAGCATTGGCGGAGTAGATGTGCCGAGAGGCCTCTTCAAAGCGCCGCATGCCAGCAGGGGTGAGGGCGTAATTTGCCCGTCGCCCATGGGCCTCGGAATTCAGCCATTGATCGTCAGCGAGCCGAGAGACGGTAGTACGAATCAGTCGCTCATTGATGCCCAGTGGCTCAAGCAGCTCGATGAGACTTCCAAGCCAAATGCTGCCGCCTCGAGGCATCACCACATCGCCAAACGCTGTGATGATCAGTGAGCTGGCATGTACGCGCTGCTGCCTGCGAAAGGCGTTTAGACGGTCATAAATTTTTGAGTGTTTGGCCATTTGAACGGGGGGTATTTTGGGCTGCCCCTTTTTTATGGTGAAAAAAATGTACCACAGTCCCAGAGAATTTGATACAAATTGTTGACACAAATTGAATTCGTTTGTATCGTTTTGCGCTGACTCGAACCCGGCCAGTCTGACGGCAATAGAACCGAATCCCAAGTCGCCGGGTCACCCGCTCAAGGAGGAGCTCTGGATGTCTCACCCCCTGTTCGATAAGCATCGGGCAACGTTGGAGGCTGCGCTTTCTGCAATCGCCACCCGTGGCTACTGGTCACCTTTTAACGAAATGCCAAGCCCGAAGACCTATGGCGAGACTGCGGCTGATGACGGCAAGTGCGCTTTCGATGCCCATCTGGGCAAGAAGTTTGAACTTGGCCAGCCCGGCCAGACCGGCTGGCACAGCGGAGAGCGCTCCCCCTACGGCATTGCACTCAACGTCGAGTACCCGGTCTGCGATGTGCAGACCCTGATCGATAGCGCCCAGAGGGCAATGGCCCCGTGGCAGGCGATCGGCGCGGATGGACGTGCCGGCGTCTGCATCGAAATGCTCGATCGTCTCAACAGGAATAGTTTTGAGCTTGCCCACTCTGTCATGATGACGACGGGTCAAGGCTGGATGATGGCATTTCAGGCGGGTGCCCCTCATGCGCAGGACCGTGGCCTGGAGTCGGTCGCATATGCCTGGCGAGAGCAGAGTTTCGTGCCCAAAGAGGCCGTGTGGGAAAAACCGCAGGGTAAAAATCCTCCCCTGGTCATGAAAAAGAATTTTCAGATCGTTGGCCGGGGCATTGGCGTTGTCGTTGGCTGCGGCACCTTCCCTACATGGAACACCTATCCCGGATTATTTGCTGCCTTGGCAACTGGGAATGCGGTGATTGTGAAGCCACATAGCAATGCAATTCTTCCCGCGGCGATCACGGTACGCGTTCTCCGCGCCGTACTTTCGGAAAACGGCCTGGATCCCAATCTCGTCACGCTGTGTGTGGCGCCCTCCCGCGAGGCGACCAAGGCTCTGGTGACCCATAGCGCGGTGAAGTCAGTAGACTTCACCGGAGGTAATGTCTTTGGGCAGTGGCTGATCGATAACTGTCGGCAGGCACAGGTCTATGCGGAACTGGCGGGAGTCAATAACATCGTCATCGATTCGACCGATGCTTATAAAGCCATGATGCGAAATCTGGCATTCACCTTATCGCTATATTCCGGCCAGATGTGCACGACCTCGCAGGCGCTGTTTGTGCCCGCCGGCGGTATTGAGACTGACGAGGGCCATAAGTCATTCGATGACGTTTGTAATGACTTGGCCGCTGCGATCACCGGATTTCTCTCCAAGCCTGAGGTCGCCTGTGCAGTGCTCGGCGCCATGCAGTCCGCCGATACCGTCAAGCGTATCGAGCAGGCTGAATCGGGTGCTCTAGGTCGGGTCGTACTGAAATCCAAAAAATTAGATAACCCCGAATTCCCCCAGGCGGATGTGCGCACGCCCGTATTGCTGGCCTGTGATGCTGCAGATGAATCTGCCTACATGGAGGAACGGTTTGGCCCGATTAGCTTTATCGTGAAGGTCGCCGATACCCAGGCTGCAATTGCGCTGTCCGAGCGTGTAACCAGCACCCATGGCGCACTAACAGCCGGCGTCTATTCAACCCAGCAAGATGTGATTGAGGCAATGACTGCCGCGACATGGCGCTCTAAGGTCGCCTTGTCGATCAATCTCACTGGTGGCGTGTTTGTTAATCAGTCAGCCGCATTCTCGGATTACCACGGCACGGGCGGTAATCCAGCCGCGAATGCGTCCTATGCGGACTCCGCGTTTGTTGCAAACCGTTTCCGTGTTGTTCAGCGTCGGGTTCACATCTAAGGAAAGCGGTATGGACTACAAACACATTATGTTTTCAGTTGAAGGTGCCGTTGCGCGGTTGACCTTTAATCGACCCGACAAGCTCAATAGCTTTACAGACGACATGCACGCGGAGATTCGTGACGCCTTGGATCAGATCCAGTCTGGCACGACCGCGCGTGTGCTGGTCATCACTGGTGCCGGCAGAAGTTTTAGTGCCGGACAGGATCTGGCGGACCCACCCATGGCGATCATGAATGGCAAGGTGCCGGATATCGGAAATGTTGTCGAGCGCAATTACAAACCGCTGATCATGCGGCTCGCGAACCTGCGAATGCCGACCATCGCCGCGGTAAACGGAATCGCAGCAGGTGCGGGTGCGAGCATTGCGCTTGCCTGTGATCTTGTGATTGCTGGAAAATCCGCCGCGTTCATGCAGGCGTTTTCAAAAATTGGGTTGATTCCTGATACGGGTGGTACATGGTTTTTACCCCAGCGCGTGGGGATGGCGCGCGCCATGGGGCTCGCATTTCTAGCCGATAAACTTTCTGCTGAAAAGGCAGAGGCGTGGGGGCTGATCTGGCGCTGCGTCGAAGACGCTGAGCTTGCCTCCGCGGTAGACGGACTTGCTGCCCAGCTCTCTGAGATGCCCACGAAGGCATTGGTACGTATTCGGCAGGCCATGCAGGCTGCGCCCACCCACTCGTTGGAGCAGCAGCTCTCCATGGAGGCTGGCTTTATGCGCGAGCTCGGCTGGAGCCCTGACTACGCAGAGGGCGTGGCAGCCTTCATGGAAAAACGTGCACCACAGTTCTCCGGCAAATAACGCCATGTCGAAAGCCCTTCCGTTATCCGCAGTGGTCTCCGTAGTGGGGACGGGTGCCATGGGAGCCGGCATCGCCCAGATTGCAGCCGCTGCGGGCCATACCGTCAGGCTTTTGGATAATCGGCCGGGTGCCGCAGAGAAGGCAGCTGACGGTATTCGTGCGCAGTTTGTTCGGCTGGCAGAGAAGGGCAAGCTGTCGCGATCGGATGCGGACGCTGCGGGTCTGCGGCTCAAGCCTGTGACCGAGATCAGGGACCTTGCCGACAGTGCACTTGTGGTGGAAGCTATTGTCGAAAATCTTCAGGCCAAGCAACAGCTCTTTCGAGAACTCGAGTCGATTGTGTCTCGGGAATGCATTCTTGCAACCAACACATCAGCGATTTCCGTAACGGCAATCGGATCGGCCTTGGCGTCTCCGGAGCGGCTGGGCGGACTTCATTTTTTCAACCCGGCTCCATTGATGGCTCTCGTCGAGGTGGTCTCCGGCCTCTCTACCGATAAGTCGGTGGCCGAGACCCTCTATGCCACGGCAGCCGCGTGGGGGAAGTCCCCCGTCCATACGCGATCCACGCCTGGATTTATTGTGAATCGCGTCGCCCGGCCGTATTACGCGGAGTCACTCAGGGTCATGCAGGAGGGTGGGGCAGACCCGGCCACCATCGATGCCTGTGCGCGAGAGGCGGGAGGTTTTCGCATGGGTCCGTTTGAGTTGATGGACCTAATTGGCCATGACGTGAACCTTGCGGTAACCAAGACAGTCTGGAATGCGTTCTACAACGATCAACGCTTTCTGCCCTCGCTGATTCAGCAGGAGTTGGTCGACGCAGGATTTTTTGGAAAAAAGACGGGCCGCGGTTTTTACGATTATCGAGAGGGTGCTGTTGGCCCTCAGCCCCAGACCGAACCTGCTGTTGCGGCCGGTCGCGAGCTGGTCAACATGCTGGGCACGGTAAAAATTTACGGTACATCGGCCCCCGCGCAGGCGTTAGCCGCCCGGCTTCAGTCGGCTGGAGTCGTGGTGGAGCAGGCGTCGGCCGCGGATGACCGAATTGCCCAGGTCGGTGAGGCGGTCATCTATGTCACCGATGGACGGACGGCCACATGCCGTGCCGCTGAGCAGTCCGTGGCGAATGTTGTGCTGATTGATCTCGCACTGGATTACTCCAAAACATCTCGTCTGGCGATAAGTGTCGCGGACCAGTGCAGCCCAGCGGCTGCCCGGAACGCGATTGCGCTATTACAGGCGGCAGGCTTAAACATTTCGCGAGTTGCCGACCTAGCCGGTCTGGTGGTGATGCGCACCGTTGTAATGCTCGCAAATGAGGCAGCCGATGCTGTGAATCAGGGGGTCTGCGATGCAAAGTCTGCTGATTCTGCAATGTGCCTCGGGGTCAACTACCCGAAGGGACCACTGGCCTGGGCGGATCAGATTGGCCTGGCGGCGGTCCGTCAGGTGCTGTCCAATCTGGGCCGCAGCTATGGCGAAGACCGTTATCGCATCTCCCCTTTAATTCACCAAAAAGTATTCTCGCAAAAGGGCTTTTATGACTGAGCATCACAAACCCTCACTCGCAGAGGCCCAGACGCTTGCAGAAGCCACGCGTGATGCAATGTATTCCCGCGATCGTGCTGCGCAGGCGATGGGCATCAAGGTTGTGGCGATCCGTCCGGGGTATGCGCTGCTCACGATGGTCGTGCGATCGGATATGGTGAATGGCCATCACATCTGTCACGGCGGCATGATTTTCACCTTGGCGGATACGGCATTCGCCTATTCGTGTAACAGCTACAACAAGACCACCGTCGCCTCGGCCTGTCATATCGATTTTCTTGCTCCAGGTAAGGAGGGTGCGACGCTTTCCGCCGAGTCGGTTGAGCAGTCCCTTTCCGGTCGGACAGGTGTCTATGACGTTACGGTAAAGGACGAGACGGGCAAGACGGTCGCGCTTTTTCGCGGAAAGAGCTATCGCATTAGTGGCGAGGTCATCGCTGGGCTGGAGCAGGCAGCCCAACCCTAGCCAAGGATTATCTGAATTTCATAAAAATAGATCGGAAGACTTCAGGAGACGAACAAGATGTCTAGCAAAAAAGCAAAAAGTGGCGGGTTGCACCCCATTGAAACGGCTAGCCGTGACGAGATTTCAGCGCTTCAGCTTAAACGGCTGAAGTGGTCGGTCAGGCATACCTATGACAACGTTGCGCCGTATCGCACAAAGTGTAAGAAAAAGGGTGTCCATCCGGATGACCTGAAACGGCTATCGGATCTCTCTCAGTTCCCGTTCATGACCAAGTCGGATCTGCGCGATCACTATCCGTTTGGACTTTTCGCGGTCCCTCGCAAGCAAATCCTTCGCCTGCATGCATCCAGCGGCACGACTGGTAAGCCGATTGTTGTGGGCTACACCATGAATGATCTAGATAACTGGGCCAATATGGTGGCGCGATCCATATATGCGGCGGGTGGGCGTCCCGGCGATATGGTGCATGTCGCCTATGGCTATGGAATGTTCACGGGCGGCCTCGGTGCCCACTATGGCGCTGAGCGACTTGGCTGCACAGTGGTCCCGATGTCGGGCGGTCAGACCGAGAAACAGGTCTCCCAGATTGTTGATTTCAAGCCCGATATCATCATGGTTACTCCCTCTTATTCGCTGGTGGTTGCTGAGGCATTCGAGAAGATGGGTATTGGTCCTAACGAGATCTCCCTGCGTGTCGGAATCTTCGGTGCAGAGCCCTGGGGTGATGGTATGCGGACCGAGATTGAGCGCAAGCTGGGGATTGATGCGGTAGATATCTACGGCCTGACGGAAGTTATGGGGCCGGGCGTTGCGAGTGAGTGTATTGAGTCTAAGGATGGTCCTGTGATCTGGGAAGATCATTTCTACCCTGAGGTCATCAATCCCGAGACGGAAGAGGTGCTTCCCGATGGCGAGGAGGGTGAATTGGTCTTTACCTCGCTCACCAAGGAGGCTTTTCCTGTAATCCGTTATCGCACGCGTGATCTGACGCGGCTCCTGCCGCCGACTTCTCGCGCCTTTAGACGGTTTGCCAAGATCACGGGCCGCTCGGATGACATGCTGATCATTCGCGGCGTCAACGTGTTCCCCAGTCAGATCGAAGAGCAGATCCTTCGCGATCCCAAGCTGTCGGGCAACTATCAGATTGTGGTCACCCGCGATGGCCACTTGGACAATGTCGAAGTGAAATGCGAACTACAGTCGGGCGTCTCTGGAAGACTGAGCGCCCCTGAGGTTCAGTCGGTTGCGAAAGAGCTGCAGCACCACATCAAGACCATCATTGGCATCACCACGAAGATCTCTGTACTTGAGACCGGCGCGATTCCTCGGATCGAGGTGGGTAAGGCCAAGCGTGTAATTGATCTGCGGCCAAAGCAGAGCTAAAGGAATATTCGAATGACAGAAGCATTTATCTGCGACGCGATCCGCACCCCCATTGGCCGATATGGCGGAACACTGGCGGCGGTTCGTGCCGATGACTTAGGGGCGGTCCCGCTTAAGGCATTGATGGAGCGTAATCCCAGTGTGGATTGGACGTCGGTGGAGGACATCATTTACGGGTGCGCGAATCAGGCTGGCGAAGACAACCGTAACGTTGCGCGCATGTCGGGCCTACTGGCCGGTCTGCCGATCGATGTCCCCGGTACCACGGTAAATCGACTGTGTGGTTCAGGTATGGATGCCATCGGGCTGGCGGCGCGTTCGATCAAATCGGGAGAGACTGAGCTGATGATCGCTGGCGGCGTAGAGAGCATGTCGCGCGCCCCATTTGTGATGGGGAAGGCAGAAACCGCTTGGTCTCGAAGTGCTGCAATTTACGACACCACCATCGGCTGGCGTTTCCCCAACCCCTTGATGAAAAAGCTCTACGATACGCACTCTATGCCCCAAACTGCGGATAACGTAGCGGAGGAGTTTCATATCTCCAGGGCGGATCAGGATGCGTTTGCCTTGCGCTCCCAGCAGCGTTGGGCTGCAGCCAATGCAGCGGGCCGTTTCAACGATGAAATTGTGCCTGTAATGATTCCCTCCAAAAAGGGTGATCCAAAGCGTTTTGATACGGACGAACATCCGCGTCCAGACACCACGGCGGAAATGCTCGCCAAATTAAAAGGTGTCAATGGCCCTGAGCTCACGGTTACTGCAGGCAATGCCTCGGGTGTCAATGATGGCGCCTGTGCAGTGCTCTTGGCCTCTGAGACAGCGGCGGCGAGGCATGGACTGAAGCCCCGGGCGCGCGTTGTGGCGATGGCCAGTGCCGGTGTTTTGCCGCGCATCATGGGGGTGGGCCCAGCGCCGGCCGTCCGGAAAATTCTCTCCAAGACCGGTATGTCGTTGGCGCAGATGGATGTCATTGAATTGAACGAGGCTTTTGCCGCCCAGGCACTGGCTGTCCTGCGAGATCTGGGGCTTGGTGATGCCGAGTCCCACGTAAATCCCAATGGTGGCGCGATCGCCATGGGCCATCCTCTAGGAATGAGTGGCGCACGTCTGGTCACGACAGCCCTAGTGGAGTTAGAGCGTCGCAAGGCACGTTACGCCTTGTGCACGATGTGCATCGGTGTTGGTCAGGGCATTGCCATGATCATTGAGCGGGTGTAATGCAGGGGTTAGGTCATTGTGTTGTTTTTATCTTGAATAGGAGACAGGTTCGTGAAAACTATGTTTAAAAAGTTGGTAGTAGGCTCTGCGCTGGTGTTCAGTAGCGTAGTAGCGATGGCCCAGCAGCAGCCGATCAAGATTGGCTCGGTTTTATCAGTAACGGGCCCGGCGGCGTTTCTGGGTGACCCGCAGCTCAAGACTTTTCAGCTCTATATCGATGACATCAACGCCAAGGGCGGTGTCCTGGGTCGGAAGCTCCAGTTCATTCATTACGATGATGGCAGCGATGCCAACAAGGCAAATGCATTCGCTAAGCGCCTGATTGAAGACGACAAAGTCGACATCATCCTTGGTGGCAGCAACACCGGAAGCACCATGTCAATGGTCCCGCTCGTCGAGAAGGCCCAGATCCCATTCATCTCGTTTGCTGGTGCAGTTGTGGTAATCGAGCCTGTAAAGAAGTGGGTGTTCAAGACTCCGCAGACCGATCGCATGGCCGCCGAGAAGGTATTCGAGGACATGAAGAGAAAGGGCATCAGTCGCGTAGCGTTGCTATCAGAGACATCGGGCTTTGGCCAGTCTGGCAAGAAAGAGTCTGAGGCAATCGCAGGCAAGTACGGTATTACCTTTGTCGCCAACGAGACCTATGGTCCGAAGGACACCGATATCAGCCCGCAACTGACGAAGATTCGTAATACAGCAGGTGTGCAGGCAGTCTTTGTCTTTGGCTTTGGCCAGGGTCCTGCGATTGTGACGAAGAACTATCGTCAGCTGGGGATCACGTTGCCGATGTACCACGCCCACGGCGTCGCCTCTGATGAATTCCTTAAGCTCGCAGGCCCTGCCGCAGAAGGAATTCGTCTTCCCTCGCCTGCGCAGTTGGTGCCCGAGCTGCTGCCAGCAAACGATCCGCAAAAGCCTGTCGTGATGGCTTATGAAAAAGCCTATAAGGCCAAGTACAACACCGACGTCTCCACATTCGGTGGCTACGCTTATGACGGCCTAATGATTGCTGTTGATGCCATCAAACGCGCCGGTGGTACCGATAAGGCAAAAGTACGCGATGCGATCGAGGCAACCAAAGGGTTTGTGGGTACGAGCGGCACATTCAACATGTCTCCCACGGATCACATGGGCCTGGATCTCTCTGCCTTCCGCATGCTAGAGGTAAAGAACGGCAAGTGGGTTTTCGCTCAGTAAGGCATTACGGGTATTTAAACGAATTGCGGCGGCCCTCTGTGGCCGCCGCTGGGAGCAACTGAAATGGCAGATGTAGTGATCACCGAGGTCCATGGCAAGGTTGGGCTGATCCGTATTAATCGCCCAGAAGCGATGAATGCGTTAAACAACGACGTGGTGGACGGAATTACTGCGGCAGTTGATCGTTTTGAGGCCGATGAAAATATTGGGTGCATGGTGCTGACTGGCAGCGAGAAGGCATTTGCTGCGGGCGCTGATATCGGATTCATGAAAGAGTTCGATTACATGCATGCCTACAAAATTGATTTTATTACTCGCAACTGGGAACGACTGCGTACAGCGCGAAAGCCGGTAATCGCAGCGGTTGCGGGATTCGCATTGGGCGGTGGTTGTGAGATCGCAATGATGTGCGACATGATTTTTGCTGCCGACACTGCCAAGTTTGGCCAACCGGAAATTAAGCTCGGAATCATTCCGGGTGCTGGTGGGACCCAGCGGCTTCCCCGCGCCATTGGTAAAGCGAAGGCCATGGATCTCTGTCTTACCGCGCGCATGATGGATGCGACAGAGGCAGAACGGGCAGGTCTCGTTGCCCGGGTGGTGCCCGCCGACCAGCTTTTAGAGGAGGCGCTCAAAGCTGCTGCCACGATCGCGTCGTATTCGTTGCCCGTCGCCATGATGGTTAAGGAGTCCGTCAATCGTGCATTTGAGAGCTCGCTAAACGAAGGGCTTCTTTTCGAGCGTCGTGTATTTCATTCAACTTTCGCCGTTCAAGACTCCAAAGAGGGCATGTCGGCGTTTGTCGAGAAGCGTAAGCCTGTCTTTAAGAATCGATAGGGCGGACTAAAACGATGTCTTCTTATCAAACCCTTGAGATTGAGCGCGCAGGACGCGTCGCGACCATCTGGATGAATCGGCCTGAGGTCTTCAATGCGTTTAATGAGCAGTTGATCGAAGATCTTCATGGCGCCTGTCATGAGTTAGACAAGGATAGGTCGGTACGCGTCGTGATTCTTGCTGGGCGTGGCAAGCATTTTTCCGCAGGTGCAGATTTGAATTGGATGAAGCGGGCCTCGGGCTATACCGAGGCGGAAAATATCGCCGACGCACGACGATTCTCTGGCATGCTTCGGGCGCTTTCCAATCTGTCGAAACCAACAATCGCCCGTGTGCACGGTGCGGCCTTGGGCGGGGGAACCGGCCTAACCGCGGCCTGCGACATGGCGGTAGCGGCCTCCGATGCCAGCTTTGCAACCTCTGAGGTGAAGTTTGGAATCATTCCCTCGGTGATCAGTCCATATGTGCTGCGCGCTATTGGCCCGCGGCAGTCATTGCGTTATTTTCAGACTGCCGAGCGGATCAGCGCCGACCGGGCCATGGCAATTGGTCTGGTCAATGAGGTTGCACCAGTCGAGGAGCTTGATGCGGCAATCGCAAAAATCGTCGAGCCGTTGATCATCGGTGCGCCGGACGCACAAAAGGCTGCAAAAGACTTAATCGCGGCTGTTACTGGCCGTCCAATTGATGATGCGGTGACAGATGAAACCGCGCATCGTATTGCGAAGCGACGCGCAACCGATGAGGCAAAAGATGGAATCTCAGCATTTCTTGAGAAACGTCAACCCGCGTGGATTTCATCGACCTAAAATCATTTGCAGTAGTTATTTGGTGTTGAAGCTTTTCGAATAGACGCATTACACATCAGTTGTATCACAGGAGGAGTTTTTTATGTATACCCAATCATTTAGCGTGCAGGATGGTGCCGGCCTGAAGGCGGTTGATTCGGCGACGGCAGAGGATCCGCAGCTCGCGGCCCAGTTCCAGGCTCGCATCGATGCGGATGGCCGAATCGAACCCCAGGAATGGATGCCGGAGGCCTATCGAAAGACCTTGGTCCGCCAGATTAGTCAACATGCCCATAGCGAGATTGTCGGCATGCTCCCGGAGGGCAATTGGATACTGCGGGCTCCGAGTTTAAAGCGTAAGTGCATCCTGATTGCGAAGGTCCAGGACGAAGGTGGCCACGGCCTCTATCTCTACTCTGCGGCGGAGACGCTGGGCACAAGCCGGGCAGAGCTTCTTGATGCGCTGCATTCTGGCAAGGCGAAGTACAGTTCAATTTTCAATTACCCGACCTTAACTTGGGCAGACATTGGTGTAATCGGCTGGCTTGTGGATGGCGCCGCGATCATGAACCAAATTCCTCTCTGCCGCTGTTCTTATGGCCCTTATGCCCGCGCTATGGTTCGAGTCTGTAAAGAGGAGTCTTTCCATCAGCGTCAGGGTTATGAGGCATTGCTGGTCATGATGAAGGGTACTCAAGAGCAGCGCGATATGGTGCAGGATGCGGTCAATCGCTGGTGGTGGAAGTGCCTCGCTATGTTTGGCCCCAATGACAGTCAGAGCCTGCATAGCGGGATGGGCATGAAGTGGGGTATCAAGCGGATTAGTAATGATGAGCTTCGTCAGAAGTTTGTCGATGCAACTGTTCCGCAGGCGAAGGTTCTTGGAGTGTCATTACCTGACCCGAAGCTTAAGTGGAACGAAGAGCGTGGACACCACGATTTTGGCGAGATTGACTGGGATGAGTTCTGGGAGACGGTCAATGGCAATGGCCCTTGTAATAAAGAGCGGCTGGCCACTCGTGTGAAAGCCCACAACGATGGCCAGTGGGTGCGCGATGCCGCCCTGGCATATGCAGAGAAACAGAAAAAACGCAGCATGAAGGAGGCAGCATGAGTACGACCCCTGCACTAAAAGATTGGCCCCTCTGGGAGGTCTTTATTC
>Ga0255182_1000722_pt1 | contig 19762 bp, 17 predicted proteins | sample Atl_UVDOM_RepA_8_FD_188420 | JGI IMG/M metagenome (GOLD analysis project Ga0255182, IMG submission 188420) | Freshwater microbial communities from Altamaha River, Georgia, United States - Atl_UVDOM_RepA_8d | ecosystem: Environmental > Aquatic > Freshwater > River | place: USA: Georgia...
GCAACGGGAGAACAGCAGGCAACGGTCGACTTTGCGAATGTCGCCGAACTTGACGCAGTCGTCGCCGTAGCGAAGAGTGCGCTGCCGGGTTGGCGTTCGACGTCGTTGTCGCGGCGGGCAGAAATCATGTTCCGCATGCGCGAACTGGTTGACGCCAACCGTAAGGAGATCGCCAGCATCATCTCGCTTGAGCACGGAAAAGTACCTGCCGATGCGATGGGTGAGTTGGCGCGTGGGTTGGAGAACATCGAGTTCGCGTGCGGCATTCCCGCGTTGCTGAAGGGCGGCTACTCAGAGCAAGCGGCCGGCGGCGTTGATGTGTACTCGATTCGTCAACCTTTGGGTGTGGTGGCGGGCATCACGCCGTTCAACTTTCCGGCGATGGTGCCGATGTGGATGTTTGCCAACGCCATCATGTGCGGCAACACGTTTGTTTTGAAGCCGAGTGAGAAAGACCCATCAGCATCAATGTTCGTCGCCGACTTGTTGCGTCAGGCCGGTCTGCCCGACGGAGTCTTCAATGTGGTGCACGGCGACAAAGTTGCTGTTGATCGCATTCTCGAACACCCCGACATTGCCGCGGTGTCGTTCGTTGGTTCAACGCCGATCGCCAAGTACGTCTACGAAACCGGCACGCGTAACGGCAAGCGGGTGCAGGCGCTCGGCGGCGCGAAGAACCACATGCTGGTGCTACCTGATGCCGACCTTGATATGGCTGCAGACGCGGCAGTGAGTGCGGCCTATGGTTCGTCGGGCGAACGCTGCATGGCCGTCTCGGTAGTCGTTGCTGTCGACACGATTGCCGATGCGCTCGTCGACAAGATCAAGACGCGCATTCCGAACATCAAAGTTGGCCCTGGCACCGACCCGTCGGCTGAGATGGGTCCGCTTATCACCCGTGAGCACCGCGACAAGGTGTCGGGCTATGTGAAGAACGCGGCGAAAGAAGGTGCGAAAGTCGTCGTCGACGGTACGGCGAAAGAAAAGGACCCTGGCTTCTTCTTGAACCCCAGCCTTATTGATGCCGCCAAGCCCGGCATGAAGTGCTACGACGACGAAATCTTCGGCCCGGTGCTGGTCGTGTCGCGCGTGCACTCGTATGACGCGGGCATGCAGATGATCAATGACAATCCGTATGGCAACGGCACGGCAATCTTCACCCGTGACGGCGGTGTAGCGCGCCAGTTTCAGTTCGACGTGCAAGTCGGCATGGTCGGTGTGAACGTGCCGATCCCGGTTCCGGTTTCGTACTACTCCTTCGGTGGCTGGAAGGCGAGCCTCTTCGGCGACCAGCACATGTACGGACCAGAGGGAATCAACTTCTACACCCGCGGCAAAGTGGTGACCTCGCGTTGGCCCGACCCGCGCACCTCGAGCGTCAACCTCGGCTTTCCGCAGAATCGCTGAGGCGTGTGATGGACATCGGCGTCGTACTGCAAACCACGCCGCCCGCGTCGCGGGTGATCGACCTCGCGAAAAAAGCCGAGATGTACGGCATGTCGCACGTATGGACGTTTGACAGCCACATCTTGTGGGAAGAGCCCTACGTGATCTACAGCCAGATTCTCGCCCAGACCAACAATGTGATTGTCGGCCCGATGGTGACCAACCCCGCGACTCGTGACTGGACGGTAACCGCCAGTGTGTTCGCGACGTTGAACGAGATGTATGGCAACCGAACGGTCATCGGTATCGGTCGAGGCGACTCGGCGGTGCGGGTTACCAACGGCAAGCCGACGACGCTTGCCACGCTGCGCGACAGCATCCACGTGATTCGCGAACTCGCCAACGGTCGCGGCGTGGAATACAACGGTTCGAACATTCGGTTTCCGTGGGCCACCAAGAGCCGATGCGAAGTATGGGTGGCGGCCTATGGCCCGAAGGCGTTGCAGTTGACCGGCGAAGTTGGCGACGGCTTCATCTTGCAACTGGCCGATCTTTCGATTGCTGAGTGGACTATCGCCGCGGTGCGCAAGGCCGCGAAAGATGCGGGCCGCGACCCGAAGAGCGTCAAGATTTGCGTGGCAGCACCCGCATATGTGGGTAGCGATATGCAGCACATGCGCGACCAGTGCCGCTGGTTTGGTGGCATGGTCGGCAATCATGTTGCAGACATCGTTGCGCGCTACGGCGAGAACTCGGCGGTACCCAAGGCGTTGACCGACTACATCAAAGGTCGTCAGGGCTACGACTACAACGAACACGGTCGCGCAGGAAACTCGCACACCACTTTTGTGCCCGATGAGATTGTTGATCGTTTTTGCATTCTCGGTGGTGTCGATGACCACGTACGACGCCTCAAAGAACTTGAGGTTCTCGGCGTCGATCAGTTCTCGATCTATCTGCAGCATGACGGCAAAGAACAAACCCTCGAGGCCTACGGCGAGCGAGTGATGCCGGCGATCGCCGAACTTGCACGCGCCAAACAATGACCTCAGTCGTTCGTCGTGCGGTGCAGCGCAGCGCGATGTTCGTGGCGGCACTTGCCCTAGTGGCGGTGATTTGGGAAACCTACAAGGCGCTCGGTCCTGAGGAAGGCGGCCAGCTATTGGGCATACGTATCTTGCCGCGAACCAGCGAATACGCCATGCCGCATGTGTGGGATATGTTCTCGCGCTTTGGTCGCCCCGAGGTGCGCGGCTCGGCACGCACCGTCTTTGATGCGGTCCTGGCAGGGGCGTGGTATTCGTTTCGCCTGAGCGTGGCGGGGTTCGTGTTTGGTGCAGTAATCGGTGTTGGGCTTGCCGTATTGATGGCTCGATTCAAGTGGGTACAGCGCGGTGTGCTGCCATATCTCGTGGTGTCGCAAACAGTGCCGCTGATTGCACTCGCACCACTTATCGTGTCGTGGGGTGGCAAGTTGGAAATCGGTGCATTCGTATGGCCGCGCTGGATGTCGGTTTCTGTTCTTGGTGCATTTCTCGCGTTCTTTCCGATTGCGGTTGGCACGTTGCGCGGCTTGGCGGCTGCACCGGCGGCATCAGTCGAGCTGATGCAAAGCTACGCAGCGTCGTGGACAAAGACGCTCTTCAAGCTGCGGTTTCCGACCGCGGTGCCGTACATGGTTCCGGCGTTTCGGCTTGGTGCTTCGGCATCGGTGATCGGGGTGGTAGTAGCCGAAATCTCCACGGGCTTGCGCGGCGGCATCGGTCGCTTGATCATCGAGTATGCGCGCGAAGCTACCGGTGACCCAGCCAAGGTGTACACGGCAATTTTTGGTGCTGCAGCACTCGGCTTGGTGATGGCCGGCGCCGTGGTTGCAGTTGATGTCGTCGTAATGCGTAACCGACCAAAGGAGGCCGTGGTATGACCGCCGTCAGCGTGCGCAACGTGAGCAAGGTGTTCAATCAGGGCAAGCCGAATCAAGTCGACGCTCTCTCCAACGTTGCGCTTGACGTCAAACAGGGCGAGTTCGTCTCGCTCATTGGCCCCTCTGGTTGCGGCAAGTCGACACTGCTGCGGCTCGTCGCCAACTTGCTTGAACCGACGTCGGGTGAAGTCACGGTTAACGGCAAGACGGCGGCGCAGGCGCGTCTTGATCAGGACTACGGCATGGCGTTTCAGCAGGCGGGACTCTTTGACTGGCGGACGGTGCGCAAGAACATCGAGTTGCCACTCGAATTGAAAGGGTGGGACAAGCAACAGCGCAGTGCGCGAGCCGATGAGATGTTGCAGTTGGTGCAGTTACCCGAGTTCGGTGATCACTATCCGTGGCAATTGTCGGGCGGCATGCAGCAACGGATTGCAATCGCACGAGCTCTCGCCGCGCATCCGCCGCTGTTGTTGATGGACGAACCCTTCGGTGCGCTCGACGAGATGACGCGGGAATATATGCAAGGCGAGCTGTTGCGCATCTGCGCAGCAACGGGTACCACGGTGGTGTTCGTTACCCACTCGATACCCGAAGCGGTCTATTTGTCGAATCGAGTCGTGGTGATGTCGCCGCGCCCGGGCCGCATCACCAAGGTGGTCGATGTATCGCTCGGTGGCGAACGCAACGAAGACACGCGCAATCGCACGGCGTTTTTTGAAGCCATTACCGCAGTGCGCGAAGGTTTGCGCGGCATGCACGCTGCACACGTTGGCTTGGGCAACGACGACCGATGACGATACATCGTCTCACGATGTTGCTCGGCAAGGTGGTGCCGGCCATTTTGTTTGGTGCTCTCTTCCTCGGCGTGTGGGAATGGGCCGTGATGTTCTTCGAACTGAAGCCGTACTTCCTCACCGCACCGAGCAGCATCTGGCAACAGTTCACTACCAACTTCGCGCTCATTCGCGGTGCGGCCACGGTGTCGGGAACCAATGCCTTGGTCGGGCTCGTTGCCGGCACGGTGCTCGGTGTGGCGATGAGTTTTGTGCTGAGCAGATTTGGTTTCTTGAATCAACTCATCACGCCTCTTGCGGTGGCGCTGAACGCGATCCCTATCTTCGTGCTGGTAGCGGTGTTGAACAATATGTATTCGATTACGAGCGAGATTCCGCGACGCATCATGGTCACGCTCGTGGTGTATTTCATCGTCTTGGTCAACGTGGCACGTGGGCTAACGCAAGTGTCGCCCACGCATGTCGAGCTGATGCGTTCGTATGCCGCGAGTGATGTGGCCATCTTGCGCAAGGTGCGGATCCCCAACGCGGTACCGTTCCTCTTTACTTCGTTGAAGATTGCCGCCCCTGCGGCCGTGATCACTGCATTCGTCAGTGAATACTTTGGCGGTTCGCAAAACGGCTTGGGTAGCCGTATCTCGAGCAACATTGCAAATTCGAAGAACGCCGCAGCGTGGGCCTACGTGCTGGCCGCTTGCCTGCTTGGGCTACTCTTCTACACAGTCTCCGTAGCAATGGAGAGCCTCAACCGCAAGGGTGGGGTGAAGCAGTAACAACAACATTCGGGCAACAACCCGAAGGGGGAGAAACAGAATGAAGCGATCAGTACGAGTTGCCTTCGCTGGCATCGCCGCGCTGTCGTTGTTCGTGGCCGCCTGTGGCGGAAGCGACGACGAGGCCGCGGAAGAGGTCACCGAAGAGACGACCGCAGAAGCCACCGAGGAAGCGCCCGCAGAAGAAACCTGCACGACGCCCACCCCGGTCAAGTTGCAGTTGCAGTGGTTCACCCAGGCGCAGTTCGCTGGCTACTACGCAGCAGTCGACCAGGGCTTCTATAACGACCAGTGTCTCGACGTTTCCATCGTTGAGGGTGGTGTTGACATCGTTCCGCAGACCGAGTTGGCCAACGGCAACGTTGACTTCGCGATCTCGTGGGTATCGAAAGCTCTCGCCAGCCGCGAAGCCGGTGCGAACATCGTAAACATCGCGCAGGTGTTCCAGCGTTCGGGCACCCTGCAGGTGTCGTTCAAAGACAAGAACATCACCTCACCCGCGGACTTCAAGGGTAAGAAGATTGGTAACTGGGGCTTCGGCAACGAGTTCGAGATCTTCGCTGCTCTCACCAAGGCGGGTCTCGACCCAGCCAAGGACGTCACGCTCGTGCAGCAGCAGTTCGACATGGTCGGTCTGCTCTCCGGTGACATTGATGCCGCTGAAGCAATGACCTACAACGAGTATGCGCAAGTGCTCGAAGCGGTCAACCCTGACACCGGCGCGCTCTACACGGCGGACGACTTCAACGTCGTTTCGTACGAAGAGGCCGGCGTCGGCATGCTGCAGGATGCCATCTGGGCATCCGGCGAGCGCCTCGCCAGCGATGCGGCATATGCCGACACCGCGGTGAAGTTCGTCGCTGCATCATTGCAGGGCTGGGCGTATTGCCGTGACAACGTGGAGTCGTGCCGTGACATCGTGCTCTCGAAGGGCTCGAAGCTCGGCGCCAGCCACCAGTTGTGGCAGATGAACGAAGTCAACAAGTTGATCTGGCCGGCCGCCAATGGCGTCGGCTTCATCGACGAGGCTGCCTGGAACCGCACTGCACAGCTGTCGCTCGAGACCAAGAACCTCGAAGGCGGCACGGTGCTCACCAAGGCTCCTGATGCTGAGGCGTACACCAACGACATCGTGACGCAAGCACTCGAGATCCTCGCTGGTCTCGGTGTCGACACGTCGGGTTCGTCGTACGCACCCATCGAAGTCACCCTGAACGAGGGCGGCAACTAAGCGATTCGACTGACGCGGCGCTCGTCGCCGCAAATGTCGCACGAGGGTGCGGGTCGCGTAAGCGGCCCGCACCCTTCGTCGTTCTATCCGCGAGTTTTAGTATCTGACGAGGGGCCCTGTATGTGCATCGTGTGCCAGTCAGTCATGTCGGTCGCTGCGGTGATTGCCTCGGTCGTGCCCGCAGTGTCAGAGCCACCCACAGCATCCATCGCTGACACTCGATGTGCACGACAGGCGACAAGCCGCAGTGTTGGCGGGGTGACCTATGTGTGTCGACCTGTGGGCAAGGTGTTGCGGTGGAAGCGCGTGGCCAAGTCGGGCGCGGTGACCGGCACTTCTACGGTGACGACCAGTACAACTTCTACGACCACCACGACGACCACCACGATCGAGCCGTATCGGGTTCCTACTCTCGCGAGTTCGCTACCTGATCTCTGTCGCTTGCGTGATCAGAGCATGCAACGGCGCACCTATGGTCAACTCGTAGCCGGATTCCCAGTTATTGAACGAAACTTCGCAGCGAAGGGAACCTTCACACTGGCACTGATTCCAATTGACTTCGCTGACGTTCCTGGCGACTCTGCAGTACTCAGCAGAGTGGCCGACCAGATGAGGCTCGTCTCTGACTGGTACGACATGGTGTCAGATGGCCGCGTGAGAATCGAATGGAAAGTGCATCAGTCGTGGTTGAGAGTGCCTGGCACCTCTGCTGATTACACGATGTCGAGATCGCGTAGTAACGACAACTTCTTGGCGAACGCCGCATTTGCTGCTGCAGACCCGCTGTTTGATTTCAGTGCCGTCAGAGCCGTGGCGTTCGTCTTGCCAAAGGGTCAGACATTCATGGCAGAAGGTGTGCAGGGCTTCAAACACAGCGAGTTTGGGTCAAATGGTGGATATCTCACCAACGAGGGGCGAATCGAGAACTACATGATTGCTGGTGCCTATTTTGAGCGGCAGTGGAAGAACTTCTGGTCGTATTGGGCACACGAAATGGGCCACATGTTTCCTCTGCCCGATCTCTATGACCAAAATCAGCAGTGGTGGATGAACCCGACGAATCGGCAATTCGAAGTTCCAGGCGGGCCGTTCTCTGGATTTGACATCATGGCGAATCAAGACGGCCCATCGCGAACACTCAGCGCTTGGCTGCGTTTCGTGATGGGCTGGTTGAGTGATGAGCAGATTTTCTGTAAGCCGTTGACCGACCTGACCACTACGCGGGTGATGCTCGTTCCGATCGATGATCGGGTGAATGGCGTGAAGGCGGCAATGATTCCGGTTTCATCGACAAAGCTCATCGTCGTTGAATCGCGTCGCCCAAACGAGAAGTTCGACTGTGAGGGAACAGGTACGGGCTCAACAACTTGGCGGGCGCGCCGTGGAGTGATTGTGTATACGGCCGACATGACGTTGGGTCATGGTGAAGGCTTTCAGGCGCTCATCGCGCCGGCTGGGAGAGGTCTGCAAACCCCACCCAACTGTTCCGCTCCACAACAACTTGACGCAATCCTCGCTGCAGGAGACCTCGTGGAGACGAACGGTGTTCGAGTGCGGGTGGTGTCGAGCGATCGCTACGACACGATCGAAATCTCGAAGCCCTGACGAGCGCGTCTGGGTTCGGCAGTTAGCCGACGTAGTGCTTGTCGGCGATATTCAGCGCCTCATCCAAGATGGCGATGCCAGCGCGAAGGTCGGCTTCGCTCGTCGTGCACGGCGGCACCACGTGGATGCGGTTAAAGTGCGTGAATGGCCAGAGGCCTTGCTGCTTGCAGAAGGCGACGATTTCTGCCATCGGTTTCGCATCTGCCCCCGCGGCATTGAACGGCACATAGGGCTGGCGAGTCTCGCGGTTGCGCACGAGTTCAATCGCCCAAAACATGCCGAGACCACGCACATCGCCCACTGACGGGTGCTTGTCTTTCAACCTGTCGAGTTCGGGGGCAACGACGTTCTCTGCCATCTTGCGCACGTGTTCCAGCACCTTCTCTTCTTTGAAGATGTTGATTGACGCGACCGCAGCAGCACAGGCGAGTGGATGGCCCATGTAGGTGAGGCCTCCCGGGTAGACGCGCTCTTTGAATGTGTCGGCAATCTTCTGGCTGATGACGACGCCACCAAGCGGCACGTAGCCCGAGTTGACACCCTTTGCGAAACAGATGAGGTCGGGCGTGACGTGCCACTTGTTGACCGCGAACCACTCACCGCAACGGCCGAAGCCGGCCATCACTTCGTCGCACATCATGACGATGCCGTACTTGGTGCACAGATCACGCACACCCTGCAGGTAGCCCTCGGGCGGCACCAAAATGCCATTCGTGCCGACGACGGTTTCGAGCCCGATCATTGCCACCGTGTGCGGACCTTCCACCATCAGCACGTCTTCGAGGTGCTGCAACGCGCGCTCACACTCTTCTTTTTCGTTTGATGAGTGGAATGCTGAGCGATACGGGTAGGGCCCCCAGAACTTCACCGCGCCTGATGCGCCAGTCTCATTCGGCCAGCGACGCGGGTCGCCGGTGAGTGCGATGGCACCAGAAGTCGAACCGTGATACGAGCGATACATCGTAAGCACTTTGTGGCGGCCGGTATGCAACTTTGCGAGACGCACCGCGTTTTCGGCAGCTTCGGCACCGCCGTTGGTGAAGAACACCATGTTCAAGTCACCCGGTGCCACCTCGGCAATCAAGCGCGCGGCTTCTGAGCGCATGTCATTGGCGTGAAATGGCGCGATAGTGCACATCTTGGCGGCGTAGTCCTGAATTGCCTTCACGAGTTTGGGGTGCTGGTGACCAATGTTGACGTTCACCAACTGGCTGGAGAAGTCGAGGAACTTTTTGCCGTTCGAATCCCAGAAATACGAACCCTCGGCGCGCACGACATCAACCGGGTCGATCAACCCCTGGGCTGACCACGAGTGAAATACGTGCTTACGGTCGTCGAGATACGCCTTGGTCTTGTCGTTTGCCACGCGTTGAGCCTAGTTACGGATGCAGGCCGCGCAGCTGGTGAGCATCAGCGAGCGCCTTGACGCCGAGCACCGAAGCCGCCGAGCGATAGGTGAGCCCATTCTGGGTGGCAAAACCGTGCAGCCGCTTGAACGCCGCACGCATGGTGTTGACGACTGAAGCGTTGACTTCGTCTTCGTCCCACTGCAGATGGGCGTAGTTCTGGCACTGTTCAAGATACGAACAGGTGACACCGCCGGCATTGGCATAGATGTCGGGCACGATGATGACGCCGCGTTCGTTGAGAATGTCGTCGGCAGCCGGCGTCAACGGGCCGTTGGCACCTTCGATCACATACTTGGCGGTGATGGTCATTGCTTCATCTTTGTCGATAGCACCGCCGAGCGCACACGGCATCGCGATATCAGACGGCAATGCGAACACCTCAGTTGACCGTTCGGCGCCGCGTGCCAACACCTCGCCGATGCCGCAGTCGACCACAGATGTTGAGCCGTTCCGTGTTGCAAGCACGAGTGCATCGATGTCGATCCCGCGGGGATTTGAAATCACGCCGCCTACATCAGCGATACCGACGATGCGCGCACCCCAACCAGCCGCCAATCGTGCCGCCCACATACCCACATTGCCGAAACCTTGAATCACCACACGCTTGCCCTCGAGTGACGTGCCATTTGCTTGGCACACGAGCATCGCGGCTTCTACGACGCCGCGACCGGTGGCCGAGTCGCGGCCGAGTGAGCCGCCGAGAGCGAGTGGCTTGCCCGTCACCACACCTGGCACTGCGTGGCCGACGCCGATCGAGTATTGGTCCATGACCCACGCCATCACCTGTGCGTTCGTACCCACATCGGGTGCGGGCACGTCTTTGTCTGGTCCAAGGAAGGCGAAGATCTCCGACACATAGCGTCGGGTCACTCGCTCGAGCTCGGCGGGGCTCAGCGTCTTCGGATCAACGGCGACGCCGCCTTTCGCGCCGCCCAGCGGCAAGTTCATAAGCGCGGTCTTCAACGACATTGCGGCAGCGAGAGAGACGGTCTCATCGCGGCTCACACTGGGGTGATAACGAATGCCGCCCTTGGCAGGCCCGCGGGTGATGTTGTGCTGCACGCGCCAACCGGTGAACCGCTCGCGCGTGCCGTCGTCACGGCGAATGGGTATCGAAACCTCGAGCACCCGCCGTGGTGCGATAAGGGTCTCGATGACTCCATCGGGCAGTTTCAGCCACTCGCCGGCCTGCCGCATACGGAACTCGATCGACGTGAGCGCCTGATCGTCGGAGTGGGGATGTGCTGAATTCATGGTTGCGGCGCCGTTGCCGCGTTTACGAAATGTTAGGCGAAAAGAAAACACTGCCGAAACATATTGCGAACGCCTGCGAAATCTGCGTGTTTTAGTTTGCCAATCAGCAGAGTCAGCGTCGCCTCCGCCAGACAACCGCAAACTGGAAAGAAACGGAGCAAAGATGGAACCTGCAGGTCTGACGTGGGTGCTTATTTCCTCGGCACTGGTCTTGTTCATGACGCCAGGATTGGCGTTCTTCTACGGAGGCATGGACCGCCGTCGAAACGTGCTGAACATGCTCATGATGAACTTCTATTGCATCTTGGCTGTGCCAGTGCTCTGGATGCTGGCGGGTTACTCCTTGGCGCAAGTTCCCTTCGAGAGTGACTGGATTGGAGGATTCGACGCTTTCGCGCTTGGTGACCTGACGACAGTGGGTGACGGCGGAGCTCTCGCCACTATCGCGTTTCTTGGGATGTTCGCCGCCATTACACCCGCGCTGATCTCCGGTGCGGTCGCTGGGCGGATGAAGTTCGCTGCATGGGCCGTGTTCGTGCCGTTGTGGTTGTTCATCGTGTATGTCCCAATCTTCAAGTGGGTATACGGCGGTTGGCTCGGACAACGTGGATCACTCGACTTCGCCGGTGGCACGGCAATCCATGTCAACGCAGGTATTGCTGCTCTCGCGGCAGTGTTCGTCCTTGGCCGGCGCAAGGTTGATCCGGCTCCGCCTCACTCAATGCCGCTGGTCATGATCGGCACGGGCATTCTGTGGTTCGGTTGGTTTGGTTTCAACGCAGGATCTGCACTGAACGCCAATGGTCAGGCAGCACAGGCGTTCATGAATACATTCCTCGCGGGCGCTGCCGCAGGGTTGGCGTGGATCATCACCGAGTGGGTTCGTGATGGTCGTCCCACCAACCTCGGCGCGGCATCAGGCATCGTCGCAGGTCTTGTCGCAGTGACACCAGCAGCCGGATACGTGTCGGGTATTGCACCAATTGTCATCGGTCTGGTGGCCGGAGCGATCTGTTGCTATGCGGTTCGACTCAAAACGAAATTTCGCTACGACGATGCACTGGATGTCGTCGGCGTGCACTTCGTCGGAGGTCTCGTCGGTTCTCTCCTCATCGGGTTTTTCGCAAACCCGAAATTCTTCGAGGCCGAGTTCGGCGCAGGGCTGTTCTACGGTGGTGACTTGAGCCTGCTGGCCGAACAAGCACTTGCCAACGGAGCAGCAATTGTCTGGTCGTTCACGCTCACCTTTGTGATCATGAAAGTGCTTGATGTAGTCATGGGGGTGCGAGTCGAAGAACAAGCTGAGCTGACCGGCCTTGATCTCGCACTGCACTCGGAAACCGCCTACCACGACTAATCAACAAAAAGGAGCACAACATGAAACTCATCACCGCAATCATCAAGCCGTTCAAGTTGGACGACGTGAAAGACGCTCTCAAGGCGGCCAATGTCACTGGAATCACCGTCACCGAGGTGCGCGGCTTTGGTCGCCAAGGCGGCCACGTTGAGACCTATCGCGGCGCGGAATACAAGGTTGATCTCATCCCCAAAGTGCGGCTCGAACTGGTCGTCGAAGACGCGGTTGCTGACCGCGTCGTCGAAGTGATCGTGAAGAGTGCTGGTACCGGAAAAATTGGCGACGGCAAAGTGTGGATCAGCGACGTCTCGCGTGTCGTGCGCATCCGTACAGGAGAAGAAGGCCGAGACGCGATTTAGCGTTGAGGCTCGGCGGTGCGTCGAGACGCGATTTAACGTTTGCGGCGTGCTTTGCGGGCCGCTCGTTTGGCTTCCTGCGCGGCGTCGTCGCGCACCGGTGCAGCGGGCGCTGCGGCAGTCGACGGAATCTTGAATCGCTCGTCTTCGTTGACGAGTCGTCGGAATCCTCCGAGGGCCACTGAGTATTGCACCGCCATGAGGCGCACGGCGTCGAGCCCGAACTTCTCAATGGCAGTCGGAATCAGCGACTGTAGGTCATCAAACGAAGGGTCGTCGCTTGCTTCACCGAGCGTGTCGACAAAAAACTCGGTGCACGGTTCCGACAACAGCACACCCGCGTCGATAATCGACTTTCGGGCGACCATGCCGGCGCGAATGTTGGCGGCGAGTGTCGCCGGGTCGTCAAAGGAGCCCCGTCGCAAACCGACTGCACGCGCAAACGTGTCACGCAGATTTTCGGGCAGGGCAGTGGCGAGGCGGTTCAGCGACTCGTCGCTTACGGTGCCAAAGACGGCGACGTAGCGGCGTTCGACGATGATCTGGTCGCGGGCAAGGTTCATGGGCACGATCAGTTACCTGTTCGCGGGAGAAAGGGAAGCGGAGCGTTGCCCCGCGTCACGTCAGCCGATGACTTTGACGTTGTGCGCTTCGACGCCCTTGCGACCCTGACCGAGTTCAAACTCGACCTGCTGGCCTGCGAGGAGCGTGCGGCGCCCGGTGCCTTCGATGTTGGAGAAGTGAACGAAGACATCCGAATCGCCATCGCGAGAGATGAATCCGAAACCCTTCTCGTCATTGAAGAACTTGACGGTACCGGTTGGCATGATTACTCATTTCTTTGTCGTAGGCGAGCGGAATGACACGCCGTGGGGTTCACACTACCTATAGAAGGGCGAAATGGCGAGTTGACTGCATGAATTTCTCCCATGCTTGCTGGTGCGGGTTGGCGACTGATTGGACGCAGGCCAAGGCGTGCAAGAACACCTACCGTCGCACAACTGCCTGCAGTTCGCGAATGCGCATTGAGTGGGTTCCACCCAGCCGAACATCAGGCAGCTGACCCGACGCACCGAAGTTGGTGCTCCAGGTGATTTTCCACACGGTATCGAGTCGTGCCCGAAAGACTCCACCACTGCGCACGCTTGATGGCACCACGTATTCGTATTGACAGTCTGACTTCGCGACGGCTGATAGCAGTGACGTCCACGGCAGGCCGGGCCCGTCACACTCCACGGTGTCACCGATGCCATCACCGGGCGAAAACTCGAGCGTCTCTGGTGTTGCGGTAGTGGTGACGGCGAGGATGCCTCGTGGCGTCGGCACGCGTGCTGTGACCGATACGGGTTTCCAGAGCAGGGCATTGACCCAGAACCATGTTGGGGTTTTCACCACACCACGCTGCGGTGTCGGAGAGAAGTTCTCGGTAAGCATCGGTATGAGCTCGCGCACCACGCTGTGCGTCGATTCAGCAATTGCCTCGGTGCTGATGTTGGGAAGCCAAGTGAACTGCGAGGTGTCATCACGCTGGCAGGTGTACAGCGACCACGTCAGGCCTTGCCACTCGCGGGTGATGACCGACGGACTGACACCTTGTTGGTGAATGGTGATCGGTCGCACCCACTCGCAGCGCTCGTACAACTCGTATGACGCGTACGACACACCAGCGAAGATATGGTCGCCATCGACACCGGCATCAGAGGGATCTTCACCGACTGCCCGTGTCGGCGTGTTACCGACGAGCAGTGCGACACACACGAACACGATCGTGCAGAGTGAGCGACGCCGCGTCATGGTTGACAGAAACGCTCGACGGGTGAGCGCCGATCAATGCGCCGCGACTCGATACGCCAAGCGTCATCAACTCGACGCAGACCCCACTCGACTCGACGAGTCCAGACCGTGCTGTCAAAGATGATGTCACCCAACTCGGTGTCGGCGAGGCTTACGTCGAAGAAGATCCGCGTGTCGTATTCGCACGTCACAAGTCGCAGTGAGTCGTTGCTCGGCGCCTGCGCAGACTCGATGGCCCACTCAAGGCGGCCTTCGCCGGGTCTGGTGCGCAGTTGCTCGGCTGTGTAATAGGCGGCGGCCTCGGTCAATCGAGTGCGCTCGGGCGAATCTGGTGCGGTGATCTTGGCGATTCGACAGTCATCTGGTGTGTTGAAGCAGTTGATCCACGCCGTCATCAGAGGAGCAAAGTGAGTGCTCGCGTCGCTCAGCAGTGTGTTCTCGCTCGCTATTGCGTCTGCGGTCATGGATTCGATCTCGTTCGTCACCGCGTCGGTCAGGGTGCTCGTGTCGATTCCGAGATCCGTTGGGGTGTCGGTGTCTGCAGCACCACCAGTCGTCTCGAGAGGTGGGTTGAAGACCAATGCCTCTGGTGGGCGTGAGCACGCAAAGAGCACACTCGCAGCAACGAGCACACTCGCGGCGAAGCGCATACCTACAACGGCGTGCACACGGGGTAGATGGGACATGAAGGGCTCCTTGTCGGTCAATGGCTGATGATGCAGGCACGTGCGGTGCCGACTCGGAACCACACGTATCTTGCCCGTGGTGTGCACGACGGTGCGAAACTGTGCACGAAATCTTGCGACGGTAGAGTTCATAAACCCCAAAAATGCGAGAGCACCCCGATCTCCCTGCAGAACAAGCGCACATCGACCGCGCCTACGCGGCGCTCGTCGAGAGCCGCCAGCGGGCACTCAATATCCGCAATCTGAACGAAGGCCGTATGGGTGGCACCCATCAAGAGCGCTATGAGCGCAACTACTTTGACGAACGCCTCGTGCAGGTGTTGAACCAGATGGACATCGGTGATGCCTCACTGGCTTTCGGCCGTATCGATCGCGAACGCGATCCCGACGCACAGGGTGGCGACGAGTCGACCGAGGCCTTCCACATCGGGCGCATTGCGGTGGCAGATGCTGAGAGCAATCAGTTGATCGTCGACTGGCGAGCACCGATTGCTGAACCTTTTTACCGCGCCACCGGTCGCGAGCCGATGGGCCTCGTTCGCCGCCGACACTTCATGATGGAAGAGCGGCGACTCGTCGCAATCGAAGACGAACTCTTCGGTGCTTCGCATCTCGGCATTGGTCGTGACGATGGCCTCGATGCGCCGAGGTTGCGCGGCGAGAGCACATTGCTCGCCACGTTGCGCAAGGGTCGCACCGGCCAGCTCGGCGACATTGTCGCCACCATTCAGGCTGAACAAGACGTCATCATCCGGGCACCGAATAAAGGGGTGCTCGTCGTACAAGGTGGGCCGGGAACCGGCAAGACCGTGGTGGCGCTGCACCGTGCGGCGTACCTGCTCTACACCTATCGGTTTCCACTCGCCGATCAGGGCGTGCTCGTCATCGGGCCGAACCGGGTGTTCTTGCGTTACATCGAGCGCGTGCTGCCGTCACTTGGTGAGTCGGGCGTGCGCGAGGTCGTGCTGCCCGACCTTGTGCCTGAGGCGCGCTTTGGCGCCGTCGACTCGACACTTGCCAAGCGGGTGAAGGGCGACCTGCGCATGGTCAAGGTGCTCGAACAGGCGATTCGCGATCGCCAACGCATGCTGAAAAACCCGTTCGAGTTGCCCTATGGCGCCGGATATCTGCGTTTGACACCAGAGGCGTCACGTCGGGTGGTGAAGGCGGCACGTAGTCGCCGCGGGCGCCACAACGACATGTGTCGCAAAGTCGAAGGCGAGATTGTGTCGATGTTGATGCCGAGTATGCGGGACGCCGAGTACAGCCTCGGAGAGGCACGGGCGCGACTGCGTGAGATTCCTGAGTTTCGTCGTCTGATGTTTCAGATTTGGCCGTCGCTGGCGCCAACCGAATTGTTGCACGACCTCTTTGGTTCGCGAGCATTACTGAAATCCGCCACGAAAGGTCTGCTCACCGATGAAGAGACCGAGGCTCTGTTTCGTGCACGCGCTGCTTCGCGCGATGAGGCGATCTTCAGCGATGCCGATGCTGCGTTACTCGATGAAGCCCGCGAGTTGCTCGGCCCTCGACCACGAAAAGGCGGCGTCGTTGACGAAGCGGACGAGATTGCAACGTTCGGCCACATCGTGATCGACGAGGTGCAAGACCTCACGCCCATGCAGCTGCGCATGGCATCGCGCCGCTCGTCGGGAGCCATGACGGTGGTCGGTGATATCGCCCAAGCAACTGGGCCGTTCGCGCCGAGTGACTGGAGTGCCGTGTTGAAACTGCTACCCAAAGACCGCGCCGCGCGGATAGCCGAGCTGTCGGTGGGCTATCGAATTCCGCGTGAGATCATGGAGTTCGCGGGTCGACTGCTGGCCACAGCTGCTCCGGGGCAAAACGCCCCCACTGCCGTGCGCCAAGCCGATGAGGCCCCTCGCTTGGTGCGTGTCGATGCCGATGGGTTGTTACCGCGAGTGGCACACGAAGCGAGAGATCTTATTAGTGCGATCGACAGCGGTCGCATTGCCGTGGTGTGCCCCGACGACATGGCTGATGCGGTGTCGACTGCACTCGACGCGGCAGGCGTCGCCCACGGTCGCGCTGGGGCGAGTGCGCTCGAGGCAACGCTCACCGTCGTGCCCGTAGGCGTGGTGAAAGGCCTCGAGATGGATGCCGTGATTGTCGTCGAGCCAACCGTGATGTATGAGCACCCCGATGTCGGGCCGCGTGGGTTGTATGTCGCACTCACGCGTTCGACACAACGGCTAGTCGTGGTGACGACGCGCGACCTGCCGACCGAGTTGCGCGACTAGGTTGCACGCGACCTTGCGCGGCTAGCCGGCAACGGCAAGTGACTGCAACGCCAACTCGAGAAATTTCGTCGCCTTGCTGGCATCCGCTGGCCGATTGCGCTCGACCGCACTGCGCGCCAATTCGATGACCCGCTGCAAGTCATAGATCAGTTGGTCGGCGAACTCGCCAAACTTCGCCGCAATCTGCGGCTCGGCAAACGACCATGCTTCGTTGATACGACTGAGGTGGGTGCGTGCCATCACCGTGTCGCTGGCGAACAACGCCTCGCTCAGTGCGAGGGTTTCCTCGCGCAACACCGCAGTGAGTTCGTCGAGAGGCGCACCTTCCAACGATGGCGCCAGGGTGGTGGTGGCAAGCTCGACGGCGCTCGACGTCGGCGCCTGCAATACTTCGGTAGCGCATCCGCTAGAAACGGTCATAGCCGAACCGACTGCCACCAGGGCAATCGCGGTGCGTACCGTAAGGCGGCGTCGCGGTCGAGCAATCACGATGTGCCGCAGCGTTAAAGCGTGACGAGCAAGCGAGCACGCACAAACTCGCTGATCGTCACCTCACGGTAGGAGGTGTCGTGTACGACGATGAGCGAATCGGATTTATTGTGTCGCACCACGGTGCAGCGTCGGCCCGGCACGACGTGGTCACGTTCGAGTTCTGCGAGCGCAGTCTCGTGTTCTTCGATGTCTTCGGGAATTCGCACGACGGTGCACGAGGTGCCGGCGGCAACCGTCGAAAGTGATGTTGTGGCAATCGCACTCTTTGGTGATCCGGGGATTGGGTTGCCGTGCGGGCACGTCGCTGGGTTTCCCAGTAGGCGCACGAGGCCTGCTTCGACGTCGTCGCTGATGACATGCTCCCAACGACACGCTTCGTGGTGGGCCTGCGACCAGGGCAGACCGATGACGTCGGTGAGAAAGCGCTCGGCCAGGCGATGGCGGCGCACGATGCGAGCCGCCAACGCTTCACCCGTGTCGGTCAGTAGTAAGTGGGTGGCGTCGACACGCACGAGCCCCGCACTTTCGAGCCGCTTGACCATCTCTGACACGGAGGCCCGCGACACATCGAGGCGTTCGGCTAGTCGAGCCTGAATGACCTCGGCATTGTCTTCACGCATCTCATAGATGCATTCGCAATACTCTTCGAACGCCGGATGATGCTCGGCGGTGACGGTCACCTCGCTCAGCGTATCCACGGGCACACCGAGTGGGTACTCTTCGGCGGTGGCCAATAATGCCGTGATTGGCGAGTTTTCCCCTGCCGTTCGTGAGTGGTTCACCGCGTCGTTTCCCGAACCGACTCCCGCGCAATCGGCGGGCTTTGCGCGAGTCGTGGCTGGCGAACACACACTGATTTCTGCGCCAACTGGCAGCGGCAAGACACTCGCGGCATTTCTCGTGGCTATCGATCGTCTAGTGACGCGCGACCCACTCGAGAACTCGACGACTCGTGTGTTGTACATCTCACCACTGCGCGCGCTCGCCTTCGACGTCGAAAAGAATCTGCGCGCACCGATTGTTGGCATCAGCCATGCCGCAGAGCGACTCGGCACCGCGTTTCGCGAGCCGTTGGTTGCGATGCGCACGGGCGACACCAGTGCGCGTGACCGCCAGCGCATGTTGCGCAACCCGCCAGACATTCTCATCACGACGCCCGAGAGCTTGTATCTGATGCTCACGTCGTCGGCGCGCTCGACGCTGGCGCACGTCGACACGGTGATCATTGACGAAATTCATGCAATGGCGGCCACCAAGCGCGGCGCACACTTGGCCTTATCGCTTGAACGGCTCGAAGAAGTCACCCAGTCCTCTCCTCAACGCATCGGTCTATCGGCCACGCAACGACCGCTCGAGGAAGTAGCGCGGTTTCTCGGTGGCATGCGTGACGGCGCACCACGACCAGTGGCAATCGTCGACGCTGGTGCGCGCAAGGCGATGCATCTTGAGGTCGTCGTGCCCGTCGAAGACATGGGTGAATTGGGCAGGGTCACCCACGAGCTGCGTAGTGGGCCTGCCACCGCTGCGGCGGTCGAGCGGCGCGCGAGCATCTGGCCGAGCATCACCCCGCGCATTCTCGATCTGATCCAGCAGCATCGCAGCACGATTATTTTCTGCAACGCGCGGCGCGCCGCCGAACGACTGGCTGCACAACTCAATGAGTTGGCTACCGACCTCGGTATCGCTGAAGGCGAGTTGGTGAAGGCGCACCATGGTTCGCTCGCTCGTGAACAGCGCATCATCATCGAAGATCGACTGAAGCGCGGCGATCTGCGTGCCATCGTCGCCACGAGCAGTCTCGAGCTGGGCATCGACATGGGGGCAGTCGATCTCGTCGTGCAGGTCGAATCGCCTGGGGCGGTGAGCCGTGGCATGCAACGCATCGGGCGCGCGGGTCACGCCGTCGGCGAACCGAGCACGGGCAAAGTCTTCCCCAAACATCGACACGATCTGCTCGAAGTCGCGGTTGTGGCACGGCGCATGCTCGATGCCGACATTGAGTCGACGCGCTATCTGCGGAACCCACTCGATGTGCTCGCACAGCATGTGGTGGCTCACGTGGCGATGCACCCCGACCTGAAGGTCGAGTCGCTGGCGGCAATGGTGCGGCGGTGCGCAAACTTTGCCGAGATGTCAGACGAGGTGTTGCACAACGTGCTCGACCTGCTGGCGGGGCGGTATCCGAGTGAAGAGTTCCGTGACTTGCGCCCGCGCATCGTGTGGGATCGCATCGCTGGCACCTTGCGCGCCCGCGACGGAGCACAGCGGTTGGCGGTCACCAATGGCGGCACGATTCCTGACCGCGGACTCTTCGGAGTCTTTTTGCCCGATGGCACGCGCGTGGGTGAACTCGACGAAGAGATGGTGTACGAGACGCGACCAGGAGAGACGTTCATTCTTGGTGCCTCGACATGGCGTATTGAAGACGTGTCGTTCG
>Ga0255182_1000723_pt1 | contig 19756 bp, 13 predicted proteins | sample Atl_UVDOM_RepA_8_FD_188420 | JGI IMG/M metagenome (GOLD analysis project Ga0255182, IMG submission 188420) | Freshwater microbial communities from Altamaha River, Georgia, United States - Atl_UVDOM_RepA_8d | ecosystem: Environmental > Aquatic > Freshwater > River | place: USA: Georgia...
GAGCAACGGGGCCGAGGCTTTCAGCGCTGGCCTCAAGGGCCGCTTCAACGAGGCGAACCTGGCCGGCGACGACCATCAGCTGCAGGGCGCGCACTACCCCGTCACCCGCGTCGTCGACGGCCGCCTAGTCGAAGAAGAGGTACCGGCGTTGCGCGCGATCAACTGCCGGCTGCTCGACGACTACATCGCGGACTGCCAGGGCGGCATCGAGCGCTGGAACAAGGTCATCGAAAAGGCCGGCATCGACTTCCGCATCACCCAGCCCCACAAGGGCTTCAACCGCCGCATCGGGGAATTCAGGGGCCACCGCCTCAGTCCGGACGGGCGGCTGCTCGGTGAGGCCGAGTGGGAGGCGGGCAAGGGCGCGTGGCTGCCGAACGACGCGGACATGGCGTTCATCGACTCGCTGATGAAGCCCTGCGTGGAACCGGGCCGCTACGCGAGCTGGATCGCGCCGCCGCGGGTCGGCATCAACCAGCAGGCGGGCGACTTCGAGTACGTGAAGATCGCCTGAGCCGGCCCGGTCCGCACGCAGACGCGGGCCGGAGGCGCTCAGTAGGTTTCCAGGTGCAGCCGCCCCTCGCGCCTGAGCTCGGCGGCGAGCGCCTCCCACGCGAGCCCGCCCTGCGTGGCGATGTCACGCAGGGCGAGGATCACGCCCTCTTCCATCGCCTTCAGGCCGCAGACGTAGAAATGGCTGTTGCGGTCGGCCAGCAGCGCGGCGACATCGGCGGCGCGCTCGCGCATCAGGTCCTGCACGTAACGGCGCGGCTGGCCCGGCGTGCGGCTGAACGCGAGATTGATGTCGATGAAGTCCTTCGGCAGGTTCTGCAGCGGGCCGAAGTAAGGCAGTTCCTCCTTCGTGCGCGCGCCGAAGAACAGCAGCAGCTTGCCGCCTTCGAACTTGCCGCCGGCGCGCAGCCGGCGCCGCCACTCCGTCATCGCCCGCATCGGCGCGCTGCCCGTGCCGGTGCAGATCATCACCAGGTGGCTGCGCGGGTGATTCGGCATCAGGAAGCTGGCGCCGAACGGCCCGGTGACGCGCACCTGGTCGCCGATCGCGCAGTCACAGAGGTAATTGCTCGCGACGCCGCGCACAGGCCGGCCCTGGTGGTCCGCGAGCACGCGCTTGATGGTCAGGGAGACGTTGTTGTAGCCGGGACGCTCGCCGTTGCGCGGGCTCGCGACGCTGTACTGGCGCGGGTGGTGCGCGCGGCCGTCAGCGTCGCCGCCCGGCGGCAGGATGCCGATGCTCTGCCCCTCGAGCACCGGAAACGGCATGGTCCCGAAGTCCAGCACCACGTGGTGGGTGTCGTAATCGGTGCCGACCTCGGTCACGCGCACGTTGCCGACGACCGTGGCCGTGACCCACGGTTCCGCCGCGCGCGGTCCATAGAGGTTGGTATAGGCATGCGCCGCGCTCCACGGCGGCACGGTCGCGTTGTAGTGCGCGCCGTTGAACTGCGCCACGCCCTCGGGGACGACGACGGCCGCGGCAGGCGGCGCCGGCACCGCATCGGCCCCGGCTTCGGCGAGCTGCTCCGGTGGCAGCTCGGGCGGCAGTTCGTCCCAGCCCAGCTGCGCCTCGACGCTGTAGGCCGTGGCCGCCGGCACCGTGCGCCAGTTGTCGATGCTGCCGGTCGGGCACGGCGGCACGCAAGCCATGCACAGGTTGCATTTTTCCGCATCGACGACGTAGTTGCGGCTGTCGTGCGTGATCGCGCCCACCGGGCAGGTGGCTTCGCAGGTATTGCAGCGTATGCAGATCTCTGGGTCGATCAGGTGCTGCCTGATGAGCCCGGCCGTCGTCTCCGTCATGAGGATCCCCTGTTCGCCTGTCGTCCCGCCACGCGTGCATCACCCCGCCACGCGTGCATCACCCCGCCTCGCCAAGCTTCACCTCTCCCGGGGCGGGAGAGGTGAAGAGCGCCGACCGCCTGCTCAGGTCTCGTGCACAGTGAGCGCTGCGCCTCAATTGAAGCGCACGTATTCGAAATCGACAGGCTGGCGGTTGATGCCGATCGCCGGCGGCGCGATCCAGTTCGCGAAGCGGCCGGGCTCGACCACCCGCCCCATCAGGCTCGCGACGAAGGCGCGATCGGAGGCGCTCGGCAGCCACTCGTGCACGCGTGCTGACCACTCGGCATCGCTGACGATCTGGCCTTCCGGCGAGACCTTGAGCCCCGCGAGACTGCCGATGTTGCGGTGGAAGGCCTTGTGCGGCGTTTTCAGCCGGAACGGGATACCGGCCTTCTCGATGACCTTGTTCCAGCGCTCGACGCCGGCGATCGAATCCCTGATGAAGTCGTCGCGCAGCACTTCGTTCAGGGCGTTCAGCATCGGCACTTCCTTCTCGACGAGCCGGCCGTCGCGGGCCTGCAGCACCGTGTAGGTCTGGCCCTTGAGCTGGTGATCGTCGGCGCGCTTGCCTTCCTCGTAGCGGCCCTTGAGGCCGGTGGAGTAGAAGGTCGCCGCGTTGCTCGACTCGTCCGCGCCGAACAAATCGATGGTCACGCTGAAGTGGAAGTTGAGGTAGCGCTGCAGCGTCGGCAGATCGATCACGCCGGCGGCGCGCAGGCGGCCCGGGTCGTCCGTCTTCAGGTCGTTCATGACCTGGCAGGTGCGCTGGATCACGCGCGACACGCCGGATTCGCCGACGAACATGTGGTGCGCTTCCTCGGTCAGCATGAAGCGCGTGGTGCGCGCGAGCGGATCGAAGGCCGATTCGGCGAGCGCGCAAAGCTGGAACTTGCCGTCGCGGTCGGTGAAGTAGGTGAACATGAAGAACGACAGCCAGTCCGGCGTCGGCTCGTTGAAGGCCTGCAGGATCCGCGGATTGTCCTGCTGGCCGCTGCGGCGCTCCAGCAGGTCCTCGGCCTCCTCGCGGCCGTCACGACCGAAATACTTGTGCAGCAGGTAGACCATCGCCCACAGGTGGCGGCCTTCCTCGACGTTGACCTGGAAGAGATTGCGCAGGTCGTACTGGCTCGGGCAGGTCAGCCCGAGGTGACGCTGCTGCTCGACCGAGGCCGGCTCGGTGTCGCCCTGCGTGACGATGATGCGACGGAGGTTCGCGCGGTACTCGCCGGGCACGTCCTGCCACGCGGCTTCGCCCTTGTGATCGCCGAAATGGATCTTCCGGTCCTGCTCGGCGGGGTTGAGAAAGATGCCCCAGCGGTAGTCGGGCATCTTCACGTGGCCGAAATTGGCCCAGCCCTGCGGGTCCACGCTGACCGCGGTGCGCAGATAGACGTCGAAGTCCTGGCTGCCGTCCGGCCCCATGTCCTTCCACCAGCCGAGGTAGTTCGGTTGCCACTGTTCGAGCGCGCGCTGCAGCGCGCGATCCTCCGACAGGTTGACGTTGTTGGGGATTTTCTCGCTGTAGTTGATCGCGGACATCTCGTGCTCCGTGGCTGCGGGGTGATGCGGTTGTTCGTCGTCGTGCGCTACGTCGTGGGGTGCCGGCCGGACTTCAGACGCGCTGCCAGTCGAAGGCGGCCTTCTCGCCCTTGCCATAGACCTTGAGCGCGCCCTTGTCGCCGACCGCGTTCGGCCGCTGGAAAATCCAGTTCTGCCAGGCGCTCAGGCGGCTGAAGATGCGGGTCAGCATGTTCTCGCGCCCGTTGAAGCGCAGGCTGGCTTCCATGCCGGTCAGCGCGTCCGGGCTCATTGCCGCGCGCTCTTCGACTGCGAGCCGTGTTTCGTCGGCCCAGTCGATGTCGTCGGGGTTGCTGGTGACGAGGCCGAGGGCGAACGCCGCATCGCCATCGAGCGCCTCGCCTAGGCGTGCGCGCGCGGCGGCCAGCGGCTGGGCCTCGTCGTAGAAGCGGCGTCCGAGCCGGCTTTCACCGGTCACCATCGGCAGCAGACCGAAGTTCGCTTCCGACAGCGCGATGCGCGGCGTGCGCGCCGGATCGTCGGGCAGCATCAGCATATAGCTGCGGTCGCAGGCGAGCGCGAGTTCGAACAGCGAACCCGCGAAGCAGGAGCCCGGCTCGATCAGCGCGAACAGCGTGCGCGAGCTGACGTCCAGGCGCGCGAGGGTCCGGCGCAGCAGGCCGACGGTCTCGCGCACGAGCCAGTGCCCCGCGTGGGCCGCGAGCGTCGCATCGACGGCGAGCACCGCGGCGACGTCGCCCTCGGTGCGCAGCAGCCAGGTCCCGAGTTCCAGCTCGTTCGTGCGCATCCACAGGATCGCGTCGTCGAGCTCGCGCGCCATCGCGAGCGGGTACCAGGCCGCGCCAGCCGCCTCGATGTCCGCAGGGCTGGTCGGCTGCGCGCCGGCCGGCCCCCGCACGACGAAGCTCGCGGTACGCTTCGCGCGATCCATTTCCACGCTGACGTGCGTGTAGTGCAGCGCGTCCGGCTCGACGCGACGCGCGAGCGGGGTCAGCGTCACGCCACGCGCATCCGCAGGCCGATCGCTCTGCGCCGCGAGTTCCAGCGCGCGCTCGCGCACGCGAGCCGCGAACTGCGCGGGCTTCGCGATGTCGTCGACCAACCGCCAGTCTTTGGCCTTTTGCCCGCGCACGCCCTCGGTCGTCGTGCAGAAGACGTCGGCGAGGTCGTGACGCACGTGGCGCTTGTCGGTCAGGCGGGTCAAGCCGCCGGTGCCCGGCAGCACGCCGAGCAGCGGCACTTCGGGGAGGCTCACGGCGCTCGAGCGATCGTCGACGAGCAGGATCTCGTCGCAGGCCAGCGCGAGTTCGTAACCGCCACCCGCACAGGACCCGTTGACGGCGGCCAGGAATTTCAGGCCGGAGTGGCGCGAGGAGTCCTCGATGCCATTGCGCGTTTCATTCGTGAACTTGCAGAAATTCACCTTCCACGCGTGGCTGGACAGCCCGAGCATGAAGATGTTCGCGCCGGAGCAGAACACGCGCTCGCGCGCGCTCGTGACGACCACGCAGCGCACCTCCGGGTGCTCGAAGCGGATGCGGTTCAGCGCGTCGTACAGTTCGATGTCGACCCCGAGGTCGTAACTGTTCAGCTTTAACTTGTAGCCGGGCTGCAGGCCCGCGTCCTCGTCGAAGTCCGCGGACAGCGTGGCCACGGGCCCTTCGCAGGACAGCTTCCAGTGGCGGTAGTGCGCGGGCGAAGTCTGGTAATCGACGCGGCTGGCTTGGGTCACGGGCATCTCCGGGCTGAACTGTCGGGTTCGGACCGCGCTACGCGCGGACAGGCACGATATTGCGTGCCCTGGGTTCGGTCAAGCATCGGATGCATCAGGATGCATCCCTTCATGCGTCGCGCCCGAGGGCGCGGCGGGCCAGGGCGCGCAGCGACTCGAAGGTCTCCGTCAGCGGCGCCGCGCTGGTGTCGAGCTGGAAGTCGGCCTTCGCGTAGAACGGCTCGCGCCCGGCAAGGATGGCCTCGAGGTCCGCCATCGCCTCGCGGTTGCCCGCCATCGGTCGCAGGTCGCCCTGCGCGACCACGCGCTTCATGTGATCGGCCGGCGCGGCGCGCAGCCAGATCGTCGTGCAGTGTTCGAGCAGCAGGTTGAAGTTGGCCGGATCGGACACGAGCCCACCGGGCGTCGCGATGACCGCTTCCGGGTGGATCTGGATCGCCTCCTCCAGCGCCCGGCGCTCGTAACGGCGATAGGCGTTCGGCCCGTACAGCGCCTGGATTTCCCCCACGCTGCAGCCGGCAAACTGTTCGATCTCGCGACTCAGCTCCACGAACGGGCAGCCCAGATCCGCCGCCAGCATCGCGCCCAGGCTCGATTTTCCCGCGCCGCGCAGGCCAATCAGGGCCAGCCGTGGCGGCCTTGCGCGCGCCGCCTGCGCTGCACCGTCCCCGGCGAGCAGGCCCGCCACCGCGAGCCGCACCCGGCGCAGCGCGTCCTCGTCGCGATGCTCCAGCAGCTCGCGCAGCAGCAGCCATTCCGGCGAGCGGGTCGTCACGTCGCCGAGCAGCTCGGCGAGCGGGCAATTCAGCGCGCGCGACACCTGCAGCAGGACGAGAATGGACGGGTTGCCGACCCCGTATTCGAGGTTCGCCAGGTGGCGTTCGGAGACCTCGGCCACCGCCGCGAGTTGCCGGCGGGTCATGCCGCGCCGCGCCCGCAGCGCACGGGCGCGCTGGCCCAGTTCGAGCAGAAAGGGGTGCCTGGACTCGTCGTCCGCGCTCGCCGTGGTGGCGGCTTCGTCCGTGGTCCCGGGCCCGGTGGCATGCAAGATAATGCCTGACATGGGAAAGTGCGTCCGACTGTGCAACGCATGCAAGATAATGCGTGTGCCGGCGCGATGTCCATCCGCGCGGTCGGACGAGCGGCCCACCGTCGCCCACCGGCCCGCCACTCAGTCCGCGCCGGGCAGCGCTTCCCGCAGGCGGGCGAGGATCCACTCACGGTCGAGCGCCCGGCCAATCAGCACGAGGCGCGAGGCCTTGGGCTCGTAGGGACGCCAGAGTGTCGAGGGATTGGCCTGGAGCAGGCCCTGCACGCCCTGCACCACCACCCGCGCCCGCATGCCCTCGATGGCCAGCACACCCTTCAGCCGCCACAGGGCCTCGGCGTAGCGCGCGTTGATCGCGGCCAGGGCCTGGTTCAGGCGCACCCCGTCGAGCGGGGTCGCGGCCTCGAAGACCACGGTGCCGACTTCCCGCTGGTGGACCGGGTGCGGCTGCGCGGGCGCGACCCGATCGAACTGGTATCCGCGCAGCTCGAGGAGCCGGTCGAACATCTCACTCCATTCCGCGCGCACGAGATCGATGGGCGCGACGTCCGCCACGGCGTTCGCGGCGTGCACGAAGGCAACGATCTCATCGAGGGCGGCCGGCCCGCGGGCCGCCACGAGGTCGCACTTGGTCACGAGCACGCGGTCCGCGCACGCGAGCTGGGCCTGCGCCTCGCCGGATTCCGCACAGCTGCGCACGCCGTGCAAACCATCGAACAGGGTCACGACGCCGTCGAGGAAGAACCGCGCGAGCAATTCGGTCTCGGCCATGAAGGTGCGCACGATCGGGCCCGGATCGGCAAGTCCCGTCGGTTCGATCAGCACGTGGTCGAATTCGATCTCGCCGGCGTCGCGGCGGCGCCCCAGCGCGTGGAGCGCATTGGCGAGGTCACCGCGTACGGTGCAGCACACGCAGCCGTTGGTGAGCTGCACGACGATCTCGCCGCGATCCTTGACGAGCAGTTCGCTGTCGACGTCAACCGCGCCGTACTCGTTCTCGATCACCGCGAAGCGCCGGCCGTGCGCCTCGCCGAGGATGCGGTTGATCAGCGTCGTCTTGCCGCTGCCGAGGAAGCCGGTGATCACCGTCACCGGCGTCGCGTGCGCAATCATGGGCTCGAGGGCGACTCGCGCACCGCCACCAGCGAGGTCTTGTAGGTCCCCCGCGGCAGGCTGCCCGCGGGCAGCACGCGCGGCGCGACGCGCACCTGGAGTTCCGCGCGCACCACCTGCTCGATGGCCCCGGCCAGCGCCGCGTGACGCTCCGGTGGCAGGCCGGGCACCGCCTCGACGTCGAGCGGCACGGCGTCGTCGAAGCGCACCTGCGCGGCGCTGTCCTTCCAGATCCGCAGCAGCGGCTCGACCTGGCCGGCGAAGCGGCGCGCGATCAGGTCGCGCAAGGCCGTCGGGAACAGGTTCATGCCCTTGTAGATCAGCATGTCGTCGGTGCGGCCGATGCAGCGGATGCGCGGGCTCGTGCGGCCGCAGGCGCAGCCCATGCCCGTGACCACCACGTGATCGCGCGAACGATAGCGCAGCATCGGCGTCGCCTCGCGCGCGAAGGTCGTGTAGACGAGCTCGCCTTCCGCGCCCTCGCGCCAGGCGACGCGCGCACCCGAGTCCGGGTCGACGAGCTCGACGGCCACGCAGGCCTGCGCGTTGAAGTGCATGCCCGCCTCCGCCTCGCACTCGGCCCACAGGCAGGACAGCACGTCGCCGAGGCCCATGACTTCACGCAGCGCGGAGATGCCGAGGCCGTCACGGATCTTGGCCCGTATCTTCGGCTGGTCGAGCCCCGGCTCGCCGCCGCACAGCACCGTACGCAGCGTGGACGGCAGCCCCGTGTCGGCACCGAGCGCCGCCCATTGCTCGGCGAGGTAGGTGCCGAAGGAGGTCGTCGCGAGCAGCGCGCTGATGCGCAGGGGGCGCAGCTCGCGCAGGATGCGCTCGGTCGGGAAGCCGCCGAGCCAGCACAGCGTCGCGCCGACGCGCCGGAAGCCGTCGGCATAGGGCAGCCCGCCAGCGACGCCCGGCAGCCCGACGAGGTGGGCGACCATGTCCTCTGCGCGCAGGCCCGCCGTGTACCAGCTCTGCGCGATCGCCTCGCTCCACAGCTCCAGGTCGCCCCGGGTCAGCGCGTAGTAGAGGGGCCGCCCGGTGGTGCCGGACGAAGACAAGGTCTGCACGATGGCCGTGGTCGGCACGCCCTGGTTGTCGCCGAACGGGGCCGCGGCGCTCGCCGCGTCCTGGGCCGCGCGGACATCGGTCTTCAGCGTGAACGGCAGGGACTCCAGCGCGGTGAACTCGCGCAGCGACGCGCGCGCGCCGGCGCCGAGCAGGCGCGCGTACAGCGCCGAGCGCGCCGGTAGCGCGGCGACGAAGCCGGCGATCTGCGGCATCTGCCAGCGCTCGACCGCGTCCCACGGCAAGGTCTCGAGCGCGGCGTTCCAGTAATTGCCGTCGCTGCTCACGCGTCCTGCTCCCGTTGCACCTCGAGGGCCACGTCCACCGCGTCGACCAGGTCCTCGACCGGCACATCGGCCGGGACTTCGCGCGCGGTGACGATCACGCGCGCCTGCCCGTGCGCGCCCGGCAGCGCGGCCCACGCTGCCGGAGCGTGCGTCACGCTGAGGCCGTACGGTTTCGCCAGCGCGGGCGCGGGAACGCCGGGCTCGAAGGCCGGGCAGGCCACCGTCGCGTCCGGCCACGTCGCGGGTGCCCAGGCTTCGCAGGCGAGCAGCGCCGGAATGCGGTGGAAGCGCGCGATGTTCCCGACGGTGCCCAGCGCCGCGCGCCACGCATCCGCGTCGTCGGCCGGGCGCCGCTCGCACAGCAGGATCGCCGCGGCGCCGCGCTGCGCGAACTCGCGCGCGAGCGCACTGAGCGCGCGGCCGGCGAACTCCCAGGCTCCGGCGCTCGGCGGCATCGGCCCGCACAGCTCCTCGAGCAGCGAGGCGGGCCCGGTCAGCGCCGCGATCAGCACTGCCTCGGAGCCCTCCGTGGCGGCGAGCCGCTGGCAGGCCTCGAGGCTGGCATCGAGGGCTTCGGAACGCGTCCAGCAGCCCGCGAAATCGTCGCGGGCGAAGGTATCGGCTGCGCAGCCGCCGAGCACCCGCGGCGGCCAGCTGTCACGGTCGACGTCGGCGCCGAACGCCTCCGCTTCGAGCGCCGACGGTGCGGCGACCACCAGCGCCGACGTGCCGAGCGCGCGGCCGAGTTCCACGAGGTTCTTCGCCAGCCGGGTCGGATCGGCGGTGACCTCGGCCGGCGGCAATGCCTCCATCTGCGCGCACACGCCGTAGAGCAGCGGCGCGAACAGCGGCGCGTGGGGTTTGCCGAGCCCGCGCCCGAGTTCCGACAGGCGCCGTCGCCAGGGGATGCTGCTGCTCATGCCGGCCTCACGCGCGCACCAGCTTACGGTTGGGCTTGGCGTCCGGCCAGGTCCCGTAGTACTCGAGGATCGCCTCCGGTGGGCGCTTGGTCGACCACGTCGCCTCGAACTCCGCGTAGGGGCGGCCACGCTGCTTGCGTGCCTCGAACTCCGCCGCGCGCCGCGCGGCCGTTGCAGCCTTGTCGACCCGCCGGGCGCTCGCGTCCCACACCACCTTGTAGATGTGCTCGGCGGTCTGCGGCGTCACTGTGCCTTTCTCCAGGTCCACCGCGACCAGGTCCGGATCGCGGTCCAGCGGGTCGCCGTAACCGGTGCCGCCGGCGGAAAAGCCGAAGGTGATCACCTCGCCGTTGTCGTAGGGTCGCACGGAGCGGCCGAGGAACTCGGTTTCGTAGTCGCCCTCGACCGTGCGGCCCTCGAGAATCTCGTGCAGATCCATCCTGAGGTCTTTCCCCTCGGCGAGCTGCTCCTTGATTTTGGAGCGCCGGATAGACACGCCGGGCACGGTGCACGGTGCATAACCGCCGAACAGGGGCTGCGGGGTCTGCAACTTCGTGTTGTCGGCGATGCTCATCATGAACACCTGCGGCACGTGGTGCGCGACCCACATCTGCACAGTGCCGACGCCGCCGCGGTACTTGCCGTGGCCGCAGCTGTCGGTCCAGTGCGAGGACAGCGGGATCAGCAGCGGGAACTCGTTCTCGACGTTCTCCGTGTTCGGCGCGCGGCCGCCGTGCGCCCAGGGAAAGCCGTAGGCATCCATGCCGTCCTGGTCGGGGCGCGCGCCCTGCCCTTCGGTGTTGATCGAGTAGGCGAGCATGTCGGCGAACGGCGTGCCCCACTGGGAAAGCCCGGCGAGCACCAGCGCGTTGCCGGCGTTCGCCATCGACGCCCCGGCCTGGCGCCAGTTCGTCGTCGAGAACATCGTCTTCGCGAAGCAGTTGTGGACCGCGGACATGATGCCGGTCGCAATCATCACGGAGTTCGAGGTCGCCGCGCGGGGGTCCGGCGACAGGCAGGTGCCGGGCTCGAAGCGGAAATCGATGTTGTTGAAGGTGCCGTTGGACAGCGGCAGCTCGTGGAACAGGTACTCGTAGATGTAGTTCGTGAAGTGCGCGATCGCGGCCTGCGGGTGCGCGTTGTAGCTCGACGGCGTTTCCGGTCCCGTGCCCGTGAAGTCGACGAGCAGGCGATCGTCGTGCTTGTGCAGGGTCATGTAGCAGTTGCGGATGAGACCCTGCTTGAGGCCGACACCGTCGCTGAAGTTGACGCAGCGGAACTTGCCGTCCGGCCACTGGCGGATGAGGTCGCGCGCGCCGCGATCCGCGGTCTGGATCATCTTCGCGAACAGTCCCTTGACGAAGTCCGGTCCCTCGCGCTCGCAGAACTCGATGAGCCGCGTGCGCACACGGTCGGCCGTCGTGCAGCGGCCCTTGAGGTCGACGGCGATCATCTGCGGCGCGCGGATGCCGAAGGCCTGGAACATCGTCTCGATGTCGGGCGAGAGACGGTGGTTCTGGCCGATGCGCATCGGGGGCAGGTTCATCCCCTCCTCGAAGCGGCTCGTCGCCGACACCGGCATGCCGCCGGGCTCGATCGCGCCGGTCTCGGTGGTGTGCACGAGCGCGACCGTCCAGGCGATGAGCTCGCCGTTGTAGAACACGGGCGTCATCACGCCCTGGTCGGGATTGTGCACGCCGCCGTACACGGCGTCGTTCGCGAACCAGTAGTCGCCGTCGTTGATGCCGATGTTCTGGCTGTAGGTGTGGATGATGTACTTGATGATGATCGGCGGGATCACCGCGTGCAGGTAGGTGCCCATCGAGCCGTTGACGATATCGCCGTCGGCCGTGCAGATGCCGACCAGCGAGTCCCCGGCGACGCCCATCGCGCAGCGCACCGAGCGCTGGAAGACGTCCATCCCCTCGTCGAGGATGTCGTTGGTGCGCTGGAAGCCGATCTCGAAGCGCGCGGCGTCGATCGCGTCGGCCATCGCCTGCACTTCCGGCGTCGGCGGCACGGTCTTCAGCCAGGCAAGCTTCTGTTCCAGGGTCGGGATGCTCATCGTTTCCTCTCCTTCTCTCGCACTCAGGCCCGGGCCGGCCCGGCGGCGTGCTTCGACGACGCGGGGCCCGCGCCGTCCACCCAGGTCATCAGGCCGAGCTTGTGCTTGTCGATGGCGAAACGCCGCCCCGGCGGCACCACGATCGTGGTCAGCTCGGCCTCCAGCACGGCGGGGCCGAGCAGCTCGTTGCCGGGCTCGAGCTTCTCGAACTGGTAGATCGGCGTCGGCGCGGTGCCGGCGAGTTCCATCCAGTAGCAGTCGCGCGTGCCGGACAGCGCCGCCGACGGATCCTTGCCCTGCAGCGCGTATTCGACAATCGGCGGTTTGCGCACCGGCACGGTCACCCGCAGCACGAAGTTGTCGAGATACACACCGCCCGGCCGGTTGACGACCAGCGGGCTGAAGGCCTCGCTGAATTCCTTCTCGAACGCGGCGTAGATGGCCGCCGCGTCGGCGTCGGACTCGATGCGCAGCACCGGGCAGTCCGTGCGCTTCACGTTGACCTGGCCACCGTAGAGCATGTCGAGCTCGAGGCGGTAGCTGGCCTCGGCCGGGTCCAGGTTTTCGGCGACGAGTTCCTGGTTCGCGCGCTGGACCATCTCGTCGACGGTCGCGTTGAACAGGGCGCGGTCGACGACGATGCGCTCGGTCAGCGGCTCCATGAACACCAGGCGCCGCGACTGCTCGTAGAGGTGCACGATGTCCATGATCGACGAGCCCATCGCGCAGAACACCGGCGCCGCCGGGAACACCACGCCCACCGGCACGTCGGCCTGGAAGCCGCTGAGATGGGTGGGGCCGGCGCCGCCGATCGCGAAGACCACGAAGTCCTCCGGGTGGTAGCCGCGCATGTGGACCTCGCGCTTGATCGCCGAAGCCATGTTCTCGTCGATCACGTTGCGGATCATCGCCGCAGCCTCCAGCACGCCGACGCCCAGGCGGTCGGCGATCTTCTCCTTGATGGCCTTCTCGGCCTTCGCCTTGTTGAGTGGCATCTGCCCGCCGAAATAGCCGTCCGGGTTGATGTAGCCGAGCACGACGTCCGCGTCGGTCGTGGTCGGCTCGGTGCCGCCCAGGTCGTAGCACACGGGCCCGGGCATCGAACCGGCCGAGCGCGGCCCGACCGACAGCCGGCCGCTGCGGTCGACGCTCGCGATGGAGCCACCGCCGGCGCCGATCGAGATGGTCTGCATCATGGTGACGTTGACCATCCAGCGGTCGATCACTGGCTTGAATTCGTAGTTGCGCACGCCCGATTCCACGACCAGGGCCACGTCGAAGCTCGTCCCACCGACATCACCCATGATGACGTTGCGGTAGCCGAGCTTGTTGGCGAAGTACGCGCTGCCCATGAGTCCCGACACCGGGCCACCGTTGAAGGTGCGCGACGCCGGCGTCTTGAAGATCTCGGCCGAGCCACCCGAGTTGTGGATCATCAGGAAAGTGCCGCGATAGCCCTTGTCGCGCAGCTTGTCCCAGGTTGCGCAGATCTCGGTCTGCATCGCGTGCTGCAGGTAGGCGTCGAGCACGGCGGTCATCGCGCGCTCGTATTCGCCGAGCTTCGCGGTCACCGCGTGGCTCATCACCACCGGCACGAAGCCGACGTGGTATTCCTTGTATTCCTCGCGAATGATCTCGCGCACCCGCTTCTCGTGCGCCGGGTTGACGAAGGACCACAGCAGGCACACGACGATCGCGCGCGCGCCGCGGTCCATCAGCAGGCGCAGCTTGCGCCGCACGTCGTCCTCGTCGAGCGGCCTTATCACCTCGCCCCTGGAATCCACGCGCTCCTTGACCCCGACGACGAGGTCGCGCGCGATGAGCGGGTGCGGTTTGTTCTGGGCGGCGAGGTTGCGGCGCTCGGCGATGATCTGGCCATCCACCCACTGCGCGCCGCGGCCGATGTGGATGATGTCTTCGTGCCCCTCGGTGGTCACGAAGCCGATGCGCGGCCCCTGGCGCTGCAGGAGCCGGTTCAGCGCGACGGTAGTCGAGTAGCGCACGATGTCGATCCGCGGCAGCAGTTCCTCGACCGACAGCCCGACCTTCTCCGCGCCGGACTCGACCGCATTGAGGAAGCCGACGGAAAGATCGTGCGGGGTGGTCGGCGCCTTCACGATATGCCGTTCGCCGTCGAGGGTCAGCACGAAATCGGTGAAGGTGCCGCCGACGTCGATGTCGATGGAGTTCATCAGGGCGGTGGTCTTCGGCGCGTTCATGTCCCGCCCCCCGTCGCCAGCTTGCCGTCGGCCGTGACCACGAAGTCGCCCGCCGCGAGGCGCGCCTTCAGGCTGTCGACGTCGAGTTCGATGTCGTGCGTGATCGGATGCCCCGGCGGCAGGTACTCGGTCTCGATCTGCCGTCCGCAGGACGGGCAGTAGAACTCGATGATGCGCGCCCAGTCGGGGTCGGGCGAGAAGCCGTACTCGCCCTCGAGCACCGGCGCGTGGATTTCGCGCGGGTCCCGCTCGGCGACGAGGCAGCCCTTCTTGTAGCTCTCGCGGGCGCCAATCAGCGCGTGGCCGCAGGTGTGGCAGCACCAGCGTTCCTGCTCGACGTCGAGGTCGAGGTACTCGGTGAAACGGATCAGGGTCGGCATCGGGTTGAATCCTCCAGCAGATCGTGCGGGCGCCGCGTCAGGGCGCGCGCGCCAGCACGGCGTTACCGTAGTCGTCGACGGTCAGCGACCAGTGCGGAGGCACCGGGCAGGTCAGGGTCGCGCCGTTGACCAGCGCGGGCCCGCGGACCTCGTCACCGACGTTCAGGTGTTCCCACGCGTGGGCGGGCAGCGCGGCGGCCGGATGGCCGTTGAATTTCATCGCGCGCTCGACCGGCGGGACGGATGCCCGTCGCCCGCTGCGCGGCTGCAGGTGATTGACGCTCACGGGAAAGCGCGCCGTCACCCGCATCAGCTGCAGCGGTTCGTCGCGGTCCAGCGCGGCCGCCGCCATCGCCGCGTGGGTGCTGGCGGCGAAGTGGGCTCCCGGCGCGGCGTCGAATTCGAACCGGCAGCTGCCGGCGAACGCGGCGTCCCGGCCGAATTCGAGCTCGCAGCGGAACTGCGCGGCGCGCGGATCGAAGCCCTCGCCTTCCAGGTCGCGCACCGCCTGCTGGTGAAGGCGGCGCGCGGCGTCGAGGATCGCGGGCTCGTTCGCGGCGTTCAGCGCGAGGCCGATGCCGCGTTCGTAAACGTGGGCGACGTCCGACACAGAGGAGCCGAAAGCGCCGAAGACCGGGCCGAAATCGAAGGCGTAGGCCGCCTCGATGCCGAGGCGCTCGGCGACGAAGGCGGCGAACATCGGGCCGTTGCCGCCGAAGGCGAACAGGCGCGTGCGCGCCGGCTCGAGACCGGCCTCCGCGAGCGTGCCGGCCACGAGCTCGGCCATCACCGTCACGGCCTCGTCGCGAATCAGCATGGCGGCCTGCTCCACCGGCACGCCGAGCGGTTTGGCGATGTTCTTCTCGATCACGCGCGTCGCGTGATCCGGCGAGAGCCGGCGGCGTCCGCCGAGGAAACGCTCCGGGTCGAGGTAGCCGAGCAGCAGCAGTGCGTCGGTGAGCGTGGCTTCGCGGCCGCCGAGCGCGTAGCAGGCCGGCCCAGGTGCAGCGCCCTGGCTCTCGGGGCCGAGGCTCAGCACGCCGTTGCGCACGCGTGCGACGGAACCGCCGCCGATCGCCGCCGAGCGCAGCATCGCGAAACTCGTGCGCACCGGGATTTCCATCAGCTCGCCGCCGCGCTGGTACACCGGTTCACCGTCGCGCACGATCGAGCACTTGGTGGTGGTGCCCCCGACGTCGAAACAGGCGACGTCGCGCAGCCCATACTCGCGCGCGACGAAAGCGCCGCCGAAAGTGCCGAACACCGGGCCGGACTCGATGGTGTCGACGGCCTTCGTCTTGCCGATGCGGGCCACGCCGCCGCTGGTCTGGCCGATCAGCAGCGCGCCGCGCCAGCCGTGCTCGTCGCGCAGCAGGTCCTCGGCCTTGAACAGCGAGGTCGCGAGACGGGTGTGCGTGTAGGCATTCATCACCGAGTAGTGGGCGCGGGTCTGGTCATGCCCGATCTGCGCCATCTCGGAGCCGAGCAGCACCGGCACCGCGCCGATGATGTGATCGGGATACTGGTCCTCGATCACGCGCTTGATCGCGAGCTCCGCGGCGTTGTCCGGGAAGCTGCCGGCGAGCGCCACGCAGATCCGGCGCACGCCGGACTCCAGCAGCGACTTCACGCCGAGCAGGATGTCTTTTGCGGCGGGCGACGGCGGCAGGCCGATGACGGCCTCGGCGGCGACGAGTTCGTCGATGATCGCCGAGCGCCCTTCGCCATAGAGGTCCTGCTCGTGCCCGGCCGTCACCAGCAGCCCGACCTTCGCGCCACGGCGCTCGGCGAGGACGTTCGTCGTGATCGTCGAGGACCAGCGAATGAGGCCGACCCGCTGCAGGAATTCCTCGACGCTGGGCGCGTCGTAGAGCTTCGCGGCCTCGGCGAGGCAATGCTGGAACGCCACCGTGAAATCGTGTGGCGTGGTGTCGACCTTGATGCTGTGGCGCGCGGCGCCGTCGGTGATCAGCGCGTCCGTCATGGTGCCGCCGGTGTCGATGTCTATCGTCAGCATCGCCATTACTCTCCTGTTGACCGTGAGGGCGGCCGGGCGCACGGAGCCCCGGCAGGTCAGCAGCGTGCAGGCAGCGCGCGGTACCGGCCATTCGCATCGAATGCGTAGTGCGGCGCATCATGAGTTGACCGGCGCAAAGCCTCGGCTAACATCCAGGGTCCGTGGTGCGATGCACGCGTCCGTCGCACGCAGGCGCGGTGACCCGCTGCCCGCTCCCAATGCCGAGCCCTCATGCCTGAGCACACGAACCTCGACGATCCGGTCTGGCGCAACCTCGCCGCGCTTGCGGACGACCCGCTCGTCTACAAGCACGTGTTCGACAATGCGATCGTTGGCATCTGCGTCATGGCGCGCCGGCGGTTCATTCGCGTCAACCAGCGCATGGCCGAACTGTTCGGCTACGGCACGGGCGAACTCGAGGGCCGCTCCGTGCGGCTGCTCTACCCCACCGACGAGGACTATGCCGCGATCGGGCGGCGGCTCGCCCAGACGCCGCGCGCGCAGGCCTTCAGCCACGAGCACCCGCTCGTCGCGCGGGACGGCACGCTGCGCTGGTGCCACATCAGCGGGCGCTGGCTGGACCCGGAGGACGTCGATTCGCCGTCGGTGTGGATCGTCCACGACGCGAGCGCGATGAAAGAAGCGGAGCAGCAGCTGGCGCGCGCCAATGCGCGCCTCGAGCAGCGCATCGCCCAGCGCACGCGCAACCTGCAAAAGACCAACGAGGTCCTCAAGGTCGAGGTGCTGCGTCGCCGCTCGAGCGAGCGCGACATGCTCGAGAGCCGCGAGAAATACCGCGTGCTGCTGCGGAACATCCCGCTCGGCATCGCGGTCACCGACACCGCGGGCGACGTCGTGGAGATCAACCCGCTGCTGCAGTCGTGGCTCGACGCGCGCAGCCTGGAGGAGTTCGTCGCGAACGCGGCCACCACGCGCTTTCACCTCGTCGAGGACGACCAGCTGATCACGCTCGAGGCGCTGATCCGCAGCCGCCTGCCGACCGAAACCCGGCGCCCCGACCGCGTGGCCGTGCGCTGGGTCAAGCCGTCCGGCCAGACGCGCTGGTTCGACGTCACCGGCGTGCGGGTGCCGGTCAGCGGGCTCGGCGCGGCGGTCGTGTTCGCGGACCAGACGCCGCAGCGCCAGGCGCGGGACCGCGAGCTCGCGCAGCAGCACCAGCTCGCGCACGCGACCCGACTGTCGCTGATGGGGCAGTTCGCCTCCGCGCTCGCGCACGAGCTCGGTCAGCCGCTGAACGCGGCGCTGAGCTATGCGGCGGGCGTGTCACACCAGCTGGCGGACGTCCTGCCACGCTATCCGGAAGCGACGGACGCGCTCGCGCAGCTGCAGCTGCACCTCCGCCAGGCCGGCGACGTGATCCACCATGTACGCGCCTTCGTGAAGCGCGACCGGCCGCGACCGTCGCCGGTCGACCTGCTGGATCTCGTGCACAAGACGCTTGGCCTGCTGCAGCTGCAGTTGCGGGAAAGCGCGACGCGCGTGAGCCTGCGCGTCGATCCCGACCTGCCGAGCGTATCCGGCAGCCGCGTCGAGCTGCAGCAGGTGCTGGTCAACCTGCTGGTCAACGCGCTCGAGGCCTTGCGAGATGCCGGCGTGCGGCAGCCCGAGCTGCGCCTGCGCCTGTCGCGACCACGTCGCGGCCAGGTGCAGATCGAAGTTGCCGACAACGGTCCCGGCATCCCGGTCGCGATGCGCGACACGGTGTTCGAGCCTTATCGCACGTCCAAGCGCGACGGGCTCGGGCTGGGGCTGACGCTGTGCCGCGAGATCGTCGAGGCGCACGGCGGGCGCATCACCCTCGTCGCGCCCCGCCGGCGTGGCGCAACCTTCCGCATCCTTCTGAAGGAGAACGGCCATTTCCCAGCCGACGCCGGTCAAGACCTTCCTGGTTGACGACGAGCCCGCCGTCACCAGGAGCCTGAAGTGGCTGCTCGCGACCGTCGGCATCGACGCCGAGATCTGCGACGACGGACGCGCGTTCCTCGCCGCGCTCACGGCCCACGAGGGACCGGCCTGCGCGGTGCTCGACCTGCGCATGCCGGGCATGACGGGACTCGAAGTGATCGAAACCCTGGTCGCCCGGCGCCGGCTCATCCCGATCGTGATGCTGACGGCCCACGGCGACGTCGAGTCGGCCGTGCGCGCGATGAAGCTCGGGGCGCTCGATTTCCTGCAGAAGCCCTTCGCGCCAGACGTCTTCGTGGAGGTGGTGCGGCGTGCGATCGACGGCGCCCGCGAGCGCCACGCCCGGGGGCTCGCCGAGCGCGAGCGCAACGCGCTGCTCGATCGGCTGTCGGCGCGCGAACGTGAACTGCTGCCGCTGCTGCTCGACGGCGCGAGCAGCAAGGAGATCGCGCGTCTGCTCGCGCTCAGCCCGCGCACGGTCGACGTGCATCGCGCGAGCATCCTCGGCAAGGCTGGCGCCGCGACGATGCGCGAACTGACCGCGCGCCTGCGCGCACCGGCGCCCCCTGAGCGCATTCCCGCCCCGTCGGCCACCGCCGCGCCGGACGGCGACGAGCGACAGCCGCCCTCGCGTTGAGCCGCACGGCGCCGGGTGGCGCCCACGCCGCACCCGGTGCGCGGTGCACCGCGGATTCAGGTCTCGGGCAGCGCCGGCGGTGGAGGCGCGTCGTCGGCCTCGACGAAGACGTGGTCGAGGTCCTCGAGCTGCAGAGAGACGTTGCGACCGAGTTCGTAGAGTTCGCGATGGATCGCGTCCGCGGCGCGCAGCTTTTCCTCGAGCTGGCGTCGCGCGTGCTGGATCTCGTTCTTCTCGTGGGCGTAGCGCTTCGCAATCCGTTGCAACAGCGCGTGCCGCTCGCGCAGGCGTGTTTCGCTCTCGAGCAGCATTTCACGATCGCGCGCACGCAGTTGCGTCAGCTTGCGGCGCAGCTCGGCCTCCGCGCGCTGCTTCAACTCGTCGAAGCGGCGCCGCAGTTCCGCCTGCGCGCCCGCCTTCAGCTCCTCGAGCTGTCGCCGCAGCTTCAGTTCGGCGGCGGCGCGCTCCTGGGCGCGCACTTCCTCGACGTGACGCCGCAGACGTTGCTCCAGCACCCGCATCGCGCCGTCCAGGCGCGTGCGCCCGGCGCCGTCCGGCGACGCCGCCGGCAGCCCGGGCTGCGAGCGCAGCCCCGCCCAGGCCTCGTCGGCGCCCGCCTCACCGGGCGCGCCGCCGAGCCAGGGCTGCGTCCGTTCGGCCGCCGACTCGGGCCGTTGGCCGGCAGGCGCCTCGGTGGCGGCTGCCGCCGGCGTCGCGTCAGCGAGCGGGGCCAGCAGGGCCCGAGGAACCCTGAAAATGCGTGCAGTCCGCTGGGCGATCAGCGTCCAGCGCTGCGCGCCAGGCTCGTCGAGCGGTAGCAGCGCATCCGGATCCTCGGCACCGAGCAGCCATGCACCGCGCTCGCCGTCCGAATACTGAACCGCACCTTCGAGCAGGAAATGCGCATGCTCGGTCACCTCGCCGGCCGCGAAGACGAGCGTC
>Ga0255182_1000725_pt1 | contig 19729 bp, 12 predicted proteins | sample Atl_UVDOM_RepA_8_FD_188420 | JGI IMG/M metagenome (GOLD analysis project Ga0255182, IMG submission 188420) | Freshwater microbial communities from Altamaha River, Georgia, United States - Atl_UVDOM_RepA_8d | ecosystem: Environmental > Aquatic > Freshwater > River | place: USA: Georgia...
GGCTTCGAGCGCCGACACGAGCGCCGCGACCTCGGCGTCGAAGGCCTCGATCTCGGTCGCGTAGTCGAGCATGTCGCGGCGGACGGTGTCGTTGTCGGGCCAGCAGGCCGGCACGCGGTCGATGTCAGCCGGCTTCTTGCCCGCCGCGAGGCCGGCGTCGCGGTCGTAGCTGCGGTGCGGATTCGAGCTGCCGTACCAGTAGAAGAACGGCTGACCCGGCTGCCGGCCGGCCAGAAACTCACGGAACGCATCGCCGGGCGAGACGCCCTTGCCCCGCTTCATCGTCCTGAGACCCCAACTCCGCGGCTTGCCATCGGCCGTGCGGGCCTCACCCGGGCCCCACACCTTGCCCGCCGCTCCGCAGGCGATGCCGTCGGCGGCCAGCACTTCCGTGAAGGATGCGAAGTGTGGCGGGAACGTCGGCCAGTGGTTGGCCGCCGCCTCGAGCTGCCAGGGATTCCGGCCGGTGAGAATCGCCGCCCGGCAGGGGGCGCACTTCGAGGTCGGCACGTAGGCATTGTCGAACGCCAGCCCCTCCCGGGCGAGCCGGTCGATCGCGGGCGTCTTGGCCCAGCGGCACCCGTACGTCGCGCCGAAATGACAGGAGGCATCGTCCGCGATGACGAAGAGCACGTTCGGCTGCGGACGCGGCTTCGCGGCTTGCTGACCGCTCCCCCGAACGGCCTCCGGCGCCGCTGTCGCCGCCGCGTCCTGACGAGGCCGTTCTTCGCGTCGTTCCTGTTGTTTCTGGCGCCGGGCCGGCTGGTCGCGGGCCGGATCGTGGTCGGGATTCGGCGTCGGCAACTGGGCGCCGACGGACTCGAGCCAGGCGTCGAGCTTGCCCTTGAGCGCCGCGGCCCGCTCCGGCTCCCGTGCGGCGAGGTCGGTCTTCTCGCCCTCGTCGTGGGCGAGGTCGTAGAGCTCGCTGCGGCCGTCCTCGTAGAAGTGCACGAGCCGCCAATCGCCCGCGCGGATCGCGCTGTAGGGTGTGGCGCCGCCGGGATGGTAGTGCGGGTAGTGCCAATAGACCGCATCGCGGTCGAGCGGCTCCCCGCGGAGCACGCCCGCCAGGCTCCGGCCGTCGAGCGGCTGGTCGGCGGCGGGCCCGACGCCGGTGAGGTCGAGAACCGTCGCGGTGATGTCGGGCGTGATCACGGGCGTGGCGGTCGTGGTGCCTGGTCTCGTCACGCCGGGCCAGGAGACGATGAACGGCACCCGCACGCCCCCTTCGTAGGCCGAGCCCTTGCCCGCTCGCGCGGGCGCGTTGTCGGTGACGTTCGCCAGGCCGCCGTTGTCGCTCGTGAAGATGATCGCCGTGCGATCCTTTATCCCGAGTCGGTCCACTGCTTCGAGAATCCTGCCCATGCAGTCGTCGACGCTCTCGACCATCGCCGCATAGGCGGCATTCTTCACGGTGAGTCCGCCGGTATCCTTGGCCGCGTATTTCGCCTGCACGGCGGGCTTGGCCTGGATCGGCGTGTGGACGCAGTAGTGGGGCAGATAGAGGAAGAAGGGGCGATCCCGATTCGTCTCGATGAAGGAGACTGCCTCGGTCGCCTCGCGGTCGGTGAGGTACTCGCCGGCGGGGCCCTCGGGGAGCGTCGGAATCTTGTAGGGCGCGAAGTAGCTCGGAGGCTGGCCGCGGTGATACCCGCCGACGTTCCTGTCGAAGCCTTGGTGCTCGGGGTGATGGGGGGCGTCGCCCAGATGCCACTTCCCGATGCTGGCCGTGGCGTAGCCGGCCGCCTGCAGCCGCTCGGCGACCGTCACGGCCTCGAGCGGCAGAAATTGCTGCCAGTCGGGAATCTTCAGCTTCGCGAACGGCCGCTCGTGGCCGGAGATCCAGTCGGTGATGTGGAGCCGCGCGGGGTATTGGCCCGTCATCAAGGAGGCCCTGGTCGGCGAGCAGACGGTGCAGGCCGAGTAGCCGTGCGTGAAGCGCATGCCGGCGGCGGCGAGCCGGTCGATGTGCGGCGTCTCGTAGAAGGGACTCCCTTGGCAGGAGAGATCCCGCCAGCCCATGTCATCGACGAGCACGACGATCACGTTGGGTCGGGCGGTGTCGGCCCCAAGCGACGGTCGGTGCAGAGACGACGGAAGCCCGAGGCCGGCCGCCGCCGCGAGGAGAAGCCACGAACGGTGCCGAAACATGGCGATTGGAACCTCTGTGGGTGAGTGTCGTCCCCCGAGATCGGGAGGCGCAGGGCATGTCGACGACTCTCAATATCGACCGCGGCGATCGGCGTCGCAAGGTCGTTCCGCTGTTCCCCGCTCTTGGCGGCGCCTGAGCGGACGATCGTAGAATACAGATCCTCGACGCCGGTGCCGGGATCCAAATCTTCGCGGAGGCTCTCATGCGCGATGCTCTGCCCTTGCTGTTCACCATGTCGATCATCGCGCACGGTGCCGCGTTCGGCTTGCCGTCTGCCGCCGAGGACTTCAGCCGGCATGGGATCTTCGCGGCGACCGCGCGCCGGGCGCCGGCCTGCCCGCCCGTCGCGACCACGCTTCCGCTCGAGCTGCGGCGGGGCGATCGGGTCTGCCTGATCGGCAACACGCTCTTCGAGCGGGCCCAGCTCTTCGGCCAGCTCTCCGCCGTGCTGCATGCCGGCTTCCCCGATCACGAGCTCGTCATCCGCAACCTCGCCTGGTCGGCCGACGAGATCGACCTCGCGCCCCGGCCGGAAAACTTCGCCGACCTCGAGCAGCACCTCGCGTATTTCAAGGCCGATGTGATCATCGCAGCCTACGGATTCAACGAGTCGTTCGCCGGCGAGGCCGGGGTGCCCGAGTTTCGCGCGAAGCTCGACGCGTTCCTCGCGGGCCTGCAGTCGAAGGCGTTCAATGGCACCTCGGCGCCGCGGGTGGTGCTCGTCTCGCCGATCGCCAACGAGAACGTGCCGGGCGTCGCCGCGGCGGACGTGAACAACGCCCGCATCCGCTCGTATATGGACGCGATGCGGGACGTCGCCCGCGAGCGGGGCGTCGGCTTCGTCGATGTCTACGAGCCGACGCTTGCCCGGCTCGCCGATCCCGCGACCACGCTCACGATCAACGGCTGCCACCTGACCAAGGAGGGCTACGATCTCCTTGCCGACGTGTTCTATCGCGGCTGCTTCCAGACGCCGGCCCCGGTCGTGACGGAGCCTCTACGGCGGGCGGCGATCGACCTCGATCTGCAGTTCTTCCGCCGCTATCGGCCGCTCAACACCTTCTACTACACCGGCGGCCGCAACAAGGACTACGGCTACCTCGACTTCCTGCCGGCGCTGCGCAACTTCGACATCATGTGCGCCAACCGCGACCGCAGGATGTGGGACATCGCCCACGGGCGGCCGGTGCCCGAGACCGTCGACGACTCGAACCTGCCGGAGATGCCGCCGGTGAACGAGACGCGGGGCGCCAACGAGTGGTTGCCGGCCGCGAAGGAGCAGGAGGCGTTCAAGGTCGATCCCCGCTTCGAGGTGAACCTCTTCGCGGGCGAGGAGCAGTTTCCCGAGATCGCCAATCCGATCCAGTGCCGCTGGGACTCCCGAGGGCGGATGTGGGTGAGCACCTCGCAGGCCTATCCGCACGTCTATCCCGGGATGGCCGCGGGGGACCGCCTGGTGATCCTCGAGGACGTCGATGGCGACGGCCGGGCCGACACGTCGAAGGTCTTCGCCGACGACCTGCACCTGCCGCTCTCCTTCGAGTTCGGCGACGGCGGCGTCTACGTCTCCGAGCAGCCGTATCTGACGTTTCTCCAGGACACCGACGGCGACGATCGGGCCGACGTGCACGAGGTGATCCTCTCGGGGTTCGGCACGGAGGACTCGCACCATTCGCTGCACGACTTCATCTGGGCGCCCGACGGCGGCCTCGTCTTCCGCGAGAGCGTGTTCCACCATTCGCAGGTCGAGACGCCCTACGGCCCGGTCCGCCAGCAGAACAGTGGCTGGTTTCGCTACGAGCCCCGCACCTTCCGGCTGACGAGCTTCGGCAGCTATCCCAGCACGAATCCCTGGGGCGTGGCCTACGACGCCTGGGGCAACCACGTGGCGAGCCACCCGATCTTCGCCGAGGCGTTCCACTCCCTCGATCCGCCCTATCCTCGGCAGCACCCGGCCCCGCGGGGCCTGCAGGCCTACTCGGGCACCTGCGGCCAGGCGTTCGTCGATGCTGCGGGCTTTCCGCGCGAGATGCAGGGGGGCTTCATCAAGGTCCGCTACAAGCCGACCAATCGGGTCGAGATCCACAACTGGCTGGAGAGTGATTCCGGCTTCGATGAGCAATACGTGGCCGACCTGATCTTCTCGACCAACCTGAGCTTCATCCCGGTCGATTGCCACTTCGGGCCGCGCGGCGAGCTGTTCGTGGTCGACTGGTACAACCCGGTCAAGGGGCATGCGCAGTACTCGCTTCGCGACAGCCGCCGGGACCGGGCCTCGGGCCGGATTTGGCGGGTCGTGCCGCGGGGTGCGGCGGCCCGGCCGCTGCCCACGATCGCCGGCGCGACGGAGCCCGAACTGGCCGCGCTCCTCGGCGATCGCGAGTTTCGCGTCCGCTATCTGGCCACGCGGGAGCTCGCCGCGCGGGATCCCCGGGCTGCGACGGTGGCGGTCGAAGCCTGGCTGCGGCAGGTCGACCCTGTCGACGGCCGGCGGCTACGGCACACGGCCGAAGCGATGTGGGCACTGTCCACGCTCGGGCAGCCTCGGGCCGAGCTGCTCCTCGAACTCTTGGGCTCCAGCGACCACCACGCGCGGGCCGCCGCCATCCGGCAGCTGCGGTTCTGGCACGAGTCGGTGCCGGAGCGTCACGACCTGCTCGCGCGAGCCGCGCAGGATGACTCCGGGCTCGTGCGGCTCGAGACGGTCATCACCGCCAGTTGGATCGGCAGCCGCGAGGCGCTCGCCGCCGTGCTCGACGTCTGCAGGCGGCCGCTCACCGGTCACCTCGCCTACGCGGCGACGTGTGCGCTCGGGTCGGTGACGCTCAGGCGGCACTGGGAGGGCGATCCCGCCTCGCCGGTGCCGGCGATCCTCAAGCGGGCGGAGCGTGGCCTGAAGATCGCCGAGCCGAAGCCGACGCCACAGGAGCGGGAGTTCGACCGCCAGTCCGGGGTGAGCGAGGTCCGCATCGGCTGCGAGCCGGAGCGGATGCTCTTCACGCTGCGGCAGTTCGCCGTCCTGCCCGGGAAACCGGTGAAGCTCGTCTTCACCAATCCCGACGCGACGGACCACAACCTCGTGATCGTGAAGCCGGGCTCGCTCGCCGAGGTGGGGATGGCCGCCAACGACATGGCGAAGGATCCGAAAAACGCCACCGGCGACTTTGTCCCCGAATCGAAACGCGACCTGATCATCGCGGCGACGCCCATGATCGGCCCGACCCGCAAGGCGCTGGCCCACGTGCTGCGGTTCACGGCGCCGACGGAGCCGGGCGTCTATCCCTTCGTCTGCACCTTCCCGGGCCACTGGATCGTGATGAACGGCCAGATGGTGGTGGCGAAGGACGCGGCCGAGGTCGAGGAGCTTCTGGCGGCCTGCAAGCCGACGATCGTGAAGGCCTGGAGGCTCGACGACTTTCCCGCCGTGGGCACCTCCCGCGACGAGGCGGCGCTCGCCCGCGGCATGCACGCCTTCGCCAAGGCGCAGTGCACACAGTGCCATCAGGCCGCCGGCCACGGCGTGAACCTCGGGCCCGACCTGGCCGAATCCGTGAAGAAGCTGCGGGGCCGCGATCTGCTCGAGCACGTGCTCGAGCCGTCGAAGGTGATCCACGACAGGTATCGCACCATGCAGTTCGTCCTCGAGAGCGGCCGGGTCGTCTCGGGAGTGGTGCTCGCGGAGACGGCGGACGGCTACCGCGTGGCGACGAATCTCCTGACTCCCGACCAGGTGACCGTCGTCAGGAAGGACGAGATCGAGGAACGGATGCCGGGCACGGTGTCGGCGATGCCGACCGGCCTCTTGAACGTGCTCACCCGCGACGAGGTGGTCGATCTCGTGTCGTTCGTCGAGGCAATCGGCGCCCTGCCACCGGGGCTCATGAAGCCGCACGGCGACCGCTGAACCACGATCGACAGGCGGCTCACTTGCCGGGAGAACGCCGCGGCTTGCCGATCAGTTCGGCTCGATGGCGGGCGGGATCGAAGGCCGGGTTGGGCATCGGGACGACCGCGCCGGTGGCAGCCAGGAACGCGGCGATTTTCGCGTCGAGTGCCGCTACGAGGTCCGGCTTCCCGGCGGCAAGGTTCCGGGTCTCGCCCGGATCGGCCGCGAGATCGAAGAGCAGATGTCGATGAGGATCGAGGCCGTGAAAGACATGGATCAGCTTCCAGTCGCCCGCGTGCACAGACACGGCAGGCGGCAGCCAGTCCGGCACGTCGACGTCGAAACCGTGCTCGATGGGTGAATGGGGCGGCGCGCCGAGGTGCCACTTGCCGAAATGCCCGGTGGCGTAGCCGGCGCCGCGGAAGGCTTCGGCGAGCGTCCGGTGGGCGGTGTCGAGCCGGGTGGCGGAGATCGGCATGATGCACGGTTCGCCCGGCGGAGCCTTCGTGCCTGGCCGCGGCCTGGTTTCCACGGTGGGGAGGTGACAACTGGGGGCGGTGATGCCCGTCCGTGCCGGGCTCTGGCCGGTGATGATCGCCGCCCGCGTCGGTGAACAGAGCGGGCTTGCAGAATAGGCCCGCGTGAAGAGCATGCCCCGCTTCGCGAGCCGGTCGAGGTTCGGCGTCTCGTAGAACGACGTCCCGCCATAGAGCGTCGTGTCGGCCCAGCCGAGATCATCCGCCAGGATGAACAGGACGTTGGGCGGTCGCGCCGTTTCCGGTGCTGCCGCCGCGGGTCTTCCGAGGACGACGGCGGTGATGGCCGCCACCACCGTTATGCCGACGATGGGGCGCAAAGCTCTCTGCATGAGGACGCGGCGGTCGAGGTGGGCGGGACTGCTCAGCCGCGGCGCCCGCCCGAAACCGGCAGGCCGAGTTGGCTGCGGCGGGTCTCGATCGCCCGGCGGTATTCGGTGCGCTGGGCCCGCTCCTCGGGGCTCGAGCGATCGATCCGCTGCTTGCTCCGATCGTTGCGGGCCTCTTCGGTGGAGGTTCGCCGGCCGGTACCGGGAGGTCCACCGGGGCCGCCGCCCGGGCCGCCCGGCCCGCCCGGCCCTCCGGGGCCACCGGCGCCGCCGCCCGGCGGTCCGCCGCCCGCCGGACGCCCGCCGTTGGCCGCAGCCTGCTGGCCGGCGGCGGCACGGCCGGCATCGCGCTTCTGCCGCTCGGCCTGCCATTGCTGTCGTCGCTGCTCCTCGGCCTTGATGCGGCGGTCGAGTTCGGCCTGCCGCTCCGCGGGCGCGAGGCGGAAGTAGGAGGCCATCTCGGCACGCTCCCGGGCCTGGCCGAGACGGGCCATTTGCTGCCCGACCTGGGCGCGGTATTCACGAGGCATTTCCCGCATCTTGTCGGCAATAGCACCGAAGCCGGCGACGGACTCGAACGGCACCTCTCCCCGCGCGGCCTTGGCATATTCGGCCACCTGGCCATCGACCGCCCGCTGGAGTTCGGCGACCGCCGGCGGGGTCGTGAAGAAGCCGAAAAGCCAGAGGAGCAGAAATGCGATCGCCACCAGAATCAGGACGCCGGCGATCGCCCGACGCCAAAAACGGCCTCCAGCGGACGCTTGGTCCTGGCGGGCCGCGAAGTCGCGCAGGGCGCGCCGCCGATCATCGAGCGTTGCTGATGCCATGAGCCTCGTCATCCTCTGGAAGGGAGCGCGTGCGGACGGCCAACCCGTGTGTTGAACGGCACCGCCGCCACCGGGTTTCGCGAGCTCCTTGCTCTTCAGCAAGGCCCGAGGCCGTCGCCCGGGGCTTCCGACAGGCTGTCAGATGCCCTCCAACCGGCCGGTGCTGTCGCCGAGACTGTCGATCCCGACACCCATCCGCTCGAGAAGCGAGAGGTGCAGGTTGGTCGCCGGGGTGCCCTTGGGGAACCGCATGTGCCGCCCCGGGGAGAGCGTGCCGGCCCCGCCGCCGGCCAGGAGCAGTGGCAGATCCTCGTGGTCGTGCCGGTTGCCGTCCCCGATCCCGCTGCCGTACAGGATCATGCACCGGTCGAGCAGCGTTCCATCCGCCTCCTTCACGCTCCGCAGCCGCTCGAGGAGGTAGGCAAACTGCTCCACATGGAAGCGGTTGATTTTCTTGAGCTTCTCGTGCTTTGCCGGATCGTTGCCGTGGTGCGAGAGCTCATGATGCCCCTCCGGCACCCCGAGGAACGCATAGTTGCGGTTGCTGCCCTCGTTGGCGAAGACGAAGGTCGCCACCCGCGTCTGGTCGGTCTGGAAGGCGAGGACCAGCAGATCGGCGAGGATCCGCAGATGATCCTTGTAGGTCTCCGGCGTTTCCTCGGGCTTCTTGAGCGCGACGCCCGTCGTCGAGCTGCCCGAGCGCTCGACCCGCCGTTCCAACTCCCGAACGGCGGAGAGGTATTCATCGAGTTTCCGCTGATCCGCCGTCCCCAACGCCCGGTTGAGCCGTTTGGCATCCTCGAGCACGAAGTCGAGCACGCTCCGGCCGACCTGTGCCCGCCGCGCCCGCGTGGCCTCCGACTCGTCGGGCCGACCGTTTTCGAAGAGCCGCTCGAAGATCAGCCGCGGATCGGTCTCCTTGGGCACCGGCTGCGTCTCGCTCCGCCACGCGATGGTGGAGGAATAGGCACAGCTGTATCCCGAGTCGCACGAGCCGGACTGGCCCCCCGCCTCGGCGCCGATCTCGAGCGAGGGCAGCCGGGTGCGCTTGCCGATCGACCGCGCGGCGACCTGGTCGGCCGACACGCCGGCGTGGATGTCGGCGCCGGACGTCTTGCGGGCCTGGGTGCCGGTAAGGAAGGTCGTCATGGCCCGCGCGTGGTCGCCGCCGCCGTCGCCGTTGGCATTGGCCTTCTTATGCGCCAGGCCGGTCAGCACGCTCCACTGGCCGCGCAGGCTCGAGAGCGGCTCGAGCGTCGACGGCAGCTTGAAGTCGCTCCCCTCGGTCGTCGGCGTCCAGTCGGGCATGTGGACGCCGTTGGGCGAGTAGGCGAACGCCATCCGCAGCGGCAGTTTGCCCGACGGCTTACGGGCAGCCGCCCAGGCCGAGCCCGGCAGCATCGCTTCGAGGACGGGAAGGGAAAGGGCCGTGCCCACGCCACGCAGCAACGTCCGTCTGGAGAGGGTCGTGCTCATGCCTACCTCCACGTTTCGTCGGCTCCCGCCAGGGAGGAACCACCCCTCCGCTGTCATCGGGAAGCGGCCGACTCCCGCTTGCGGAAAGCCGGGCTCTTCACGATTTCCGCCACCAACACGGAGAACCGGTCGCCCTCGGCCGCCAGCCGCTCGGAAATCCGTTCCACCGCACAGGCATCATACCATTCCAAGCCTCGCCCGAGCGCATAGGTAAGCAGTTTTTCGGCCAGGCAGCGGCGAAACTCGTCCTTCCTGTCCAGCAGTACCCGACGCAACTCCTTGGGCCCCTTGAAGCTTCGTCCACCCGGCAGCTCGCCGCCGGCGTCAACCGCGGTGTCGCCATCCTGCGTCCGCCAGCCCCCCACGGCGTCGTAGTTTTCCAGCCCGAAGCCCAGCGGGTCCATCAGCTGATGGCAGGCGGCGCAGGCCGGGTCGGCCCGGTGCTGCTCCATCCGTTGCCGCAGGGTGCCGGTGAGCGGGCCGCCCTCCGCCTTCTCGAGTTCCGGTACGTTCGGGGGCGGGGCCGGGGGAGGCGCGGCGAAGAGATTCTCGAGGATCCACTTGCCGCGTTTGACGGGGCTGGTCCGGGTCGGGTTGCTCGTGACGGTGAGCACGCTCGCCTGTCCGAGCAGCCCTCCGCGTCGCGCCGGATCGAGCGCGACGCGAACGAGGCTGTCGCCCGTCACGCCCGGGATGCCGTAGTGCTTGGCGAGCCGCTCGTTGACGAAGGTGTAGTCGGCGTCGAGGAACTCGAGCACACTCCGGTCGTCGCGGACGATCGACCAGAAGAACTCCTCCGTCTCCTTGCGCATCGCCATACGGAGATCGTCGTCGAAGGCGGGGAACCGCTTCCGGTCCGGGGCATGGTCCTCGAGGCTCCGCAACTGGAGCCACTGGCCGGCGAAGTTCTCCACCAGCGCCCGCGCCCTCTCGTCGCGCAGCATGCGTAGCGCCGTCGCCACCACCTGCTCGTCGGTGTCGAGTTCTCCGCGGGCGGCGGCCCGGAAGAGCGCGTCGTCCGGCATGGAACTCCAGAGGAAATACGAGAGCCGCGCCGCGAGTTCGAAGCCACCCAGCCGGCGGATCTTGCCTGGCGGCGGATCCTGCTCCGCCCGGAAGAGGAACGAGGGCGCGGCGAGCAGCGCCGTGACGGCCGCCTGCATGGCCCGCTCGATCGACTGCCCGCCCTCGCGGGCCGCCTCGTAGACGTCCGCGAGGGCCTCCACCTCCACGTCGGTCGCGCGGCGGCGAAAGGCCCGCGATGCGAGCGGCTTGAGGATCTCCTTCGCCTGATCGTACTGCTCGCCCCGCGTGCCCCGGGGATCGATCGGCTTCTTGAAGAAGCGCAGGTGCGGCTCCGGGAGCGGATCGGGCATCAGGCCGATCGGCCCGAGCACGGCGATCCGCTGGACCGCCAGGTTCCTGTCGGCCTTCTTCTTGGTGACCGGGTCCTCGGCGTAGAAGTCGTTCAAGAAGCCCACGTCGATGCGGTGCTTGCCGGCCGCCACGTTCAGCTTCACGTCGAAGTCTCGAAAGAGCGGCCGACCGTTGCGGACGTCGACCTTGCGCTTGACCTTCTGGTCGAACGAGATCGTCATCATCGGGGGATCGGGGCCGGCCAAGAGGCCGGCGGCCCGCACCCGAATCACGTAGCTGCCGCTCTCGGGGAACTCGACGTCGTGGCCGAACTCGCCGGTCGAGTTGAGCTGCTGGCCGGCGAGCAGGCGGACGGCGGCCGTGTCGACATCCGCGGCGAAGATCACCGCCTCGGCCACCTTTTCGGCGGCCAGGAGATACCGCTCCATGAGCACCGGCGACACCGACAGCACGTCGCCGATGTTGTCGAACCCGTAGCCGACGTCGTCAGACGGAAAATCGTCGGCGGGTGCGATCTCGACGCCGAAGAGATCGCGGATCGTGTTGTTGTATTCCGCACGGTTGAGCCGTCGCAGCGTCACCCGCCCCGGCCGCTCGCCCTGGGAACAGTCGGGCTTCAGGGCGAACCCGCCGATCCAGTCGGTGAGTGTCGCCCGCTCGGCCTCGCTCGGCTGCTCCGCGTCGCGGGGCGGCATCGCCTGACCCTGGAGTTGTCGCATGACCTTCTGCCAGACCGCCCGGTCGGTGGATCGCGCCGCCTCCTCGGAGCAGCCGTCGAGCGCGACGCCCCCGTCGGCATCCTTGCCCGAGTGGCAGTCGAAGCAGTACTTCGCGAGCAACGGCCGCACGTCCCTGTCGAACGGGCTCGCGGCGGCGGCCGATTCAACGGACGGCGACCCGCACCAAGCGGTGAGGCAGGCCAGCAGGGGCATGACGAAGGGCCACGGCGGCCGGCCGACGCTGGCGCCGGCCGCGCTGTCCGCAGGCGATCGTCTCGCGGCGGGGAGCATTGAAGAAGGATCCTGCCTGCGCACCGGACGGTGCCGCGCCGGGCCGGACGTTGTCGGATGTCGGCCCGCTCCACTACCTTGAGCACCTCCCAAGGTTATAGGAGCGACGGCGGCTGCTGGCAACGTTTCCTGGCTCGGCAGCGTCGTCCGAAAGGGGAACTCTGGAGGACACGCGATGATCGTATTTCGTCAGCCGGCGGCTCGCACGGCCCAGTGGCTCGCCTGCGTGGTCGCCGTGGCGGTCGCTGCCCACTGGCTGCCGGCCGCCGAGCCCAAGGCCGCCGGAACGTGGGTGCACCTTCAGACGCGGGCCAGCGAGCTCGACCCGCGGGCGAAGCCGCACCCGGAGATCGACTTCGTCTTCGAGAAGAACGGCAAGCCGGAGGACGTGGAGCATGCCTCGTTCGACCCGGCGGTGAAGTCACGGAGCCGGCTGGTCGTCTGGCTCATGGGCTACAACCCGGAACTGTTCCGCCGGGTCAACTCCTACGGGCTCCATGCGGTCCAGCCGCATTACGCCAACAAGTGGTTCGGGGTCCTCAAGCCCACCGATCGCATGGCCCGTGGCAACGTGCGGCTCGAGGCGGCGACCGGCGAGGACGTGAGCGATCAGATCGACATCCCGGTGCCCGACTCGATGGTCGAGCGGGTGCGGGCGATGCTGCACTGGCTTACGAAGGCCAGTCCGCAGGGAAAATGGGGGCAGTTCTTGTCGTCGGACGGCAAGAGCGTCCGTTGGGAGAAGGTGATCATCGCCGGTGCGTCGCACGGCGCGACCACGGCGGCGCGGTTCGCGAAGCGGGTGAAGGTGGCCCGTGTCGTGATGCTCTGCGGCCCGCGGGATCAGGATCAGGATTGGCAGGCGCTCCCGTCGGAGACCCCGCCGGAACGCTATTTCGGCTTCTCGCACGTGCTCGACGGCGGCTGGAGCGGCGATCACTACTGCCGCTCGTGGGAGCTCCTCGGCATGAACGCCTTCGGGAGAATCGTGAACGTGGACGAGACGCCGGCGCCGTTCGGCAACTCGCGACGGCTCGTCTCCGCGGCCGACGTCGGCGGCAATGCCGACAAGGCCCACGGCGCCGTCCAGCCCGGCAAGTCGTCGCCGCAGAACGCCCGGGGCGAGTTTCTCTACGAGCCGGTCTGGAGGTATCTCTTCACCCATCCGGTCGACGAGGTGGGCGAGGCGGCGCCGCGGGATCCGGACTGCCAGCAGGAGCATCCGCTCGGCAAGTGACGCCGGGCTGAGGTCGGGGAATGTTCGCTTCGGGCGCCCGCGTGTCAGCCGCGGGTGGCGTCGCACGCCCGCCAGCCGGCCCGTTCGGCGGCGGCGAGGTCGAGCAGGGGATCGTCGCCGACGAGCAGCGTCTCGGCGGGTTCGCAGCCGAGCCGTCGTTCGATCCAGCGGAAGAACTCGGGGGCCGGCTTCCGCCAGCCGATCTCGGAAGACGCGAAGACGAGCGGCACCCTCGAGAGCGGCTCCAGTCGCATGGCCAGGCCGAGGAGCCGCTCGTCGAAGTTGCTCGCGAGAGCCACCGTCAGGCCCGCGTCGAGGGCCGCGCGGACGAGCTGGCCGCCGCGGTCGAGGGGACGCCATGCATCGACCCTGCCGAAGTGTTCCCAAAGATCGGCGAAGATCGCGTCGGCCGCCGGCTCGTCGGCGAAGACCTCGCGGACGATCGACCGCCAGCGGTCGTGCTCTCGCGGGCCGCTCGTGGCGAAGGGCGGGGTGTTGGCGGCATCGACCGCCTCCTGAGCCCGCCAGGCGGCCTGGAAACGTTGCCGCACGAGTGCGACCTCACAGGACACGCCATGCCGGGCGGCGGCCTGCCGGTAGGCCTCCGCGACCGTCGGGCTCGGCTCGATGAGCGTGCCCACGACATCGAAGACGACGGTGGTGACGCCGGGTGGCGGGAAGAGCCGGCACGGAGTCGAACCATGGGCCTTTCGGCCGAGGACGGGCGCATTCATGGCTGACCTGCGAGGGATGCGGGCGGCTGGGTGCTTTTGACTACCATAGTCGGCCGGCCGTCGGCGGGGATGGCCTCGCTTTCGACGGCTCGAGGGAGCCCCCCACCGTTACCAGGCTCGGTCAGCGTGAGGTTTGCCTTCGTAACGACGTTCTTCGGGCCGCACCGGTTCGGCGGTGACGCCGCCTACGTGGAGCGGCTCGCGGCCGCCCTGGTGCGCCGGGGCCATCACGTCGAGGTCTTCTGGTCGCACGACGCCTTCGAGACCGTTCGCGGACGTCGTGAACCGTTGCCCTACGCACCGCCGGCCGGCCTCGTCACGCACCCCCTTTCGAGCCCCTGGCCGCTCTGGTCCGCGATCCGCGTTCATCAGTCCGGCGGCCTCGGGCCGTATCGCCGCACCCTCGGTCCACGACTGATGGCGGGGCGATTCGACGTGGTGCATTTTCACAACGTCTCGCTCGTCGGTGCCGCCGAGCTCCTGGGCCTCGTCGTGCCGGGGGCGGTGCGGTTGATGACCGTCCATGATCATTGGCTGGCGTGCCCCATGAGTGTCCGCTGGCGGTTCGATCGCGAAGCCTGTCCGGCGCCGACGTGCATCCGCTGCATGGTGTTGGCGGGGCGGCCGCCCCAGTGGTGGCGGCTCGGCGGCGGTCTGGCGCGCAGCTTTCGCAGCCTGGATGCCGCCATCTTCCCCAGCCGGCAGTCGCTGGCGGATCACGCCGCCAGAGGGGTGACGCACCCCCGGGCCACCGTGCTGCCCTACTTCGTGCCGGACGACTGGCGCGTCGCAGCGCCGCCGGATGGCGGCCGCGATCGCTTCCTGTTCGTCGGTCGACTCGTGAAGGAAAAGGGACTACAGACGCTGCTGCCGCTGTTTCGCGATCGTCCCGCGGTGGACCTCGACGTGGTGGGTGACGGACCGTTTCGCGGCGCACTCGAGCGGTCGGCGGCGGCCGTGCCGAATGTGCGGTTTCACGGCGCTCTCGGCGCGGATGCCATCCGGGGCTACCTCGCCCGTGCCCGCGGGCTGCTCGTGCCCTCGCTGTTTCCGGAAACGCTCGGCTACGTGGTGCTCGAGGCCTGGTCGCAGGCCACGCCCGTGCTCGTGTCGCCCGCGGGCGCGCTCGCTGATCTGGTCGCCGGTGGCGGCGGCATCGTCTGCCCGTCGGCCGCCTCGTTTGCCGAGCGCATGGATCAGTGGATACAACGCCCCGAGGGAGCCGCCGAGATCGGCCGCCTTGGCTGGCAGCGATCCGCCGGCGAGTTCGCCGAGGATAAACATGTGGCGGCCTACATCGACCTCGTGAACGGCAAGCACGGGTGGCCGGAGCACACGGCGGAAGGCGGTCGAGGCCCAAGGCGATGACCATCGATTCCCAGCTCGACGCGGCTGCACCCCGGCTCTCGGCAGTGCTCGTGGCCGGGCCGCGGCGACGTCACGCGCAAGCCTCGCTCGACGCGCTTGGCGGGCAGACGCTCCCGGCGCTGGAGGTGCTGCTGTTCGACACGCGACCGGAGTCCGCCCCGCTCGCGCGGCCGGCGGGGCTCTCGGTCCGCGAAGTGCGCCGCAGGTTCCCGGGCGGTCAGACCGAAGCCCGGACGGCCGCCGTGATGTTGGCGTCCGCGCCGGCCGTCGCGTTCGTCGAGGATCACTGCGTCGTCGCCCCCGGGTGGGCCGAGGCCGTGGCCGTCGCCTTCGAGACCGGCCCCTGGGGCGTCGTCGGCTACACGTTCCTGAACGCCGATGACACACGGTGGGGGGCGCGGGCGACGCATGCCGCCGTCTACGGTCCGTGGATGGCGCCCGGCCACGATGCGGAGGTGCGGGGTGTCGCCACCAACAATCTCGCCTTTCGCACGGCGGTGCTGCGCTCACTGGGCGCAACGCTCGAGCGGATGATCTTTCCGGACGCCGTGCTGCAGCAGCACCTGCTCCGGCAAGGCGTGCGATTCTTCGTCGCCGGCCGGGCGGTCTGCACGCACGAGAACCCGTGGCAACTCCGGTTCATGGCCGCCGCGTCGGCGGCGCACGGTCGGGCGATGGCGGCGCGGCGCGTCGAGGTCTGGGGTTGGCGTTGGCCGCGTCGGCTGCTTTACGCCGTGACCGTACCCGTCGGCGCGCCGGTCCTCCGGCTCTGGCGGCTGCTCGTGGGTGTGGTGTGGACGCCGCGGCGGTGGTGGCCGGCCCTCGAGTGCCTGCCGGCGGCGGTCGTCACCTATGTGGCGGGAGCCTGCGGCGAGGCGATCGGCTATGTCCTGGGCGACGCCGGGGCGGTCGCCCGCTACGAGGGCTACGAGCTCGATCTCGATCGGTCCTGACCATGCCGCGCATCTCGGTCGTCCTGCCGGCGTACTTTTCCCACGCCACGCTTCCCGGAGCGCTCGAGGCGCTCGCCGCCCAGGAGCGGCCGCCTGACGAGATCATCGTCGTCAACAGTTCCGGAGACGCGCCGACGCGGGGGGTCGTGGCCGCCTGGCCGGGCGTGCGGCTCATCGACAGCCCCGTCAGGCTGTATCCGCACGCGGCCCGCAATGTCGGGCTCGCGGAGGCGTCGGGCGACATCCTGGCCTGCAGTGATCCCGATTGCCGGCCGGACACGACGTGGCTGCAGGAACTCGTCGCGGAGGTGGAGTCGGGCCGCCCCGTGGTGGGCGGCGCGATGGACCTCTGGAGAACGGCCGGTCGGGAGCCCGACGCGCTGCCGCTGGCGATCCACCTGACAAAGTTCTGGTGGGCGCTGCCGGGCCGGCCCGCCGGGCCCGCCTGGATCGTGCCGACGGCCAACCTCGCCTTCACGAGGGAGGCATGGCGGCGGGCCGGGCCGTTTCGCGGCGACATCTTCTGCGGCGACGCCGTGCAGTCGTGGCGGTTCGCCGCCGTCGGCTGCCCGCCTTGGTTCACACCACGGGCCCGCGTCGCCCACCGCCACGCGGAGTCGCTCGCCGCGGCGCGGCGGCAGCGGTTTGTCCGGGGTCGTGAGTTCGGTCGCGAGCGGGCGGCCTGGGAACGCTTCGGTTTCGGGCGGCGGTCGTGCGAGGCGTTCGCGGCACCGCTGCGGCTCGCGGTCGTGCTGCGTGCCGCAGGCCGCGGCGCCGGGATCGCGGGGTGGGGGAGGGAGTTTCGGCGCACGCTGTGGCTGCAGGCCCAGCTGCAGGCGGCCTGGGTCGCCGGCGAGAGCGTCGGGTTTTTGGAGGCCGGTCGGTCGCGGATCTGCTAGGCGGATCGGCCGATGGATCCCGCCGGATGTCGGCCCTAGGCTGGGGGCACGAGGTTTCGTCCGCGCATGGCCGCCCGACACCCGGCGTGGCACGCTTCGCGCCGGGACCGGGATATTCCTGGCAGCGGCCGTGTTCCGGAAGTGCCGGCGGCCCGCCTCCCGAGTGGTTCCCGAAAGGGTGCTATGGCCTCCCGCCCAGAGACCGCCGACGAACTGCTCGTCGGCCTGATCACCACCCACTACGACCATCTGCGTCGCTACATCCGTACGCTCCTGCCCCACGAGGAAGACGCGAAGGACGTGCTCCAGGAGGTCTGCCTTTCGCTGTCGCGGAAGTTTTCGGACTATGACCGGTCGCGACCCTTCCTCCCCTGGGCGTGCCGGTTCGCGTATCTCCACGTGCTCAAGTTCTACGAGGGGCAGCGGCCCCGGCGGATGGTTCGGCTGCCGATCGAGGTGCTCGAGCTGCTCGCCCGGGACCGGGAGCAGGAGGAGCCGGCGCTCGCCGAACGGCTGGCGGCCCTGGAAGAGTGCCTCAAGAAGCTTCCCGATCGCGATCGCCGCTTGATCCAGGCCCGCTACGTCGACCGTATTCCGTCCGAGGAGATCGCCGGCCTGTTCGCGCAGAGCCGCCGCACGATGTTCCGCAATCTCGAGCGGGTGCGTCGCGCGCTCTTCGAGTGCGTCGACCGCTCCGTGGTGCTCGGAGGTGGGGCATGAACGATTCTGATCGGAGCGCCCTGCACGCGCTGGTCTCCGCCATCGTCGAGGATACGGCCAGCCAGCCGCAGGTCGCTCAACTCACGGCCTGGCTCGAGCGCGACGAGGAGGCGCGGCGGTTCTACATCCGCTACCTCGACATGCACGCGCACCTGGAGGGCGGGGCGATGCTCGTTGCCAGGGACCCGGAGGCACGGCGCGGGCGGCTCTGGCTGGCGGCGGCCGCGGGCGGGCTCCTCGCGGCAGGCCTGCTCGCGGCATGGCTCGTGCCGGCGGCCCTGCGGCACGCCGCCAGAGAACGCGACGCGACGGCGGCCGTCGCCCGGACCGCGCCGCACGGCTACGTCTCGACGGTCGCTTTCGCGAGCCCGGATGCGGTGCTCGACGGCAGCGGGGTGACGACAGGCAGTCGGCTCGCCCCCGGTCGGTTCGAGCTGTCGACGGGAACGATCGAGGTCCTGTTCGACGGCGGCGCCCGGATCCTTTTCGACGGGCCGGCACGGTTCACCCTCCGATCGAGACGGGAGTTGGCCATCGAGCGGGCCACGTTCGTCTTTCGCGGCGACCAGACCTGCGAGCCGATCCAGATCAGCACGCCACGGTCCGTCTACGAGGACGTGGGCACCCGCTATGCGGCCGTCGTCGGCGAGCGGTCCGACGAGGTGCACGTGGCCGACGGGGCGGTGCGCCGGCGCCGGCCCGAACCCCACGGCATCACGGCCCCGGAGCTGATCACAGCCGGAAGCGGGCGGAGATATGGCACGCGCGGTGGCGACGATATCCCGCTCGACCGGGCCCTCGTCGATCGCGCCGTGGCCGGCGGGGAGAATCGGCCGCAGGACCACGTGCCGACGGTGGCGGATCGTTTCGAGACGGGCTCGGGCCACGTCGGGGGTGGGCGATCCGGTTTCGGGTGGAAAGAGCCGTGGATTTCGCATGCGTCATTTCCGGAGCTCCCGCTGGTGTCGCCGGGGCTCGCCGGCGCGGGCTCCGTGGCGGTGCTTCACGACGCGACGGACGCGCCGCGGGAACAGTGGCGTACAGCCGCCCACAGGCTGCTCGCGACCCCGATCGACCTCTCACAGGACGGGATCTGGTATGTGCGATTCCTGGTGCGCCGCGGCCCGGCGGGGCCCAAGGATCCGCACCTCGCGATGCTCGTCCTGAGATCCTTCGGCCTGACGGTCCAGGAGGAGATCGAGCGGCGGACGAGGCTCACGCTCGCCGTGGCAAGGGACGAGGCGGCCTTCATCGGGCTCGCCAACACGCGCGTGCGGGCGTCGTTGCCGCAGCTCCCGGGCCAGACCTACGCGGTGGTCGCCAAAATCGTGGCGGGCCGCTCGAACCCCGATCAGGTCTTCATGCGGGTCATGGCCGCCGAGCGGCTCGCGGAGGCGGCCGAGCCGGGCGATTGGTCGGTCGTCAGCGAGAGCCTCGACACCGACATGCGGCTCGACCAGGTATCCATCGAGTTCGCCAGTGCGGGCCGGATCGAGCTGGGCGATTTCTGCATCGGCCCCACGTGGGCAAGCGTCGCCCGGCCGCTCGATCTTACGGCGGAGTAGCGGCGGAGTAGCGGCGGGAGGGCCGTGGTGGCGGGGGGGCGTGGCACTTTCGAAAACCTCGTCGTAATCCAAGACGCGGGGGGCGTCGGGCCTCCCGGCCTCGTCGTATGCCGCGTCCCGTCGCGGTCGTCCTTATGATCGGAGCCCCGCCATGCGGCCACCACGGTTTTCGCGGGAACTGTTTGCAAAGAGTCGTCGGTGCTCGTCACTCCGGTGTCCCGCTCCGCGGGGCGTGTGGGCTGCGGGGTTCACACTCGTCGAGCTGCTCGTCGTGATCGCGATCATCGGCACGCTCGTCGGCCTGCTGCTGCCGGCCGTGCAGTCCGCCCGCGAGTCGGCGCGGCGCAGTTCCTGCACCAACAATCTCAAGCAGTGGGCTCTGGCGATGCACGGGCACCACGACGGAACGCAGCACCTGCCGTACGGCACCAATCGCGCCAATCCGCCGGGGAGCGAAACCACGCCCGTCGATGCAAGTCCCGCCCGCCGCACGTTCGTCGTGTCGCTCTGGCCCTACCTCGAGCAGGCCGATCTCGCGGCGCAATGGAATCCGGCCACTTTCTTCTACGCGAACACCGTCGCATCGAAGCTCTCTTCGAGCGGGATGACGAACCGGGAGATCTGCCAGTCGCAGGCCACCCACTACTTCTGCCCGAGCGG
>Ga0255182_1000726_pt1 | contig 19696 bp, 17 predicted proteins | sample Atl_UVDOM_RepA_8_FD_188420 | JGI IMG/M metagenome (GOLD analysis project Ga0255182, IMG submission 188420) | Freshwater microbial communities from Altamaha River, Georgia, United States - Atl_UVDOM_RepA_8d | ecosystem: Environmental > Aquatic > Freshwater > River | place: USA: Georgia...
AAGAGGTACGTGAGCTGGGTTCAAAACGTCGTGAGACAGTTTGGTCCCTATCTGCTGTGGGCGCTGGAAATTTGAGGGGGCCTGCTCCTAGTACGAGAGGACCGGAGTGGACATACCTCTGGTGTACCTGTTGTCACGCCAGTGGCATTGCAGGGTAGCTAAGTATGGAAGAGATAACCGCTGAAAGCATCTAAGCGGGAAACTCGCCTCAAGATAAGATTTCCCTCGGGACTTGATCCCGCTAAAGGGTCGTTCAAGACCAGGACGTTGATAGGCTGGGTGTGGAAGCGCAGTAATGCGTTGAGCTAACCAGTACTAATTGCCCGTGAGGCTTGACTCTATAACCTTGCCGATGTGGTTCGCTACAGAGCCAAGGTTGTTTTTCAAGCCCTAAATGTTGATTTTTTACCGCAGTTGCAGATTGTTTGAACGCATACGGTTCGTCACCGCATGCAATCGCGATCAGGTTTGAGCAACTTGTGTGTTTAAAGCGATTACAACTCGTTAAAGTGCGGCCCTCAAAGAGACCGCCACCGTTAAAGATCCAGGTTGTTGACAAGTTTTGCCTGACGACCATAGCGAGGTGGTACCACCCCTTCCCATCCCGAACAGGACCGTGAAACGCCTTTGCGCCGATGATAGTGACTTAACTGTCGTGAAAGTAGGGCATCGTCAGGCTCCCTCTCCAAAACCCCCGGCCCATGTGGTGTCGGGGGTTTTGTTTTTCTGCATACTCGGCCATGAATATGTGGCGTCAATGTCAGGGCATCGTCTTGCTTGCCGCATCGACCGCGCTGTCGATGCTGCTGACCGCCTGTGCCAGCCTGCTGCCGGATGCTAAAAATATCGTCCAGGGTCCCTGGGCAAGTTTCCAAGAGGCACGCGACACCTTTGCTAAGGTGGTCCCTTATCAGACCACCCGGGCAGAGCTCACTGGCCTTGGCCTAGATCCGCTGGTCAATCCCAACATCACTATCCTGAACTACTCCGATGTGATTCGCCGATTTGTTCCACCCGCAGGCGTGGATGGCTACACATTGGATCCGGGCGTAATGGACTGTATTCGCGTTCGCACCGACTGCCAGGGATATGAGCTTGACCAGAAGGTGCTGCGAAGGGATCGCTATGGCAACTTTTGGCTAGACTTTTTCAACTTCAATCGCAAGACGCTCACCAGCGGCTGGGAGTTCAATGCCGTGTGGCTGATGAAAGGCGAACTGGTGGTCTACAAACTGATTGGCGGCAAACCCCAGGTCCGCGAGGATGAAACCAAACGCAATCCCCTGGGACCGCTACAGGGGATTGATTCCATCAAACTCGGCAACTAAGAATCGCCCTAGACGCGCCCGAGTGCCTTCAGGATCTTTTCCGGCGTAAACGGCTGAGAAGCGACAGATGCATTCAATGGCGCAAGCGCATCGTTAATTGCATTCATGATCGCACCCGGCGCACCTGCAGTACCGGCCTCTCCGGCGCCCTTGGCACCTAGCAGTGACGTGCGTGTGGGCGTCTCTACGTGGCTAACTTCGATATCGGGCATCTCATAGGCCATCGGCACCAGATAGTCCGCCATGCTGCCGTTTTGTAGCTGACCGTTTTCGTCGTACAGGCACTCCTCATATAACGCCCCGCCAATACCCTGGACAATCGCGCCCCGCATCTGCTCATCGACCAGCATCGGATTAATCACACGGCCACAGTCTTCTACCGCCCAATGCTTGAGCAGCTTAACGAGCCCTGTCTCCGGATCTACCTCAACATAAGAGAGCTGCACACCATTGGTCCAGATAAATGGGTAGTCCCGCTGTACATAGTGGCGGGTCACGGTGAGCTCAGGCGTAAAACCTGCGGGCAGAGTATCGGAACGGAAATAGCCAACGCGTCCGAGTTCGGCAAAATCCAGCAAAACCTCCTCAGTCTGGCTATCCACCACATTGCCTTCTCGCACCGTAAGCGTAGCGATATCGCGAGACAGCATGGCAGAGGCAAGCTTCAAAATATTTTCTCGTAGCGCCTGTCCGGCCCGTAATACTGCTTCGCCCCCGATACCCGCTCCACGCGATGCCCAGGTGCCACCACCATAGGGTGTCACATCGGTATCACCTGTAAAAATCTTGACCTGATCAATCGATACGCCTACGGCGTCTGCGGCGATCTGGGCATAGATGCCCTCTGCGCCCTGGCCCTGCTCACCGACGCTCACCATCACGGTCACGCCACCTTTGGGATCAAGCCTTGCGGTTGCACCGTCTTGAGAGGCGATGCGTGCGCCACCTACGCCGTAGAAGGCCGCGCTCGGGTTAGTGAGTTCAATCACAGTCGAGATCCCGATTCCGCGGTAAATGCCCTGCTTACGCAGGGCGGCCTGTTCAGCACGCAGGGCCTGATAATCCGCAAACTTTTCCAGTTTTCTAATGCACTCCTCGTGTGACAAGATCTCAAGCTTGATCCCTGAAGCTGCGGTGTAAGGATAGGCATCATCGGGAATAACATTGCGTCTGCGAATCTCCAGCGGATCCATATTGAGCATCCGGGCGGCCTTATCCACCAGCCCTTCGGTCACCGCACAGGCGATCGGATGTCCCACCCCGCGGTACTGACAGGTCGGTGTTTTATTCAGAAATACGACCTTCAGGTTGGCCCGATACTGCTTATGTTTATACGGCCCACCGGTGATGTTTACGACCTGATTGCCCTCAATGGCACTCGTGCGCGGGAACATCGAATAAGGACCAATTCCAGTGAGATCATCAATCTCAAAGGCGAGAATCTCCCCCTCTTTGCTGACTGCGATCTTTCCTTTTACTCTGTGCTCACGGGCATGGATATCACTTGAGAAAGATTCCAGTCGGTCCGCGACAAATTTCACTGGACGGCACAGAAGGATTGAGAGTGCCACCGTGGCAAAGTCATCCGGGTAGGCATGCACTTTGATACCAAAGGATCCACCCACATCCTTACAGATCACACGGATCGATGACTCGGGGATATCGAACTGCCGGGAATACAGGTCCTGCATCATGTGCGGCGCCTGCTGGGCGTGATACACAGTGAGCTTATGCTCTGCGGGGTTGTAGTCTGCAATCTGGCAGCGTGGCTCAAGGGTCACACCGGTGTGCCGGCCAAAGTGAAAGGTCTCTTCGGCAACAACATGGGCCTTTGCGAATGCCTCATCAACGCCACCGGTGTCGAGCTGCCGGGTAAAGCACAGGTTATCGCCAAGCTCAGGGTGGATCACCGGTGTCTTGGGGTCCAGCGCTGTCTCCATATTGAGCGCCGCAGGCAGATCCTCCCACTCCACTTCCAAGACCTGTAAAGCGTCCTCTGCCTGGGCACGACTTTCTGCTACCACCGCTACAACGGGCTCGCCCTGCCAGCAGGCACGATCCAGAGCCATTGGATGCTGGGGTGCAGACTTCATGCCGGCCAGATGTCCAAGCACGGCAACCCAGGGTTTACAGACCTTTTTAAGATCATGACCGTTGAATACGCCGATCACGCCAGGCATCTTGCGGGCGGCGCTGTCATGAATCTTCAGAATCTTGGCGTGGGCCACGGGGGAGCGCCAAAACACCACATGGGCCATGCGCGGAAGCATGATGTCATCGAGATAAGTGCCCAGTCCCTGTGCAAGGCGACGGGCCCCATGCCGAGGCTCTCGCGTGCCGATGTAGCGCTGGTCCTCAGTGACCGGCGGCAGTCCAAATTCTGTGAGCTCGCGGGGTTTATTCACTTTACAGTCTCCAGATTTCTTTTCGAGAGCACTGAACAGATCGCGTCAACAATCGCGTGATAGCCAGTGCAGCGGCAGTAGTTACTGGCAATTGCCTCGCGAACCTGCTGACGGTCCGCCTTGGGATTGTGTTCAACAAGATCGGCTGCAGCCATCAGCATCCCCGGTGTACAAAAGCCACACTGCAATGCGTTGTGGTTTAAGAATGAATCCTGCAGGTCTTTCAGTACACCCTGACGGGAAAGCCCTTCGATCGTGTCAACCGATCCCCCATCGGCCTGCACGGCTAATGTCAGGCAGCCTCGGACAATCTCGCCATTCAGTCGCACGGTGCAGGCGCCACACACGCCGTGTTCGCATCCAAGGTGGGCGCCCTTTAGGCCCACCTGTTCACGAAGAAAATCCACCAGATGGGTTCGCGGCTCGACCTCTCGAACAACGCGTTCGTTATTAATCGTGACCTCGATCGTTTTTTTGATAGACATAAGAATTTCGCCCGAATATCGTTGAGATCAGTGGCCTGCCGATAGGGCATGGATTGCCCGCTTCAACAGTACGGTGGATAGATGCAATTTAGTGGCGCTCGTATTGGTGAGATCTGATAGCGGATTGAGCTCGCCGCGCAGCGCAGCGATCGCCTCATCGACAAGTCCAGGAGTCAGAACCTTTCCGTCCACCACCGATTGCGCCCGAGTTGCCTGAAACGGCGTATTGGCGACAGCAAAAAATACGAACCGTGGCTGTCGAAGCATTTCACCATCGCGCTGTGCACAGGCCGCAATTCCAGCGATGGCATAGTCGCCATGGCGGCGCGCCAGTTCCTGAAATGCCACAACCTGCTGCCGGCTGCCAATGGGGATTTCTACATCAATGAGCAGTTCATCCGCAGCCAAGGCGGTGGTGTAGAGATCTAAGAAAAACTGATCTGCAGAAATACGGCGTATCCCCTGGGGCCCTTGTGCGACAAGGGTTGCGCCCAGGGCAATCGCGCAGGCGGGCCATTCGGCAGCGGGATCAGCATAGGCAAGTGAGCCTCCCCAAGTGCCGCGATTACGTATCGCCTTGTGTGCAATGTGCGGAACAGCCATCGATAGTAATGGTGCATGCTGACGAATAACCTCCGACCGCTCAATTTCGCTGTGGGTCACCATCGCACCGATATGCAATGTGCTGCCATTCACCGAAATTTTTCTTAGCTGATCAATCTGGCTGATATCGACCAGCAGCTGTGGCGATGAAAGCCGCATGTTCAGTGTTGCCATCATGGTCTGGCCGCCTGCAAGAATCTTGGCGTCGTCGCCGTGTGCCTGGAGCAGTCCGATTGCCTTATCGACCGAGTCAACCCGGACATAATCAAATACAGGTGCCTTCAATTCTGTCTCCTTGAGAAACGGCCTTGGCTTATTTGCTAAAAATGCTGGCCGCAACAATCACAACAACGACTGCGGCAGCGATAGCGAGCCACATTCTGTTGGATCCCTGCGCCGATGCGGCTTTCGGGCTGGCAGCGGGCCCGTCGTCCGATGGTGTAGCGTCTTCTGCGCTTGGCTGCTCTGCACGATCGCGATGACCAGGCGCTACGGTCTCCGCGAAGGCTGCAAAAAATTCACTGGACAGTTTTTTGGCCGAACCCTCGATCAGTCGACTACCAATTTGTCCGAGTTTGCCGCCGACCGAGGCGTTGGCGACATAGGTGAGCAGCGTTCCACCATCTGCCTCTTGCAGCGACACATCGGCACTGCCTTTTGCAAATCCGGCCGCGCCGCCTGAGCCTTCAAAGTTAAGGGTGTAGCCCTTGAGCGGCTGTACGTTGGTCATGGTGACCTTACCCGAGAACCGGGCCTTGACCGGCCCCAGCTTGATCATGACTTTGGCCTGCAGTTCGTTATCTGCCGTGCGTTGAATTTCCTCGCAGCCAGGGATTGATTTCAACAACACATCGGTACTGTTCAGCCCGTCCCAGACGGTCTGCACGGTTGCACGGATGTTTTCTTCGCCTTTGATTTCCATTATCGGGGAGTCCTCGGGGTTATTCCGGAGTGGTGCTTATCTACCAATTGTTCAAGAATGCATTATCAAATTGCCAGCAAATACCTCCAAATGCGGAGAAACCCTGCCTGATGGCCTACACCGATTCGCGTTCCGTCAAATCCCAGCTTGATGAATCGTCGTCTGGCCCCGTACCCGGCCAGGCCGCGCCGCGCCGACGGCTGAGTGTCGCGGTCCGGGAGCGCCAGATCCTTGAGGCGGCGATTAAATTTTTTGCCAAACGGGGCTTTACGGGCCAGCTGCGTGATCTGGCAAAAGAAATTGGGGTCACCCATGCCCTGCTTTATCACTATTTCCCTACCAAACGTGCATTGATTGAGCGGGTCTATGCGGAAGTCTTTGAAGGCCGTTGGAAAAATGACTGGGAAAAAATCCTCGATGATTCTGCACTGTCTCCGTTAGACAAGCTTAGTGAGTTTTATTGTGACTATGCACGCGTCGTGCTGACCTATGATTTTGTAAGAATCCTGATCTATTCGGGCCTGGATGATCAGATCATCACTGACCGGTTTTTTGCCCTATTGCGCAAGCGGCTTCTGCCGCGTTTGATTCGCGAGACCCGCCGCCACTGCGGTGTAACGACCGAGGGCCAGCCGTCTGCCCGGGAGCTTGAACTGTTAATGGGGCTACACGGTGGAATTTTCTACACTGGCATAAGAAGATGGGTCTATGGTCAGGCCATTCATCACAAATCAGCAGTGGCCGAAGATGACGACTCCGTTCGTGATCGCGTGCGGGCCTATCTGAGTTCAGCCAAAGAGATTTTGTATGCCAAGGAACAGTCATCATGACCATTAGCCTGAACCACCTATCGATTCGAACGCTTGATCTCGAAGCAACTGCAAATTTTTACAACAAGATCATCGGTCTCGCCGAAGGCCCCCGACCGCCGTTTCAATTTCCGGGTAAATGGCTGTATGCGGGTGATAGCTCCAACTATGCCAATGCCGTGGTCCATCTGATCGGGATCGATAAAAACGACCCTTCGGGCTTAAAAGCGTATCTAGGTGATCGTGACGTGAGCTCTCTTCAGGGCAGTGGCGCGGTGGATCACGTGGCGTTTTTTCTAACGGGCTTAGAGGACAAAATTAACCTGCTTAAGCGTTTAAATATTCCGTTCCGTGAGCGCTCAGTGCCTCTGATTAAGCTGCACCAGCTCTTTGTGGACGATCCCAATGGCGTGGTCATTGAGCTGAACTATCCGGCGGAAGAAAAAGCGGCCATGGATGCAAAGGCAGGGGTCAACTAAAGCCATGGCCAACATCCTGGTTGCTGGCGGCTCACTTGGCGGATTATTTGCTGCCAATATGCTGCTGCGCGATGGCCATGATGTACAGGTGTTTGAGCGCACAGGCGAGTCTTTAAAGGGCCGTGGTGCGGGAATCGTGACCCATTCGGCACTATTGCAGGCCTTGCGTCGTGCCGGTGTCGATGTGGATCGTCAGGTAATTGGTGTGTCGGTGCAGTCCCGTGTCACCCTGGATCGCCCGGGTCAGGTATTAGCCAGTCAGCCACTTCCACAGGTGCTCACCTCCTGGACCGGGCTTTACAACATGCTCACCCAGGTCATCCCACAGGAAAACGTTCACTACGGCCATCATGTCACCTCAATTAAAGAGCAAGAAAATGGCATCGAGGTCACCTGTGAGAGCGGTGAAGTGATGGAGGCTGACCTGCTGATTGCTGCAGATGGCCTGCGCTCATTGATTCGTCAACAGCTGGCACCATCGATTCAGCCCGAGTATGCGGGCTATATCGCCTGGCGCGGTGTCTGCGATGAGTCAGTGCTCTCCGATGAGACCCTGAGAACATTATTTCCACATTTTGGCTTTTGCCTGCCGTTGGGCGAGCAGATGCTGGGCTATCCGGTCTCGGGCGCAAATGGCAGCATTCGGCCCGGTGAGCGTCGGTATAACTTTGTCTGGTATCGGCCGGTGGCGCAGGGCGACGATCTTCAAGATCTGCTCACGGATGAGCAGGGCGAGTTCTATCCGACTGGAATTCCTCCGCATAAAGTCGCGGCGCGGCATATTCAGGCGATGCGTCAGGCTGCCCACGAGGTCTTGGCCCCACAGTTTGCAGAAATTGTTGAAAAAACTGCCCAGCCATTTTTCCAACCAATCTACGATGTGCTGTCTGAAAATATCGCCTTTGGCCATGTGGCACTCCTTGGAGATGCAGCGTTTGTGGCCCGGCCCCACTGCGGCATGGGCGTCACCAAGGCAGGCGAGGATGCAATGGCGTTAGCAGATGCAGTGAAACGCCATGGTGCGACGGTGCAGGCGTTAAAGGCATATGAGTCGGTACGGGTACCCGCCTGCCGCGCGATTACCCTGCATGCCCGTACTTTAGGGGCGTATATGCAGTATCAGGCGCCGGTGATCGCGAGTGAATCTGGTTTGAGTACGGATCGATACCAGGCCCCGGATGATCTGGTGCGGGCAAGAGACGTCATGCGTCAGACGGCCGTGGGTATGGGCCTGGCGGCATAAGGCCAGGCATTGTTTTCGTTGTGTGCAGTTGTTGTTTTGAGCTGGTGAAGTTTTTTAAAAGACAGTCTAAAAGGAGACATGAATGAGTAAATCCCCCATCAATACTGGCCGTCGATCCGCGATTGTTGCGGGCGCCGCGACCGCAGCAACGGTATCGGTGCCGTCGCTCTTTAGCATCGCGAAGGCCCAGTCTGGCCCAATCAAGATTGGCTTTCCTGTGCCGCTCACGGGTCCTTTCTCGGCAGAGGCGCAGGACCAGGTTCGCGCCGCTGAACTTGCAATCAAAGAATTTAATGACACAGGTGGTTTTAACGGCCGTAAGGCAGAGCTGCTTGTGCGTGATGACAAACTCAACCCCGGCGAGGCTGCAACCCGCACGCTGGAACTGATTGAAAAGGACAAGGCCGATTACATTGTGGGATCGCTGTCTGCGGCGACTCAGCTGTCCATCAATACAGTAACCAAAGAGCGTAAGGTCATCTTTAATTCGATCAGCCAGTCCGATGCCATCAATGAGGTGAAGGACTGGAGCATGTACACCTTCCACGAGGCGCTCAACCCCCACATGACCGCAGGCGCAGTGGCCCGTTATGCATTCCCAAAATTCGGCAAAAAGATTGTCTATCTAACCGCGGACTACGCCTATGGCCATGAAATGGTCCGTGGCTTTCAGCGCGCAGGTAAGGAGTTTGGTGCCCAGACCCTAGAAGACATCCGTCACCCGCTTGGCGCACCGGACTATTCGGCATTCCTGCCGCGTATTCAGGCGCTCAAGCCCGACATCCTGGTACTGTGTAACTTTGGTCGTGACCTGGTGAACTCTGCCAAGCAGGTGACCGACTTTGGCCTGAAGAAAAATATCAAGGTCATCACCCCGGTTCTGCTCTATACCTCTCGCCTTGCCGGCGGGCCCGAGGCCTTCGAGGGCATCGTGGGCGGCACATCCTACTACTGGGGCATCGAGTCGACAGTGCCTGCAGCCAAGGCATTTAATGACAAATTCCGTGCAGCCTATGGCGGATCTGTGCCCTCTGACTACGGTGCGCTCGGCTATGCGGGGGTGAGAAGCGTTCTTACCGCCGTGCGGAATGCCAAGTCCACCGAGACCAATGCAGTGATTAATGCCATGCGCGCGCTGAAGTACAACTTCTATAAGGGCGATCAGTATTACCGTCGCTGTGATCACCAGTCGGTACAGTCTGTCATCGTGATTGAGTCTAAGTCCAAGAACATGAAAGACAAGTACGATGTGTTCAGTGTCGTAAGTATTGAAAATCCTGATGAGAAGCGGCTGCGTTCCTGCGACGAGCTGGGACACAAGGCCTAGGTTTCTGGCAGATTGCGTTACCCCTGGGGCCGTTCAGACCCCAGGGGATTCTCAAAAAGAAGAGCACACATGACCGTTTCTTTTGATCTGCTTGCCATGCAGATGTTGACTGGGATTGCCCTGGGGGCGATCTATGCGCTGCTAGCGATCGGACTGTCGTTAATTTTTGGCATGTTGACAGTGGTGAATTTCGCCCACGGCGCATTTTTTATGGTTGGGGCGATGCTGGGCGTGTATTTCTTTACGCTCACGGGTAACTTCTGGTTTTCGTTGTTGCTGGTGCCTCTGATCACCGGCGGTATTGGCCTGGTCACCGAGCGATTCCTGGTGCGACCACTTTATGGCCGCGGCATTGATTATCCATTGCTGCTTACTTTTGGACTTTCTTACATCATGATCGAGGCGATGCGGGTTGTCTTTGGTGTTGAGGGGATTCCATCGAGTACGCCTGATCTTCTGCGGGGCTCTGTGGATCTCGGTTTCGGGGGGTTCCCGCTTTATCGTTTATTTCTGATTGTCGTAACAGGCGCGATCATTCTCGGCCTGTGGTTGTTTCTGGAAAAGACCCGGTTTGGGCTGATCATCCGTGCGGGATCGCGCGATCCGGAAATCGTGAAAATTCTGGGTGTCGATGTCGCCAAAGTTTGGCTGATTGTGTTTGGTATCGGTACCGCAATCGCGGGACTGTCGGGAATTCTTGCCTCGCCAACCCGCTCTGTTAATCCGGAGATGGGTGTGGCGATTCTTGCAGAATCATTCGTGGTCACAGTTGTGGGCGGCATGGGCTCGCTCATGGGCGCTGTCGTCGCCGGCCTGCTCGTGGGTGTGGTCTATAGCCTGACGTCGTTGTTCGCGCCTGCTTTAGCCGAGCTGTCGATTTTTGTTCTGATGGCAGTGGTACTGCTGTTTAGGCCTCAGGGCTTTTTCGGCAAAGCCGGTCTCATGAGTTAAGGACATCTCACGATGAAAGAACTGTATATCCAGCTCTCCCGACATCGTGTGCTTGCGGTGACGGCAGTACTGCTGCTGTTTCCCTGGGTGATGCCCTATGAAGCACTGGCCGTAAATATTCTGATTTTTGGCCTTTTTGCGGTGGGCTATAACCTTTTATTTGGCTACACCGGGCTGCTGTCATTTGGTCATGCGGCGTTTTTCGGCATTGGCAGTTATTTCACCGGCATGAGCATCGTGTATCTGGCCATGCCCTGGTATCTGGCGATTGTGGTGGGCGTGCTGGCCTCCTTGGTGGGCGGATTGCTGATTGGCTTTCTTGCCATTCGAACCCGTGGCATCTATTTCGCCATGGTCACGCTGGCCTTGGGCCAGATCGTGTACTACGCCTTTTATAAGGCCGATAAATGGACGGGCGGAGAAAACGGACTGCGCGGCGTCAAAGTCGCCCAAATAGATATCTTCGGTATCCAAATTAATTTTGTCGATCCGATCACGAAATACTATGTACTTCTGGTGTTTGTCGTCATTGCGCTGTGGTTTGTATCGCGGGTGCTCGCCTCACCCTTTGGCGCAGTAATCGAGGCCATTCGCGAAAACGAAAAACGGGCAGCAGCCTGCGGCTTTGATGTCATGCGCACCAAGCTCTTGGCCTTTGTGATCTCCGCTGGCATCTGTGGGCTGGCGGGCTGCCTGCGGGCGCTGCATCTCTCGATCGTGCCGGTGGATTCTCTGCACTACCTCCAGTCGGGCCAGGTCGTGATGATGAGCCTGCTGGGCGGCATGGGCACCTTTTTCGGCCCCTTTGTGGGCGCTGGCGTGTTGCTTTATCTGGAAGATGTAATCACTACGCTCACCAAACACTGGATGGCGATTGTGGGTGCAATTTTTGTCTGTTTTGTACTATTTTTTCCAAAGGGAATCTGGGGCACCATTCTGCACCGAACAGAACGCCGTCTTTCCATCACTGCCCACGAGGAGTTGCGTTAGGCCATGACGACGCCATCTATGCCAATTCTGCGGGCCGTGGGAGTGACCCAACGTTTCGGAAAATTCACTGCTCTCAAAAATATCAATGTCAGCTTTGAGCGCAATAAACTGACCGCCATCATTGGCCCGAACGGCGCTGGTAAAAGTACGTTTTTTAACGTGATCAGCGGTGCCTTTCCGCCAACCGAGGGTCAGATTTTTTATAACGGCCAGGAGATCACCGGCCTAAAGCAGCACGAGTTCGCCCGGATTGGAATCTCAAAAAGCTTTCAGATCACCAATGTATTTAAAGATCTCTCAGCCCACGAGAATGTCCGGGTTGCCCATCAAATGCGCATCTCGCGCTACAACATCCTGACACCACGCTCAAGCCTAAGAGCCCTGCATGAGCAGGCCGATGAGCTGCTCGCCAAGGTCGGCCTATCCGCCGTTGCCGGCAAGCGGGCTTCGGAACTTGCCCATGGCCAGCAGCGCGCACTGGAAATAGCGATGGCACTTGCCTCGACGCCCGATCTGCTGCTGCTTGATGAGCCCACGGCAGGCATGTCGCCTGAGGAAACCGTATTCATGATGGACCTGATTCATCGGCTCTCGCAGGAGCGCACAGTAATTCTGGTAGAACACAAAATGAAACTAGTGATGGGCATTTGTGAGCATCTCATTGTGCTGCATCATGGTGAATTCCTCGCCCAAGGCAATCCCGAGGAGATCCGCAACAACTCCGAAGTCCGTCGGGTCTATCTTGGACAGAACTGAGTAAAGATACCGACACCATGCTCCAAGTTAAAAATCTAAACGCCTGGTATGACCGCAGCCACGTGGTTCAGGGAATCTCATTTGATGTGAAACCCGGCGAGATTGTGACTCTGATGGGCCGTAACGGCGCCGGCAAGACCACCACACTTCGGACCCTGATGGGGCTCATTGCGCGCCGTTCGGGAGAGGCCCTGCTAGAAGGCGTCTCTTTTTTAGATCTTCCGGCCCATGAACGATTTCACCTTGGCCTTGCCTATGTGCCGGAAGATCGGCGGATTGTGCCGGGACTGACGGTAAGAGAAAACCTGCAGCTGGGCATGATCGCCCAGAAGACCAAGGGCGACTTTGAAGCGATGCTCGATGAGATCACCCAGACGTTTCCGCGGCTGAAAGAGCGTCTCGATCAGGATGGAACCTCGATGTCGGGCGGCGAGCAGCAGATGCTGGCGATTGCCCGGGCAATGATGGCCAGTCCCAAAATTATTTTTCTGGATGAACCTTCCGAGGGCATCATGCCAGTGCTGGTTGATGAGATGTTTGAACTCTTTGCCAACATGAAGCGCAAGGGCACCACCCTGCTGTTGGTAGAACAGAACGTGGAGCGGGCGTTATCGGTTTCCGATCGGGCGTATATCCTGGATCAGGGTGAGATCGTTTATCAAGACACATCCCAGGCGCTGATGGCCGATGAAACTATTCGTCAGAAATACTGCGCGATCTAAGCGGTCTTCAGAACCAACAATTCTTAATCAAGAGCCGCTTTACAGAATCGGCCAATGGCCGCACCCAGTGGACTATCGGCAGTTCCCATCTGGGCGATGATGCTCATATGGTTATGCACAGGATAAAAGTGATAATCGGTATAGATCTTGATCTGATCTGCGTAGTCCTGCAGTAGAGGATTTTCGTACTCGGCCATCGCAAGGAAAATCCGTGGCCATCGCTCCTTGGGTTGGTGTAACGCCGTCTTTAGGTGGGTCAGCGGCGAGCGGGCCGCATAAGTGGATGCATCTGCCCCGAAATAAGCCGCCACTGCAGCCACATTCGGATTGCGCGGATCCTGGTCTGCAGCTAGCCGTGGGCTCACCATAATCAGGCCAGATACATGATTCCGCAGGCCGGCGTACTTGGGCTGCATCACGGGATCAAAGAGGGCGGTCGCGCAATGGGTGCCGCCAGCAGAGTGGCCCATGAGAAAAAATCGCTCACTTTCCAGACCGTGCTGTTGTAGTGCTGCGATCGTTGCGAGTGCCGCATCGGCAACATCCTGTGCACCGATCGGATAGTCGGCTGCCGGGGCAAGGCGATAGCCAGCATTGGCGACCACCAACCCCTGTCGACACAGATCAAGGCAGATGTTTCGGAAGACCCAGGGGGAGCGATTGCGTTCGCCGCGGATAAACGCACCCCCATGGACAAACATCACAACAGCAGGCTTTTGCCCATCGGGATCGACGGGCATATACAGGTCGACCTGCTGCCGTTCATCAGCGCCATAAGTAATCGTGACGGGCGCATGATGCACGGCTGGGTATTTTGCAGATTCGGCCTGGTGATAGGGCTCGTAAAACGTAAATACCTGCTCCCCATTGCCCACGACATCCAAGTGCCAACGCGGCCCCATCTCGGCTAGAAACCGAGTCTGCTGGTCATCCATTAGATGTAGTGCGCCACCGTGGTCATGAATTTGCCGCTCGCCTGCATGGCCATCTGGACCGGCCTGGGCAGATCAGCCCCGCCCTGATCCAAAGCGGTGTTCATATGCTTGATTTCATCTTCTTTCATCTGCTCAACGACTGCCCGAGAGGGCTCATCGGCCAATGGCAGACGCGACATATGGCCCATCAGATGCTGTTCCACCTGTCGCTCAGTCTCCGCAAGAAAACCCAAGGACACACGATCGCCCATTCGGCCAGCGATTGCACCGATGGTAAATGCACCGATATACCAAAGCGGTGCGAGCATAGATGTTCGACTGCCCAGCGCCTCGATGCGTTTGGCAGTCCAATTTAAGTGATCGGCCTCTTCTGTTGCTGCCTCTTGCAAGAGTCTGGCCATCTCCGGCGTCTTGGCGGTGAGTGCCTGGCCCTGGTAGAGCGCCTGTGCAGCGATCTCGCCTGAGTGATTTACTCGCATGAGTGCGGCGGCCAGTTTGCGCTCGGTATCCGACAGCTGACCTTCGGGGATCTGTTTTGCGGGATAGGGCCGGCTGCTGGGGGGGGTGGTGGCAATCGAACGCAGAAAGTTATCTGCGGCTCCAAGCACCTGGTCAATCGGTGAAAAGGATCGCATGAGTTACTGGGATAAATATCGCTTGACCAGAAGCTGCCAAAAGGTTGCGCCAATTGGAATCAGGTCGTCGTTAAAGTCGTAGCTCGGATTATGCAACGTGCAGGGCCCTAGGCCATGGCCCTGGGAGCGATGCAATCCGCTGGCATCGCCATTACCCAGAAAAATATAGGCCCCTGGTTTTTCAAGCAGCATATAAGCAAAATCTTCTGCGCCCATGGTGGGCTCTACATTCCGTTGCACCATATCTTCGCCCACGATCTCCGCCGCTACATCAGCAGCAAACATCGCCTCGGTCGCATGATTAATTGTGGGTGGATAGTTCCGCACAAACGCAAACTCAGCATGGGCATTAAAGGCGGGTGGAAGTTGGTTGCAGATCCGCTGCATGCCGGATTCGATGGTGTCTAATGCACCGAGTGAAAAGGTGCGCACGGTGCCCTTCATGACGCAGTGGTCGGGAATCACGTTGGTGGCTTCGCCCGCGTTAATCTGGGTTACCGACAGTACGGTTGCATCAATCGGTTTGGTCTCACGTGACACCAGGCTTTGAAAGGCCTGAATCATGTGGCTTGCGATCAGCACCGGATCTACGCCGAGATGGGGCATCGCTGCATGGGCGCCTTTGCCCTTAAGCACAATCTCAAATTCATTACTCGAGGCCATCATCGGGCCTGGATTCATGCCGAATTCGCCAACCCGCAGACCAGGCCAGTTATGGATCGCAAACACCGCATCGCAAGGGAAACGCTCAAAGAGTCCCTCTTCAATCATGGCCTTGGCACCGCCACCGCCTTCTTCTGCGGGCTGGAAAATAAATACCACTGTGCCTGCAAAGTCTCGATCGGCAGCGATCGCCTTTGCGGCAGCAAGTAGTGTGGCGGTGTGTCCATCATGGCCACAGGCATGCATACAGCCTTGATGCCGGCTGGCGTGTGAAAACGTATTCAGTTCAGTAATCGGCAGGGCATCCATATCTGCCCTAAGTCCGATCACCCGATGTGCCTGCTGTGGGCTGCGCTCACGCATGCCATGCAGCACACCCACCACGCCGGTCTTGCCCATGCCCGTGATCACTTCATCCAAGCCATAGGCCTGCAGCTCCTGGGCGACGATCCCTGCGGTCCGATGCTCTTCAAATTTCAATTCCGGATGGGCGTGAATATCCCGCCGAATGGCTCGGATCGGCCCAATAATTCCGCTGATTGCCTCGGGGATACGCATGCCTAAATTGTAAACCTGGCACTACGAAAAACCGCGTAAATCCCCTAGCGGTACATGATTTCCACAGACTCTTTTGCAAAATGCTGGCCCAGTGTGCGCAGCAATTCCTCTTCGGGCCGCACCCGCCAGTCCTCCGGCAGCTGGATATCGCACTCCGCATCCCCGCGATGCATGCGCAGCACGATCGGGCATCCCTGTTTCGGGGTGCGCCAGGGCTCAAGCAGAGAACGAAGCTTTTCTGGAACGGTATCACCCGCAACCCGCACCCGTATGCCAAGGGAAAACTTAGTCCGCGCATCACCCAGGGTCAGAATTTCTGTGGCAGCGCCACGCAGACCGCCCGAGTAATCGTCCTGCTCGACACGTGCACAGATAATCAGCGGCTCATCGACTTTAATCGACTGCCGGTGCTGATCCCAGAGTTCACTAAACACGGTGAGCTCAAGCTTTGCGGTGCCGTCATCGATTTCAACAATCCGCATCATGCCGCGTTTGGTCATCTGCGCACGACTCGCACTTACCACGCCAGACATCCAGACGGCATCACGTGATACAGACAGTCGATTTAATGGAGTGGATACAAAGCGACGAATCTCTTGCGCGTATGGTGCAAACAAATGACCCGAAAAACAAAACCCGAGTGCCTGTTTTTCTTCTAACAGCCGTTCACGCTCATTCCACGGAGCGGTCTTGGGCAGTTCAATTTCCTGGATTGTCTGGTCGGCGGCTTCAAAAAGCCCCCCTTGATGCAGGCTCGCCTGGGCCTGGTCGGCAGCACCAACCGCGAGGCTAACGCCTGCCAATAACTGCGCACGATTAGCGTGCAGACGATCAAACGCACCGGCCTTGACCAAAGCCTCAATGGATCGTTTATTAACGATTCGCCGGTCGATACGCCGGCAGAAATCAAAAATATCCTTAAACGGACCATCCTGCTGACGGGTGGTCAGAATATTCATCACAGCGTTCTCACCCACACCCCGCACAGCACCAAGGCCGTATTGGATCTGGATATTGCGTTGCTCAGCCTCTTGATCTGCATCAGGCTTAGCGTTTAGCCGCACGGGCTCAAACCGGTAGTTCGATTCGTTGATATTGGGTGCGAGCACCCGCACCCCATTGGCCCGTGCATCGGCTAAGAAAAATGCGACCTTATCGGTGTCATCCATATCGGCCGATAGCGTCGCGGCCATGAACTCTGCGGTATGGTGGGCCTTCAGCCACGCCGTCTGATAGGTGAGCACCGCATAGGCCGCTGTGTGAGATTTATTAAATCCGTATTCGGCAAACTTCTCCATCAGATCAAATAGCCGGGTGGCCAAAGCCTGGCTATGGCCTTTTTCAAGCGCACCTTTGACAAAGATTTCGCGCTGCTGGGCCATCTCTTCGGGCTTTTTCTTGCCCATCGCACGCCGCAGCAGATCTGCACCACCGAGCGAATAACCGGCGATGATCTGGGCGATCTGCATGACCTGCTCCTGATAGACGATCACGCCATACGTCGGCGACAGACAATCTTTAAGCGAGTCATGAAAATAGTCGATCTGCTGCTCACCGCGTTTACGCTTGATGAAGTCATCGACCATGCCGGAGTTCAATGGCCCCGGACGATAAAGCGCCAGCACAGCAATGATGTCCTCGAATCGGTCGGGCTGAAGCTTGGCCAAAAGCTTTTTCATGCCATCCGATTCCACCTGAAAGATCGCAGTGGTGTTGGCATCCCGCAGTACCTGGTAGGCCGCCGGATCATCAAATCCATCAAGCTCGCGCAGGGTGAGCGCACGGCCGGGATGCAGGCCATTGATGTAATCCACTGCCATCTGAATGATGGTCAGGTTACGCAGCCCCAGAAAGTCAAACTTCACCAGGCCGGCCGCCTCGACATCATCCTTGTCGTACATCGAAACAATGCCTTCGTCTCCCTCGGAGCCTGGCGCCTGATAGAGCGGGCAGAAATCCGTTAGCCGCCCCGGGGCGATCAGCACGCCGCCGGCATGCATGCCGATATTGCGGGTGAGGTCTTCCAATGGGCTCGCAAGCGCCAAGAGTTCACGGACTTCATCTTCCTTTTCTGCCCGCTCGGCAAGAATTGGCTCTTCTTTTTTTGCGGCTTCAAGGGATAAGGGCTTGTTTTGGACCACAGGAATCAGCTTAGAGAGCTGATCGCAGAAGTTATACGGCAGGTTCAACACCCGGCCCGCATCGCGGATCACTGCCTTTGATGCCATGGTGCCAAAGGTCACGATCTGACTAACGGCATCTTTACCGTATTTGCTGCGCACATAGTCAATGACTTTGTAACGATTGTCTTGACAGAAATCGATATCAAAGTCGGGCATTGAGACCCGCTCAGGGTTTAAGAACCGCTCAAAGAGCAGCGCATACGGAATAGGGTCAAGATCAGTAATTCCCAGGCTATAGGCCACAAGCGAACCTGCGCCAGATCCGCGGCCGGGGCCTACTGGCACACCATTGCGCTTCGCCCAGTTAATAAAGTCGGCAACAATCAAAAAGTAGCCCGGAAATCCCATCTCGATGATGGTCTGAATCTCCATCTCTAAGCGTTCACGGTAGTGGCCGGCATGCCGGGCGCGTACCTCTTCACTCACATAGCGCTCGGCCAGTCGGATCTCCAGGCCCTCTCGGGCGGTGATCCGCAGATAGTCCTCCAGCGTCTCGCCATTGGGCGTGGGAAAGTCCGGCAGCTGCGGCTTACCGAGCTGCAGTGACACCGAGCATCGCTGTGCGATCTCTAAGGTGTTGGCGAGTGCCTGTGGGATATCTGAGAACTTTTCCGCCATCTCGGCCTGCTGGGTGAGATATTGCTGGGCCGTAAATCGTCGCTGTCGTCGTCCGCTGGCCAAGGTCTCGCCTTCTGCAATACAGACCCGTGCCTCGTGCGAACGAAAATCCTCGGCATTTAAAAACTGCACTGGATGGGTCGCTACCACGGGCACCTGATGCCGAAGTGCAAGGCTAAGCACCCGCCGGATATAAGTCTCCTCGCCAGGAAGGCCTGCACGCTGAATCTCGAGATAAAACCGATCACCGAATGCGGCGAGATACTTTTTAAGCACGGCGTCTGCCGGGCCCTCGGCCTGGGCGGGCGTCTTGGACTTAGCAAGTGCGTCGGCAATCTCTCCTGCCATCGCACCGGAAAGGGCGATCAGCCCATCACTAAGCGTTGGCGATGTCTTGCTTTTGGATTTGCCCTTATCCGTTCCCTTAGAGTCGCAAACCGTGCTGGCTTCACAAAACCATTCACTACGTAGCTCGCCGCGATCACGATAGGCATTTTTAAGCCAGGCCCGTGACAGCAGCTCGCACAGATTGCGGTAGCCCTGATTGTTTTGTACCAAGAGCAGCAGTCGATGGGGCCGGTCCCGGTCACTGTCATTGGTGATCCAGACATCGGCGCCAAGTAGTGGTTTGACGCCAGCTGCCCGGGCAGATTTATAAAACTTGATATAGGCAAATGTATTACCCAGATCGGTAATGGCCAGTGCCGGCTGCTGATCCGCTGCTGCTTTTGCCACTGCCGCCTCCAGCCGCACGATGCCATCGGAGATGGAGTACTCGGAGTGCATGCGAAGGTGGACAAACTGAGGTGGCAACATAAGCGTATTTTCCCACCAAAGTCATTCGAAAAATGGCCTAACGGATCGGTAGTGCTACGGATTACAGGTATTCGATCCCAGACTGGCGAAGGCCCACCAGATTGATATTTTCGGCGTTAATGGACGTCTCAGCTGCGAGCACGACGAGACCCCCGCGGGTAATTGAGCCCGAATCCAGCATTGTTATAAAAGGCGTTTTTTCCGCGGTTAAGGCCGGTTTCCCCATGACGTGGTTCCAGAGCATGGAGACAACTGCATCCGAATTGGT
>Ga0255182_1000728_pt1 | contig 19654 bp, 14 predicted proteins | sample Atl_UVDOM_RepA_8_FD_188420 | JGI IMG/M metagenome (GOLD analysis project Ga0255182, IMG submission 188420) | Freshwater microbial communities from Altamaha River, Georgia, United States - Atl_UVDOM_RepA_8d | ecosystem: Environmental > Aquatic > Freshwater > River | place: USA: Georgia...
ACAGCACGTTGTTGTGCAGGATGAAGGCCACACGCACGTTGCGGGGGGTCTCGTCGTCGTCGATCAGGAAGTCGGAGCGGATGTGGATGGCGCCATCTTCTTCGTAGAAGCGGGCCGATTCTTCCAGGTCATCGTCGATGATGTCCTGCGGGATGACCAGACCGAAGCGCAAGGCGATCCAGCCTTTTTCTTCGGCCGTGGGGTCTTCCAGGTCGACCCAGACCGGGTTGACCGGCGGCAGGTCGGCCAGTTGGTCGATCTCTTCCTGGAACAGACGGCCATTGGCCAGCGTGAAAACGTTGAGCATGACAACAAACTCCGGCGCATCCAGTGATGGATTCACGTGGGCAGGCCTGGGCACCGGGTGGGCGACTGGCCTGCAGCGTGGGGGAAGGGGGTGTGTGGTTTCCGCCCCCTCCCGCCGGGGTCACCGCGCGCCGGACGGCGAGCCGCAGGTGACCGTCCGAGGCCCGGCGCACGCGTGCGCCGCCGAGACCGTCGGGCTGGAGTGGGCGGTCACCAAGGGTGACTGTCCAAGATGTGTGCTCCGAGATGCCGCTCGCGCGGCCAAGACCTCATTATGACCCGACATGGTGCCCGCCGGGCTGCGGGTGCGCCGGCCGTGACGTGCGTCCGGCACGCTCTGCACCACTTTTCATTCTCTGCGTGCATGATACGGGATGCAGACAAGTCATTTGATGCATGGTCGGTGCCGCAGTAGCATCTCTGCGCCAGCGGGGCGTGCGTGCCCCCATCCGACCCCCCTCACTCCTCCGGAGACCGCCATGGATTTCCAGCCCAGTGAACGCGCCCGACAGACGGCGGCTCGCGTGCGCGACTTCATCAAGACCCACATCGAGCCGGTCGAGCACCGGCATTGGGAAGGCATCCTGGCCCAGCGTCATGGCGGTGACTGGACGCAGTGGAAAATCCCACCCCTGGTCGAGGAGCTCAAGGCCAAGGCGCGTGCCGAGGGGCTGTGGAACCTGTTCCTGCCCGACCCCGAGCTGGGGGCGGGCCTGAGCGTGCTCGAGTACGCCTTCAGTGCCGAGGAAACCGGCCGCAGCATGCTGGCCCCCGAGGTCTTCAACTGCAACGCACCCGACACCGGCAACATGGAGGTGCTGTGGAAGTACGGCAGCGCCGAGCAGAAGGAGCGCTGGCTCAAGCCCCTGCTGGCCGGTGAGATCCGCTCGGTGTTCTTCATGACCGAGCCCGACGTCGCGTCGTCGGACGCCACCAACATGGCGGCCACGGCGGTCGTCGAGGGTGATGAGATGGTGCTCAACGGCAAGAAGTGGTGGTCGTCCGGTGTGGGTGACCCCCGCTGCAAGATCGGCATCTTCATGGCGGCCACGCCCAACGCGGACTTGGGGCGCCATCACCAGCACTCGATGGTGCTGGTGCCGCTGGACACGCCGGGCGTGGAGATCAAGCGCATGCTCCCGGTCTTTGGCGAGTATGACGAGCCGCACGGCCACGGCGAGGTGCATTTCACCAACGTGCGGGTGCCGCTGAGCAACGTGATTGCAGGCCCTGGCCGCGGGTTCGAGATCGCGCAGGGCCGGTTGGGCCCGGGCCGCATTCACCACTGCATGCGCTGCATCGGTGCCGCCGAACGTTCGCTGGAACTGGCCATCCGCCGCGGCGTCGACCGTGTGGCCTTCAAGAAGCAGCTGATCAACCTGGGGGGCAACCGCGAGCGCATCGCCGACGCGCGGGTTGCCATCGACCAGGCCCGCCTGCTGACCCTGCAGGCCGCCTGGAAGATCGACACCCTGGGCGTGCATGCCGCGCTCACCGACGTGTCGGCCATCAAGGTGGTGGCGCCCACGATGCTGCAGAACGTGGTGGACTTTGCCATCCAGATCCACGGGGGCATGGGCGTGTCGCACGACACCCAGCTCACGGCCTTCTTCAACCAGGCCCGCTCGCTGCGCCTGGCCGACGGGCCCGACGAAGTCCACAAGGGCATGATCGCTCGGCTGGAGCTGATGAAGTACGGCGTGGCCCGTTGAGCGGCGGATCTCATGGGTGCCCTCTACCTTCTGCGCCACGGTCAGGCTTCGTTCGGCAGCAACGATTACGATCAGCTCTCACCCTTGGGGCACCAGCAGGCCCGGGTGCTGGGGCAGGCGTTGCAGGCCCGGGGCATCAGCCCGCAGGTTGTGTTCAGTGGCACCATGCGTCGCCACCAGGAGACCGCCCGCGGTGCGCTCGATGGCCTGGGGCTGGCGCTGCCCGTGGCCGAACACGCGGGTGTCAACGAGTTCGACCATGAAAACGTCATCGAGGTGGCCGAACCGCGGTATGCCGACAAGCTGGTGATGATGGGCGAGATGGCCGCCACCGGCGATCCGCGCCGAGCCTTCCAGAAGTTCTTCCAGGACGCCGTCAGCCGCTGGGTGGGTGGCCACCATGACGACGAGTACGCGGAGCCGTGGTCGGTGTTCAAGCTGCGCTGCGTGGCCGCGCTCGATGACCTGGTGCGCCAGACCCCACCGAAAGGCAGCACGCTGGTCTTCACCTCGGGCGGCACGATCAGCGTGATCTGTGCCCACCTGCTGGGCCTCAACGATGCCCAGGCCTTCACGATCAACTGGACGCTGGCCAATGCCGGTATCACCAAGATCGTGGCCGGGCGCGACGGCCTGCACCTGCTGTCGCTCAATGAACACGCCCACCTTGAGGGCGGCGACCGCGCGCTTCTGACGTATCGTTGAGCCTTTGGGCGTTCTTCGGTCCGCAGAAAGGTTCGGCATGCGTGTGGTGGTGAAGGCCCTGGTGGCCGGTGTGGTCTTGCTCGCCGTGGTGGCGACGGCCGGTGTCGCGTTGAGCTGGGCGCCCGATCGCACGGTGGCGTCCCTGTCGGCTCGCTGGGCGCCACCGCCTTCGCAGTTCGTTCAGGTCCAGGGGATGCTGGTGCATCTGCGCGATGAAGGCCCGCGCAACGACGCCGAGCCGATCGTGCTGCTGCATGGCACGTCGGCGAGCCTGCACACCTGGGACGGCTGGACCGAGGTGTTGCGACGCGAACGCCGCGTGATCCGCATGGACCTGCCGGGCTTCGGTCTGACCGGGCCCCACCCCCAGCGCGACTACCGCATCCCCGCCTATGCGGATTTCGTGCGGGCCGTGATGGACCAGCTGGGCGTGCAGCGCGCCGTGATCGCCGGCAACTCTCTGGGTGGCGAGATCGCCTGGATGGTGGCCGTGCGCCACCCCGATCGCGTCAGCCGTCTGGTGCTGGTCGATGCCGGGGGCTACCCGTTCAAGGCCGAGAGCATGCCGATCGGCTTCCGCCTGGCCCGCATCGAGGCGTTGCGGCCGTTCATCGGCCAGCTGCTGCCGCGCAGCATGATCGAGTCGAGCGTGCGCAATGTCTATGGTGATGTGTCGAAGGTCACGCCCGAACTGGTCGATCGCTACCACGAGCTGACGCTGCGCGAGGGCAACCGTCAGGCCCTGTTCGATCGCTTCAGCCAGTCGCCCATCGGTGCGCATGCAGCGCAAATCCGTCAGGTGCGTCAGCCCACGCTGATCCTCTGGGGCGGGCAGGACCGTCTGATCCCGCCGGACAATGCCCAGCGCTTCCTCGCTGACATCCCGGGCAGCCGCCTGCAGATGTTCGACGACCTCGGGCACGTTCCGCAAGAGGAAGACCCGGCGCGCACGGTGGCGGTGCTTGAGGCCTTCCTGCAGGCGCAGCCCGCGCGCTGAAACCCGGTCTCAGGCGGGATGAGCGGTCTCGTCGATCGCGGTGGGGGCGGACACAGCGGGGCTGGCGCGGTTGTGCGTGGGTCGAGGGGCCCATTGTGAGCGCGGTAACCAGCAGCGGCTCAGGATGGGGTGCCGGCGAATGGCGACCGCCAGCGACAGGCTGCCGGCAACGGCAAAGGCCCAGGCCAGCAGGCCCGTTCCCCAGCCGCCTGAGGTGCCACCGGCGGGCTCCAGCCAGCGGGTGGCGACGGACTGGAGCGGCGAATGGAACAGCAGGATCAGCAGGCTGTCGCGCCCGCAGCGGGCCAGCACCGTTCGCGCCCACGACCAGCTGGCGAGCCGGACAGCCACCGAGGCCATGGCCGACATGCCTGCCAGGGTGGTCAGCAAGCCGATCACGGTGTGGGCAACCAGGTCACCCGATGCTTCGGTCACGCTGTGGCGGTTCAGCCAGTACTGGCCACCGGCAAACAAGAGGGTGCTGCTGAGCAGCCGAGGCCAGGCCCCCGACCACGCGCGCAGGGCCTGTCGTGCCTCATGGCCCAGGAGGAAATAGGCCAGGTGCGTCGGCAGGGCATCGAGCCTGAAAGGCATGCCCTGCCAGCCGGCGGCCCGAGCATCGGGGCTGGCCGCATCCAGGTCCAGCTGGGCGAGCCAGGCACCGAAGAGCATCAGGGCCGCGACCAGCGCCACCCGGCTCATGGCATCCCAGCGTGCGTAGCGGGCATGGTTGACCACGGCATGACCGACCATGAACAACCACCACAGGTGGGTCAGGTACCACAGCGGGAAGATCCACACGAGGTAGTGTCCGCCGCCGGCCAGCAAGCCGATGGCAAAGGATGAGGGGTCTGTCTGCCCGAGGTACCAACGCAGCGGCGCCTGCAGCAGGGCCATCACGATAAAGGGCTTGAGCAGGGCGTCGGCCTTGTCCCAGGCCAGTGCCCGCCAGGTGCTTTGCGTGGGCAGGAACGAGCCGGCAATGAAGAACATCATCGGCATGCGGATCGCCCCCAGCCATTCATTGAGCACGGTGTCAGTGAACTGGGCGTTGTGACCCCAGACCACCAGCACCATGCACAAGCCCCGCAGCACATCGATGGCCGCTATTCGCATCCTGTTCCCCCTGTGGCACCCTGTGCTTGTCGTTTGTGCCGATTTTCTGAGCCCAGCGTGCTTTACCGTGTCGTGATTTATGTCACGAGTGCATCGATGTGTAAGGTAGTGCGTGCCATGCAGGAACGCTCTCCCTCTCTTGGGGGTGTCAGAGCGTGGCAGCCAGCTCGGTGGCTTGCCTGAACGCCCGTTTCGCGTCCAGCTCGCCAGCGCGATGCGCTCCGCCGATGACGTGTACCCGCATGCCCAGTGCCCGGAGCTCGGGCACGAGGCGGGCTTCGGGCTCCTGGCCTGCGCACAGCACGATGTGGTCGCAATCGATCCAGCGCTGCCGCCCGTGGCCAGGCCCCTCCGCGATCAGCAGGCCGTCGTCGCCGATGCGCACGTAGCGCACGCCGGCCTGCATGTCCACGCGACCGTGGTGCAGCGCGGCGCGGTGGATCCAGCCGGTGGTCTTGCCCAGGCCGGCACCGAGCTTGCCCGCCTTGCGCTGCAGCAACGTGATCTGCCGGGCGGGGGGCTCCGGGCAAGGGCCTTCGGGCGACAGGCCGCCGGGCGTCTGCGCCGGGTCGCCCACGCCCCAGATGCGCTGCCAGCGCGAGAGGTCTGTGGCGGCGCTCGGCCCCGGCGCGGCCAGCAGGAACTCGGCCACGTCAAACCCGATCCCTCCTGCGCCGATGATGGCCACGCGGTCGCCCACGATCTGACGACCGGCCAGCACGTCGACGTAGCTCAGCACCTTCGCGTGGTCTTCGCCCGCAATGCCCGGCCGCCGGGGGTGCACCCCTGTGGCCACGATCACCTCGTCGAAATCGCCCAGGTCGTCAGCCTGTACCCGCACGCCAAGGTGCAGCCGCACCCCCGCCACCTCCATGCGGCGGTGAAGGTGGTGAATCAGGCCGATGAACTCTTCCTTGCCCGGGATGCGGCTGGCCAGCTGCAATTGCCCGCCCACCTGGGGGCCGGCCTCGAACAGGTGCACATCGAAGCCGCGCTCGCCCAGCACCGCTGCGGCCGTCGCCCCCGCCGGGCCAGCGCCGACGACGGCCACCCGCCGGGGGCGCGTTGTGCGTTGCCAGTTCAGTTCGGTTTCCCGACCGGCGCGCGGGTTGACCAGGCAGCTCACCCGCCGGTTGCGAAACACATGGTCGAGGCAGGCCTGGTTGCACGCAATGCATGGGGCGATCTCGTCGGCGCGGCCCGAGGCTGCCTTGCGCACGAAGTGCGGGTCGGCCAGCAGGGGGCGCGCCATCGAAACCAGGTCGGCCTTCCCGCTGGCCAGGATCTGTTCGGCCACCTCGGGGGTGTTGATGCGGTTGGAGGCCGCCACAGGCACGGCCAGGCCATCTTGGCGAAGCGCTTCGCGAAGCCGCTGTGTGAGCCCGGCGAAGGCCGCCCGCGGCACGCTCGTGGCGATGGTGGGGACGCGCGACTCGTGCCAGCCGATGCCCGAGTTCAACAGCGTGGCACCCGCATAGGCCAGGGCCCGGGCGAGCTGGAGGGTCTCGTCCCAGGTGCTGCCCCCGGGCACCAGGTCGACCACCGACAGCCGGTAGATCAGCAGGAAGTCGGCGCCGACTGCCTCCCGGGTGCGGGCCACGATCTCGACGGGCAAGCGCATGCGATGGCTGTAGTCGCCGCCCCACTGGTCGTCACGGACGTTGGTGTGCCGGGCCAGGAACTGGTTGATCAGGTAGCCCTCGGAGCCCATGATTTCCACCCCGTCGTATCCTGCCTCGCGGGCACGCTGCGCGGCATGGACGAAGGCGCGGATCTGCCGCTCGACCCCGCGGGCCGACAAGGCCCACGGCGTGAACAGTGAGATCGGCGAGCGGATGCGCGAGGGCGCCACCGCCAGAGGGTGGTAGGCGTAGCGCCCCGCGTGAAGCAGCTGGGCGGCGATGTGGCCGCCCGCGCCATGCACCGCCTGCGTCACCACCCGATGGCGTTTCGCGTCAGCCCGGCTGGCGAGCGTGCCGGCCAGGGGCTTGACCCAGGCGGCCACATTGGGGGCCAGCCCGCCGGTCACGATCAGGCCCACCTGGCCTTCGGCCCGCTCGCGGCAGTAGGCGGCCAGGCCATCGAGCTGGCGGTGGTCCTCCAGACCGGTGTGCATCGACCCCATGATGACGCGGTTGCGAAGGCGCACGAAGCCCAGGTCCAGCGGGGCCAGCAGGTGATGAAACGCGGGGGGCGTGTGAGGGGGAGGCATGCGGGCGGTCGACAGGCGGGCACGAAGCCCACATTGTCGCCGCCGCTCGGTGCTCAGTGCAGTTCGGCCAGCCCGCTGTCGCTGGTCGGGCGCTCCACGTCGTCGACCTCGATGTTGGCGGGTTGCCGCTCAGCCAGCCAGGCCAGCAGATCGTGCGCCGGCATGGGGCGTGCGAACAGGAAGCCTTGCAACTCGTCGCAGCCCAGACTCAGCAGGATCTGGTGCTGGGTCTCGGTCTCCACCCCTTCGGCCACGACCTTGAGTCGCAGCGCGTGCGCCAGGCGCAGCACCGCTTCGACGATGGCGTGAGCATTGGGGCTCTGACCCAGGTCTTTGACAAAGCTGCGATCGATCTTGAGCTGACGAGCCGGCAGCTTGCTGAGATAGCTCAAGCTGGAGTAGCCCGTGCCGAAATCGTCGATCGACAGTTCCACGCCGATGGCGGCCAACTGCTCGAACACTTTCAGCGAGGCCTGCACGTTCTCCATGGCCACCGATTCGGTGATCTCGAAGATCAGGCTGGCGGGTGCGATGCCATGCCGCTCGATGGCCGCCTGGATGCGTTCGGCCAGATCGGGCTGGCGCAGTTGGTGCACTGACAGGTTGACGGCCACCTGCAGGTGCAAGCCGCTCTGGCCCCAGTCCCGAATCTGGCGGCAGGCTTCTTCGACCACCCAGGCGCCCAGCAGGCCGATCAGGCCAAAGCGCTCGGCCAGCGGGATGAACTCGCCCGGGCTGATCATGCCGCGGGTGCCGTGTTTCCAGCGAAGCAGGGCTTCAACCCCCTTGCACGAACCGGAGCCAGCCTGTAACTTCGGTTGGTAGAACAGCATCAGTTCCTGGCGTTCGATGGCCAGTCGCAGGTCGCGTTGAAGGTCCAGCTGGTCGCTGCTGGCCGAGGTCATGCCAGCCTCGTAGAAGCAATGCAGCCCCCCGCCAGCCGCCTTGGCGTTGCGCATCGCGGTTTCAGCGTGGCTGATGAGTTCGGGGGCCTGATCTTCTGGTGTGGCCATGGCCACACCGATCGAACACGACAGCGCGATCTCGTGCCGGCCCAGGGTGAACGGGCGTTCCAGGGATTCCTTGACCCGCAAGGCCAGACTGCCGGCCAGTCCCTTGTCCAATGGGCCCTGGAACAGCATCACGAATTCGTCGGCCGACACATGGGCCACCACGTCTTCGCGGCGCACCAGATCGGTCAACCGCCGTGCCGCCTGCTGCAGCAGCACGTCGCCCTGGCTGTGGCCCAGGGATTCGTTGACCAGCTTGAACCCGTCGAGGTTCACGAACAGGATCAGCACGTCCAGGCGCGGGTCCCCGCGGTGCTGCAGCAGTTCGGTGAGGTGCCGTTCGAATCCGCGGCGGTTGAGCAGCCGTGTCAGGGTGTCCCGGTGGGCCGAATCGGCCAGGGCCAGGTGGGCGTTCCTGAGCGTGCGCGCCAGTTGTTCGTGGCGCAGTTTCATGCGCTCATCGAGCACGATGGCCATGTGCACGAGCGCGAACAGCAAGCCCGTGGCCATGGTCACCAAACCCGCCACCGCATCGCCGTTGAGTTGCCCATGAGCCAGGCTTTGTGCATCCAGGGGGATCTGGGCCGATTCGATCGTCGCGTATTGGGCGGCACGCAGCGCCAGTGCGCACGGCAGGGCCGCCAGCAGCGCACGGGGCAAGGTCATGGGCTGGCCGCTGTCGAGCACGTGGCGGATCATCACCGACCCTCCAGCCATGCCGATCAGGGACAGCAGCCCGGCCACGGTGGCGATGTCCCATCGCCAGTCGATGCCCGTGTGAAGACGCATGGATTCCAATCCGACCAGGTTGGTCGCGCTCATGCCCAGCGCCAGCAACCCGGCGCCGCAGATCCGCCATTGCAGAGCCAGGTGAGGGCGCCCGAGCAGTGCCACGACGATACCCATCGATACCACTCCCGGCAACCATGACAGGAAGGTCAGCAGGGTGTCGAAGCCGACTTCAATGGGCAGGTGCAGTGACAGCAGCCCGACGAAGCTGTTGGCCCACACACCCGTGCCCACGCACATGGCGCCCGCGACGACCCAGCCGATGGCCATCTCGCGCTCGGCCGTCCGCACCCGCTTGACGATCTCGATCAGCAAGTAGGCCGAGTACATCGCCACGGCCGAGGCGATGAGGCCGCTGCCAGGGTGGTAGGTCTTGACGAGGTAATCGGTCGTCACGGTGGATGGAGAGGTTGGCCGGCGGGAACCGCCTGTCTCGCATATCGGGCCGTGGGGGGGAGCTTGAGTGCCAGGGCCGGCGCCGCCGCAATCGGGCGTTGTTTCCGTGACATCTGGCCGCCCGTGAGGACATCTGCCGCGCAGCGGGGCTGACGGCTCCCCAGGCACGGCGCCGGTTCAGCACGGACCTCTATGGGCCCGCTTTGAGGTGTCATCTCTGCTTGAACACGTGCTCCTGTCTGGGGCCGCCAAGGAGCACACGCTCTGCGCGGGCGTCACCATGCCACCGCACGACGGCCCGGTGGGGGCTGTCGGGGGCAGGGCTCAGGGCCGTGTAGTGCAGCCTGACCTGGGCCTGCCCCTTCGATCTGGGGCACTGCACCGACCAGCGCAGCCGGGCATGGTGTTCACCGTCCCGCCTCACCCAGGCAGGGGCTGCTCGGGCAGGACTGCTCAGGCTCGTGCAGGGGCCTGCGGGCGTCGACAGCTGCACAAGGGGCTGCGCCCACGCGCCGATGTCGGGCCAGCGGGCGGTCAATTCGCGCGCCTGCAATCGACCGTCACCATCGCTGTCCAGCAACAGCTCGTCATCCAGGTCCCGCAAGGCCACGTCCCACTGGATGAGCACGTGCCCGTCGGGCTGCGGGCGCAGCACGACATGACTGTCGCCGCTGGGGTGGGCCTGGGCCGCTCCGTGGGTGCACAGGGCCACCCCAAGGGCGCAGGCAAAGCGCGTCATCGTCATGACCCCACCCCCAGTCGCACGTCGGTCCAGCCAGCTGCCCGCACGAAGTCAAGCATCGGTTGGGCGTCCTGGGGTCGACCGGCGGCGCGTGCGGCTTCCAGCAGCAGCCGGGCATCGATGGGCTCCTTCTGGATCGACCAGTTCTTCAGCGCCAGCGGCAGCGCTCGCCGCGGCTGCTTCAGCACGTGCAGCTGGAATCGAGCCTCTTCCCGCCAGTGGATGCTGTGTTCACCACGGTGTCGCGCCGTCAACAGCCGCTGGGTCAGCAGGGCGACCAGTCCGGGCGCTTCCGGCCGCCGCAGGGCCACGGCGGCCTCGGTCAGCCGCAGCAGCAGTCCGTCGTGACGTGTCCGTCCTTGAAGCCGCTGCCAGACCTGGTCAGCCCGTCCCTGGTCGAGCCACCAGTCTGCCAGTGCGCTCTCGCTGTAAGGGTCTTGCGCGATCTCGGCCAGGGTGTCGAAGAGCTGGGTGGCCTCTTCGTGTTCACCGAGTCGCTGGGCCAGTTCGGCACGCAACAGCACCAGATGGGCGCGCAGCGCGGACGGTGCACGCCACATCAGCCGGGCCAGTCCGGCACGGGCCTCCGGGGCCTGCCCTTGAAAGCTGAGCAGCTCGTACCGGCAGACATCGGCTTGCCACGTGGCGCCGCTGGCACGCAGCCCTGCGCAGGCCTGCGCAGCCGGACCGTACTGCCCCTGCAACTGGTAGAGCGTGGCGAGCGTCCACCAGGCCTGCGCATTGGTGGGGGCCACCTGGGTCAGATCCTTGAGTTCATCGAGTGCTGCATCGAAATCATGCTGTGTCTGCCGCACGGTGGCCCGAACCAGGCGCACCGGCTCGGGGGCATCAGCGCGAGACCACCAGGGTGTCAGCGCCGCGATCACCTGGGCCAGGTAGCGGCTATCTCCCCCCTGGCGCGCCAGAGCGAGCGCCTGGTGGGCTACCTGCAGCGCCAGCGTCAGGTCGTCGGGGCGATCCTGCAGATGCTGGCGATCGAGCCGCAAGCGATGTTGGGCCGGGCTCAGTGCCCGATCGTGCAAGACGGTGACGACCACGTCGGCGGCGACCGCCGACGGTGGCTCACCGGCCCGGGCCGTCGGGCCCAGCACCAGCCCCAGCCCGAGGCCCAGCATGGCCAGCAGTCGCCGTGTGCTCACAGAGCGCGTGCGCATGCGGGGGCTCCTTGAGCACTCACAAGGTGTCCGACGGCGCGTCGGCATCGTTGGGAGTCGACTGCGGCGTCGCCGAGGTGTCGGAGGCGATCACCACCGGCTCGTTGGCGGTGTCTTCGGGCGCCTCGGCGTCGGCGGGCGTGGCCAGCGCCGTGCCTGTTTCCGGCACGGTCCGTGCGTCCCGGTTGATGTCGGCCACGGTCGGCGGCGGGGTGGTCGCCAGGTGATCGTCGTCGCCCCCGCCACCGCAGGCGGTCAGGAGCACACACGACATGGCCAGGGCCAGCCAGCCCGGTCGTTGCGAGGTCGGGATCTGCATCTTCATGTCACACATCCTTTCGTGTTCAACGCGGGGCCGAGGTGCCGCCCAGGGGCGTGTTGAGGTAGGGGAAGCGCGCAAGGAACTCCTCGCGTTCCTGATCGGCCTTGTCCGTCAGGCTCAAGGTGTTGTTCCCCAGCGGCACGTTGCCCGGCACGCAGTCGTCACCGAAGAAGGCTGCGCCCAGTCCCAGGGCGGTAGCGCCTTGGCTGCACAGGCCTCCCATGGCCGCCACCAGGGCGATATCGACCACGTCGTCGACCGGCCGGCGACCGTTCGGGAAGCCGGCCAGGTCGGATGCGGTCGACGCCGATTGCCCCTGCACGGCGGCACTGACACTCCCTGCGGCCACGATGCCGCCGACCAGACCCAGGGGGCTCTGCTGTCCGTGAGGCACGGCCTTCAGTCCGGTATTGAGACGCAACATTTCCGACGGGGTCACGGTACTCATCTGGTTCACGCCGGCGATCCCGGTCAGGAACACGGTGACGAGGTCCGTTCGGGCGAACGTGGGGGCCGCAGACGCATCACCCGCAAGCACCGTGCTGACCAGGGCCGGCAGCGTGGGGCGGGTGACGTAGCTGGCAAACTGGGTGTCTCTCGCGGGGGCCGAGCCATTGAAACGGTCCTTGTCCTTCAGGCCGATCACCACCTCGTTGACCAGCGGGTTGCCCAATCGCGAAACCTGCACCCAGGCGCCACCGCCCGACTGGGTCGTCTGGTAGCCGCTGCGGGGCGACGCGCTGAGCAGCGGCGCTTGGGGCAGGCTCGCGGTTGTCCAGCCGCCGATCACGCCGTTGCCCGTTCCCGTCAGGCAGACCTTCGGGATCTCCAGGGCCAGCGACGTGACGTTCTTGTCCTTCAGCACGTTGGCCGTGCCGTCCCCGCGGTCCGTGATCAAGGCGTCCAGCGGCGCGTTGACCAGATCGAAGATCGTGCCGAGGTTCACAGCAAAGCCCTCGCGACGCTGGCCCACGAAGACCTTGCCCTTGTCGCTGGTGTTGCAGCCCGGTACGGTGAATTCGGCAATGTGCAGTTGCGCGTACGCTTCGTACTCGTCCGGCGTGCCGTTGGTCTTCAGGCCGATGTAGTCGATGGGCTTGTCATAGGTGCCGATGGCCGTGCGCTGGCCGCTGCGGCGGTCACCGCGAACGATCGCGAGGTCGAAAGTCTCGCGCACATTCGACAGCGGGTCGTTGACCGAACTGATGCGGCCGGCGGCCGTCAGCGGGATCGACACGGCCGCACTGGCGCTGTCCAGGCCCTTGAAATTCCTCAGCACGTTGCGGAAACGGAACTGAAACGTCAGGTCTTCGCGAGCGTCGCCATTGCTGTCGATGTGGATCTCGTAGAGGGCATTGGGGTCCATCTTGAAGTAGTTGGGCCCGCCATATGCGTCCTGCAGCGGCTGGTAGTTGGCGATCAGCGTGACATAGCCGGAGCGTCCGCCTGAACCGTTGGCGGCGACGCCCTCGTAGCTGTTGAACATGTAGAAATCGGATGCATCGACTTTCGGTGCCGTCGTGATGAAGGGGGCCTCTCGGTGGCTGGAAGCATGTGCCGAAGCGCAGACGGCCACGGCGGCGGCGGCCACCAGGTGATGGCTCAGACGATGGGAGGCGAGGGGATTTCGCATGGCTGACTCCTTGGTCGCGATTGAGACGTTATGGTCTTCCTCTTTACGCGACGTGTGTCCATCCGGATGCAGCCGAGCATGAAAAAAGCACCCCTTGGGGTGCTTTTTTTCAGGTGCGCGGCGCGGCGTGGCGCCGCCACGGCCTCAGGCTTGGGCCTTCTTGGTCAGGCGCCAGGCGTGCAGCAGCGGCTCGGTGTAACCCGAGGGCTGCTCTTTGCCCTTGAAGACCAGGTCCAGTGCGGCCTGGAAGGCGCAGCCCGTCTGGTTGCTGACAAGAGGCTGGTACAGCGCGTCACCGGCGTTCTGCTGGTCCACCACGGCGGCCATGCGGTTGAAGCTGTCACGCACTTGGGCTTCGCTCACCACACCATGGTGCAGCCAGTTGGCCACGTGCTGGCTGGAAATGCGCAGCGTGGCGCGGTCTTCCATCAGGCCCACGTTGTGGATGTCGGGCACCTTCGAGCAACCGACACCCTGGTCGATCCAGCGCACCACGTAACCCAGGATGCCCTGGATGTTGTTGTCCAGCTCCTGCTGCTTGTCGGCATCGCTCCAGTTGGCCTGGGCCACCACGGGGATGGTCAGCAGCTTGTCGAGCAGGGCTTGGGGGTCTTCGCCCGACTTCTCGATCTCCTGCTGGATGGCCGCGACGCTCACCTGGTGGTAGTGCGTGGCGTGCAAGGTGGCGGCGGTGGGCGACGGCGTCCAGGCGGTGTTGGCGCCGGCCTTGGGGTGACCGATCTTCTGCTTGAGCATTTCGGCCATCAGGTCGGGCATGGCCCACATGCCCTTGCCGATCTGGGCGCGGCCGCGCAGGCCCATCTGCAGGCCAATCAGCACGTTGCGACGCTCGTAGGCAGCGATCCAGTCGCTTCCCTTGATGTCGCCCTTGCGCATCATCGGGCCGGCCAGCATGGCGGTGTGCATTTCGTCGCCGGTGCGGTCCAGGAAGCCGGTGTTGATGAAGGCCACGCGGCTGGCGGCCGCGGCGATACAGGCCTTCAGGTTGACCGAGGTGCGACGCTCCTCGTCCATGATGCCCAGCTTGACGGTGCTGTCGGCCAGGCCCAGCAGCTGCTCGACGCGCGAGAACAACTCTGCGGCAAAGGCCACTTCGGTCGGGCCGTGCATCTTGGGCTTGACGATGTAGACCGAGCCCGTGCGCGAGTTGCGGATCGGCTGGCCGTTGATCTTGCCGTGACCTTGCAGGTCGTGCAGGGCGATGGTCGTCGTGACGACAGCGTCCATGATGCCTTCGGGGATCTCCTTGCCCTCGGCGCCCCACAGGATGGCGGGGTTGGTCATCAGGTGGCCCACATTGCGCACGAACATGAGCGAGCGGCCGTGCAGCTTGACCTCGCCGCCCTTGGGGCCGGTGTAGACGCGGTCGCCGTTGAGGGCCCGCGTGAAGGTCTTGCCGCCCTTGGCCACTTCTTCGGTCAGCGTGCCCAGCTGGATGCCCAGCCAGTTGCTGTAGCCCAGCACCTTGTCCTCGGCGTCCACCGCGGCCACGGAATCCTCCAGGTCCAGGATGGTGGACACGGCCGATTCGAGCACCACATCGGCCACGCCGGCCGGGTCGGTCTGGCCGATCGGGGTGTTGCGGTTGATCTGGATGTCGACGTGCATGCCATTGTTGACCAGCAGCACGCTGCTGGGCGCGGCCGCGTCACCCTGGAAGCCCACCAGCTGATCCGGGTTCTGCAGGCCCGTGGTCTTGCCACCGTTGAGGGTGACAACCAGTTGGCCGTTGGCCACGGCATAGCCCGTGGCTTCCTTGTGCGAAGCGCCTTCCAGCGGGGCGGCCTGGTCCAGGAAGTTGCGCGCCCAGGCGATCACCTTGGCGCCACGCACGGGGTTATAGCCCTTGCCCTTGTCGGCGCCGCCGTCCTCGGGGATGGCGTCCGTGCCGTACAGGGCGTCGTACAGGCTGCCCCAGCGGGCGTTGGCGGCGTTCAGCGCGTAACGGGCGTTCAGGATGGGCACCACCAGCTGCGGGCCGGCCTGCAGGGCCAGCTCGGCATCCACATTGGCCGTCGTGGCCTTCACGTCGCCGGGCACGGGCACCAGGTAGCCGATCTTTTCCAGGTGGGCCTTGTAGGCGGCCATGTCGGCGATCGGGCCGGGGTTGGAGGTGTGCCAGGCATCCATATCGGCCTGGATGCGGTCGCGCTCGGCCAGCAGAGCGGCGTTCTTGGGCGCCAGGTCGTTGACGATGGCATCGAAGCCGGCCCAGAAGCGGGCGCTGTCGATGCCGGTGCCCGGCAGGACCTTGTCTTCGATGAAGCGATACAGCTCGGTGGCCACTTGCAGGCCATGGACGGTGGTGCGTGCGGTCATGAAAAACCTCGAAATTCGGGGGGTAGAACGGCGAACGATACGGGGGAAATGCCGCGCTGTCGACGCCTCGTGAGCGCGTGGGGCGACAAGGGGGGACTTTCCGATGGCGGCAGTTTATTCGATACTTGCCGAAACATTAGTCGCGCCAAAAGTCATGGATTCATGACTTTCAAGCAAAAATCGAATGGACCGCTTCAAGCAGATCGAAACCTTCGTCGCCGTGGCCACCCGGGGCAGCCTCACCGCGGCGGCTGTCGTCGAAGGGGTGGCCCCGGCGGTCATCGGTCGGCGCATCGACGCGCTCGAAGAGCGTCTGGGCGTCAAGCTGATGGTGCGCACCACCCGGCGCCTGTCGCTCACCCACGAGGGCGCGGCGTTTCTGGAAGACGCCCAGCGCCTGCTGGTCGATCTGGCCAGCGCCGAAGCCAGCGTGAGCGCCGGGGGGCTGCAGGCCAGCGGCCACCTGCGGGTCACGGCGCCGGCAGGGTTTGGTCGCCGCCACGTGGCCCCGCTGGTGCCGGCCTTCACGGCGCGTCACCCCGAAGTGTCGCTGTCGCTCAACCTGTCCGACCGGGTGGTCGACCTCGTCAATGAAGGGGTGGACTGCGCCGTGCGCGTGGGCGATCTGCCCGATTCCAGCCTGGTCAGCGTCAAGCTGGCCGACAACCGGCGCCTGTGCGTGGCCAGCCCAGCCTATCTGCAGGCACACGGCACGCCCGACCACCCGCACGACATCGCGCGACACGAATGCCTCACACTCAGCTCGGAGGCCAGCCAGACCCGGGGCTGGGCCTTCGTGATCGACGGGGACGTGGCCCACATCCGCCCGCCGGCCCGCCTCGATTGCTCGGACGGTCAGGTGCTGCACGCTTGGTGTCTGGCCGGACTGGGGCTGGCGTGGCGATCGCTGTGGGAGGTCGAGGCCGACCTGCGCGCCGGCCGCCTGGTGAGCGTGCTCGACGCCCACGCGGCGCCGCCCAATGGCATCTACGCCGTGTTTCCGCAGCGCAAGCACCTGCCTTTGCGGGTGCGGCTGTGGATCGACTGGCTCAAGGACACCTTCGGTGACCCGGCTTACTGGGCGCGCAGCAGCGCATGGCCGCCGGCGCCCTGATTGACCGCAGCCGTGCTTACTTCGACGCGGCCGACGCGGCGGCGGCCGGGGCTGTGGCGTCCTTCTGGCACTTCTTGACGAAGCTGTTCTTGGCGGCACCGGCCAGCTTCTTGTCCTTGGCCTGGGCTTCGCAGGCGTCCTTGGCGCACTTCTTGATGAAGCTGTTCTTGGCCGCGCCGGCCAGTTTCTTGTCGGCCGCCTGCATGTCACAGGTGGCGCTGGCGTGGGCCAGCGAGGCGGTCAGGGCCAGGGTCAGGGTGGCAAGGATCAAACGCATGTCGGCACTCCGTTCGTGGGTTGGGTGAGTCGTTTCAACGCAGTCTAGCGCTCGCCGCGCGTGCCGGCGATGGCGCCCTCACCACAACGCGCCGCCCTCGGGTTGGCGTTGACATCTCCGCGAAATGAGTTTGCGCCAGCGCAAGCCGCGGGCGTGATCGCCTGAAGCTGGCCTCACAGGATGCGCCGTGGGTGGGCCAGGGCCTCGTGCGCCGCGTGCAGGCGTCGCACCAGCACCCGGATGAAGGCCTCGTCAAACAGGTGGCGGCAGCTCGGGCTCACCTGCGACAGCGTTTCCGGGGTGAACGAGATGGTCGTGGCCGGCTCGGACACGATCACGTCCGTGCTGTGGCGTCGCAGCTCCGGGCTCGGGGCCAGGTAGGCCATCTCGCCCACCGACGTCCCGGCGCCCAGCAGGGCCACCCGCTTGCCGGAGCGGAACACCTCGACGCTGCCCTGCGCAATGATGTGAAACGTCCGCCCCTCCTCGCCACGCCGGTACAGCGCATGGCCGAAGCTGAAACGCTGCCAGCGCGCCCGGTGAACCACTTCCCACAGCTCGACATCGCCGAAGCTGCTGAAAAAGTCCAGCGAGCGCAGCAGGTTGAAGCGCTCAGAGTCCAGCACGCCCTGCAGGTGACCGCGGGGGATCTTGTGGTCCGTGATCAGGCTCGACAGGGCCTGCGCGAACGCGTCCCAGTTGGGGTGACGCAGTTGCGGGTCCTTGGCCAGCGCCTTCAGCACCACCTCATCGACCGCCGGGGTCACCCCTGAACGCAGGCTCGACAGGGCGGCCGGCGCCTGGTTGTAGATCTGGTTCATCAGCACGGCCTGCGAGCCGGCCTCGAACGGCGGGCGCCCGGCGATCAGGTGGTAGAGCACGGCCCCCAGCGAATAGATGTCGGCGCGGCAATCCAGCACCTGCCCATCGAGCTGCTCGGGCGACATGTAGGCCAGCGAGCCCACCTGGTGCACCTGGGTTGCATCGGCCGTCAGGTTCAGCACGCTGCCGAAGTCGGTGATCTTCACGTCGGTCACCAGGCCCTGGTCGTTCGTGATCGCCAGGATGTTGGCCGGCTTGACATCGCGGTGGATCAAGCCCTCACGGAACACATAGCCCAGGGCCATCGCCAGCTTGAAGCCCAGCTCGACGATCTGCTCCAGCGGCAGCAGGTTGTCGGGTCGGCAGAATGCCTTGAGCGTCGTGCCGGGCACATGCTCCATGACGAGATAGGGCGCGGTCGGGTCAGCCACCGCATCCAGGATCTGCACCACATTCGGGTGCTGCAGCCGTCCCACCAGGGCCGCCTCGGCGGCGAAGAACCGCGCATACACCGGGCCGTCCACCGCATCGGTCAGCACCGACGAGCGCACGCGCTTGAGCGCCACGTCGCGCTCGAAGAAATCATCCCGGCACAGGAAGACCTCGCTGGTCGCGCCTTCGCCCAGCCGACGGATGATCCGGTACTTGCCGATCTGGCCGTCGCCCGTGTCGATGTCGATGCCGCCGCTGCCGTCCATGGGGTCCCGATGCTGGTCAATGCGCGGATCGTGACATGCGACACGTGCATTTCACCGCGCGAAAAGGCGTCGGCTGGCGCACCAATTCACGGCTTCAGGCGGTGGTGCGGGCGCCCCCTCGTAGAATCCCGCCATGATCCAAGCCAAGCGTGAACTCCTGACGGCCCTGGGTGAGGCCCTGCGCAGCGTTGCGCCCGATGCAGCCGCATCGTTCACCCCTGCCTTCGAGGCGCCCAAGCAGGCCGCCCATGGCGATCTGGCCGTCACGGCCGCGATGCAGCTGGCCAAGCCGCTCAAGAAGAACCCCCGCGAACTGGCCACGGCGCTCGTCGAGGCGCTGCAGGCTCAGCCGGCCGTCCAGCGCTGGGTGTCGGCCATCGACATCGCCGGCCCGGGCTTCATCAACCTGCGCCTGCAGCCCGCCGCCAAGCAGTCCATCGTGTCCGACGTGCTGACGGCTGGCGACACCTTCGGCCACCAGCCGCGCACCGACCACAAGGTGCTCGTCGAATTCGTCTCGGCCAACCCCACCGGGCCGCTCCACGTGGGGCATGGACGCCAGGGCGCGTTGGGCGACGCCATCTGCAACCTGCTGGAAACGCAGGGCCAGCAGGTCACGCGCGAGTTCTACTACAACGACGCCGGCGTCCAGATCAGCACGCTGGCCTGGTCCACGCACGCGCGCATCAAGGGCCACAAGCCCGGTGACGAGCACTGGCCCGAATCGGCCTACAACGGCGACTACATCGCCGACATCGCCGCCGATTTCCTCGCCCGAAAGACCGTGAAGGCCGACGACCGCGAGTTCACCGCGTCTGGCGACCCCGAAGACATCGACGGCATCCGCCAGTTTGCCGTCGCCTACCTGCGCCACGAGCAGGATCTCGACCTCAAGGCCTTCGGCGTTCGCTTCGACAACTACTACCTCGAATCGAGCCTCTACACCGACGGCCGCGTCGAAGGTGCCGTCAAGCGCCTGGTCGACGCCGGCAAGACCTATGAAGAAGGCGGCGCCCTGTGGCTGCGGTCCACCGACTACGGTGACGACAAAGACCGCGTCATGCGCAAGACGGATGGCGGCTACACCTACTTCGTGCCCGATGTGGCCTACCACATCGCCAAGTGGGAACGCGGCTTCGGCCAGTGCGTCAACATCCAGGGCTCCGACCACCACGGCACCATCGCCCGGGTGCGCGCGGGCCTGCAGGCGGCCGGCGTTGGCATCCCCCAGGGCTGGCCCGACTACGTGCTGCACAAGATGGTCACCGTGATGAAGGACGGCGAGGAG
>Ga0255182_1000729_pt1 | contig 19652 bp, 15 predicted proteins | sample Atl_UVDOM_RepA_8_FD_188420 | JGI IMG/M metagenome (GOLD analysis project Ga0255182, IMG submission 188420) | Freshwater microbial communities from Altamaha River, Georgia, United States - Atl_UVDOM_RepA_8d | ecosystem: Environmental > Aquatic > Freshwater > River | place: USA: Georgia...
CAAGAGCTCGGAACTCGGTGCTAAGGGCGCGGGCGAGGCGGGTACTGCAGGCGCACCAGGGGCGATCATGAATGCCTTAAACGATGCGCTCTCACCCTTCCGCGTGGAGATGTTTGATATGCCATTTACACCAGAGAAGGTACTGCGCGCCCTTGGACGTATCGGTGGTTGAACAGGCCGCTAGCGCAGTAGTCTGCTGGAGTTCAAAACGACCAGCAGGGAGCTTGCGGCCATTCCAATCGAGGCGACCAGTGGCGTGATGAGCCCGGCGGCTGCAAACGGGATTGCGACGAGGTTATACAAGACTGCCCAGCCGAGGTTCTGACGAAGAATGATGCGGGACTTCCGGGCGGTATCCATCGCCAGTGCCACACCGCCAAGGCCTGGCCTTAGACAGTAGATATCGGCCTTTTGCTGAGCAAGGGGGGCCGCACCCTGCATGGCAATGGATACATCGGCCTGCGCAAGTACCGGCGCATCGTTATGGCCATCGCCGATCATGGCAACGATGGCACCCCCTGACTGGAGTTTCGCAACAAATGATTGTTTCATCGCGGGCATCTGTTCAGCTAAGGCATGGGATTGTTCTAGTCCCAGTGACACGGCAAGCGCATCAACGCGATTGCGGCGATCCCCGCTTGCGCACCAGATCGTCTTACCCTGTTGTCGCAGTTGTTGAATTAATCCCTGCGCATCAGGCCGGGGTGTGTCGGTGATTAAAAATCCCGCTCGAATTGAACCGTCGATCGATAGGAAAACATTACATGCGTCGTGCTGACTGTCGTGCATGGATACCCCATGCATATCGGCAAAATGAAATGACCCGAGCCGAACCTCCCGGCCTCCGAGACGGCCGGAGATACCGAGGCCCGCATGCTGTGTGACCTGCGTCATGATGGGGTGTTCAGTCGATGCAGGCAGCGGCATGCGGCTAATTGCCAGCGCTAAAGGATGCGTGCTCGATTTCGCCAGGCTGCAGGCGATCTCCTGATCCTGTGATGTGCCAAAGACGATATCGACGCGCGACGTCGCAGGGTCGGTGAGAGTACCTGTCTTGTCGAATACAACATCCGTGACGTTGAGCAGACGCTCCAGGGATGTCGCGTTGGATACGGCCACGCCGCGTTCGAGCAGTTTCGCCAGTGCTGCTGCATAGGCGGTCGGACCCGCAAGGGAAAGGGCGCAAGGGCAGGTGACGACCAGTACCGAGATCAGGGCGGGCAGCCAGACCGCCGTGGGGGCACCATTCATCATAAAAATTAGCGTGAGTAACACGCTGATGATCAGAATGGCTGCTGTAAAGCGGGCTCCAAGTCGGTCTGCCCATTCGATCCATTGGGGGCGGTCTGCCGCTGCCGCTTCGGCCAGCTGTGAGAGTCGTGCGAGTGTGCCCTCGGAGACGCGCACTTCGACCTGCATCGTGATTTCAGGCCCCAGGTTGATGGCGCCCTCCGGCAGTCGGCTACCGGGCTGAATTCTTCGTGGCAGCGATTCACCGTTAATCCACGAAGCATCAATATCGGTCTCGGCCGACTCGAGCAGGCCGTCAGCGGGAATTCGCTCTCCAGATTTCACGCAAATCCGATCGCCCGGAACCAGTCGCCATGCCGGCACGATCCCTGCTGGGGCCGATATACGCTGCGCGAGTGCGGGTAGCGCTGTAGCGATCCGCTCGCGCTGCGCGGATGTCTTCGCACGCACACGACGCTCTATCCATCGGCCGCCCAGCAGTAAAAACACGAACATTGAAACGGAGTCGAAATAGACCTCGCCCGTGCCTGTCCACCAGGCCCACATGCTGGAGATAAATGCGATCCATAGGCCGAGGCTGACAGGAACATCCATATTAAGACGGCCCTGTGCAAGCGCCTTGCGCGCAGAGTCAAAAAATGGTGTCGCACTGTAGACCATGACCGGTACGGTAATGGCCATACTTGCCGTTCGCATCAGCGTGCGAATGTCGCTGTCTAGACTGTCGCCCTCCAGATACTCCGGATAGGCGTACATCATGATTTGTGCAGCCGATAACCCCGCAACAAACAGCCGTCGTAGGGCGGTACGGTCTTCTTGTCGGCGCCTCTCTTCAAGAGGTGCCGAGCTGATCGGCAGCACTGCATAGCCAATTGCAGAAATACGTTGGGCAATCTCTGCGAGTGATACTGTAGCCGGATTCCATTGGATCATGAGCCGCTCGGTGCTCGCATTGGCACGGACCAGCTGAACACCTGGAGTCTGGCCGAGGGCCTTTTCGATGAGCCAGGCGCATGCGCCGCATCTCAGCCCCTCAATCGCAAGGGTTGTTTCTACCAGCGAATCGGTTGCCGAGACAGGGCGGACATGTCGCTCGACCCAGTCTGCCTCACCGAGCATGTCTGCCCAAGGTTTAAGCGCCTCTAGGCGCTCAAACTCTAGACCGGTTGTGGTGCGCTGCTGGTAGAAGGCAGCCGCGCCTGCATTCACGATTGTCTGGGCAACAGACTGGCAGCCGATACAGCACATCGGCTGCTTGATGTGATCAATTTCTACAGCGAGGTTGATGCCCTTCGGTACTGGCTCTCCGCAGTGAAAACAGCTCAGCGCAGGTGTCATTTCAGTGACAACCCCATTGATTGTCCACCGATACAGAAACTATCAAACCAGTCTACAGTGATGACACCCGACAGTCGTAGCAGGCCCCAGAGACCGAATCCGATTATCAGTAGACCCGCCGCACGTCTGAGGCCGATGTGTTGGAATCGACGAAGACTTTCCTGCGACAGAAGAGATGCAAGCCACAGCGCGGGAATCGTGCCCAGACCGAAGCCCGCCATCCAGAGCGCGCCCTGCGTGCCGCCGCCACTTACGGCAGCTGTGACCAGCATGCTGTAGACCAGCCCGCAGGGCAGCCAGCCCCAGATGATGCCTGCGCGCATCGCGCGAAGATTGTCGTGCAGCGGTCGGCGATGGGTCTGCGGCATGGGCAGCAGCGTTCGGGAGGCGAGTGGCGAGATGAACCTCCAGATCTGTTGGCCCAGCCTCTCAACAATTAGAACCCCGCTGTATAGCCGTGCAACATGGAGTCCCAGGCCAATCAGCAGCAGATTGGCAAATGCAAACATCAGGTCGCGCAGCAGCGCGACTGGAAAGAGTGCGAGCGTGACTGCTCCAAAGCTTCCGGCCAGAAATCCCATCAGGCTATAGCTGGATACCCGCCCAAACTGCCATGCCAACAGCTCGACGGCCCGTTCGGATGGACGAGCGCTCAGGTGCCTGCGGTTTGATTCGCCTGCCGCAATTGCCAATCCGCCACACATGGCCAGACAGTGGCCCGCTGACCATAGGCCGATTAAACATGCGCTCAGCCCCAGGCCGATCATCCGAGGGCGCACTCCACCCAGACAGGCGCATGGTCGGATGGACGTTCGAGTTTTCTGGGTGCGGTGTCGATGCCACTTCCGTGGCACGCATTGGCGAGGGTCTGCGACAGCAGAATCAGGTCAATTCTCAGGCCACGATTGCGACGAAAGGCGGCCTCCCGGTAGTCCCACCAGGAGTAGAGATTTGCGGGCTGCTCTGCCAGCCGAAAGGCATCCGTCAGCCCGCAGGCACACAGTGTCTGCAGGCGCTCGCGCTCTGCAGACGAACAGAGCACTTTCTCTCGCCACGCGTCGGGATCATGGACATCCCGATCCTCGGGCGCGATATTGAAGTCTCCCATGACAGCGAGCGCAGGGTGTTGCTGCGCTTCGGCGCGTACCCAACCCGCCAGGGCATCGAGCCATCGCAGCTTATAGGCATATTTATCCGATCCCACCTCGGACCCGTTGGGCACGTACGCGCAGATCACACGAATGGCAACGCCCTGCGCAACTGGCGTCAGGGTTGCCGTAATTAGCCGAATCTGGTCGTCCGGGAACAGCGGGTTGTTAATCTGGATATCGCTGGGGGCTTGGAAGACCGAGGCATCCACGAGGAGTGCAACGCCGTTATAGGTCGGCTGTCCTGCGAATACCACGTGATAACCAGCCGCCTGGAGTTCGGAGCTCGGAAATTTATCGTCCGTGAGCTTGGTCTCCTGGATACCCAGGACCGCCGGGCGGGTGCTGCCGAGCCAGTCTAAGACATGGGGTAGGCGCACGCGAAGTGAGTTGACGTTCCAGCTGGCCAGTTTCATGACGGCATCTTCAGGCCCGTTGCACGGCGCCTTTTTTAGCGTTTGTCGCCTAACCGCAGGCGGGGCGGGGAGGGCTTGTGCTTCGGAAAGATGGTGCCGAGAAGCCTCGGATAGGCGCCGTCGAGATAAAACACAACGTTGTCGACAATGCGATCAATCCTTATGGCGGTCTTCAAGTCGTAGACATGTCGGCGAATACTGTTGTAGAGAATCACGCCGTGGAGTTCAAGCAGTAGCTCGATCTCTTCCCGGGTGACCGGCTTTTCCTGAGCCGAGGGATAGCCGTAGTGCTTGCGCAGCACGGTGGATAGCGGAAGAAAAATTTCCTTGCGCAGCTTATCCAGTACCTTTTTGCCATATCCATAACTACCAAGTTCTGCGTACATAAACAGACGGACCCACTCGCGCGTGAGAATCGAGTTGTTAAATTCGATATAGAACTGCTTGTAGCGCTGCTCCACGGGAATGGCGGTATTCAGCATCAGATCGCGCCAGCTATCGTCCCAGCGGTTTTCGAATGCCTCAGTGAAGATTCGGTCGATCAGTGCCTGTTTTGAAGGAAAATATCGGTAGAGCAGGGGCTGGGCAATACCCAGCGAGGCCGATAGCTCTCGGGTCTGACCCGAGAGTCCCTGTTCCGAAAAGAACTTGGTGGCACCAGCGATGATTTGCTCGACGCGCTTTGACCGGCTCAGGTAGGCCATGTCGCCTTCCTTGCATTGACAGCAATGTGATTCATCTTATTCGGGATTCCCCTCGGTCCTGGCCAAGGGCGAATGTGTAAACTGATCATTCGATAAACTTCCGGTGCCCGCTGGTTGTATGTCTTCGGCGTGGTGTGCGGTCTCATTATCGCTTTTCTGCAAGGGGGGACGGAGATGTTGTTTAAGGTCAAATCAGGTTTAGCAAAATGGGTAGCCCAGGCTGCGGTAGCGGCCATGGCGGTATCGGCTGGTGCGGCAATGGCGCAGCAGAAAGGGCCTATCCGAATTGGGGTCTTGGCGCCGATCACCGGCCCACTGGCCACGCCGGGAGCAGAGATGCTCAACGGTCTGAAAATGTTCTGGGAGCAAAACAAGTACACGGCAGGTGGCCGGAAGATCGATCTGGTGGTGGCGGATACCACCTGTAATCCGGATCAGGCCTTGACCCAGGCCCGTCGACTGGCGCTCCAGGAAAAAGTGCACTTCTTGCTCGGGCCTCTGTGTGGACACGAAGGTCCAGCAGTTGCCCAGGTCAGCAAAGAGACCGGCATTCCCCTGGTGATGGATCCAGCCGGAGCGGATACATCCACCAAGTGGGATCGGATGCCGACCGTCATTCGTACGGCCGTGTCGGCCAGCCAGATTGGTCACCCGTTTGGTGACTATCTGTACAAAGAGCTTGGCGGCCGCAAGGTCACCTTCATTGCCTCTGACTACACCTGGGGCCATGAGGTTGCAGGCGGCATGATGCGCACCTTTACCGAGGCGGGTGGCAAGATCGACAAGGTCATCTGGGCGCCTCTGGCGACCACCGACTATGGTGCTTCGCTGGCAGCAATTCCTGCTGACACCGAGGCCGTGATCGCCGTCGTGGCCGGTGTTGCGCGTATTCGTCTGTTTGAGGCCTGGTACAACTTCGGCTATGACAAGAAGTTCAAGCTCCACGGCGGCTACTGGCTGCACGAGGACGCGATTCCTCAGATTGATGCCCGTGCGGTTGGTCTGATTTCCAACACCGTGCATTACGTCGCAGGTATCGATACGCCGGAGAATAAGGCCTTCGTGGATGACTATGCACGCCGCTATAAGCTTCTGCCATCATGGTTTGCTGAGTCCTCTTATACCGCTGGTATGTGGACAAAGGCAGCGATTGACCAGATTAAGGGCAATGTCGAGGACCGTGCTGCATTCCTAAAAGCAATGCGCAGTGTCAGCGTTAAGGCCCCGCGCGGCCCGCTCAAGCTCGATGAGTATGACAATCCAATCCAGAATATCTACATCACTCGTCTGCAGAAAGTGAAGCATCCAATTCTGGGTGATCAGCTGATGAATATTCCGGTCAAGACCTACACCAACGTGTCGCAGTTCTGGACCTATAAGCCAGAAGAGTTTCTTAAGCGCGGCCCATACAAGCGTTGATATCGTCCTTGTGACGTTGTCATTCACTTAACACGTTGTCATCAATCAGTAGCCGCCCCCTCGGGGGCGGTCTGCTGATGTGAGAGTCCATGAATAGTTTTATTCTCCAGACGTTTAACGGGATTTCCTACGCTGCGTTGCTGTTTCTGCTCGCAAGCGGTTTTACGCTGACCTTCGGTCTGATGCGTATCGTGAATATGGCCCACGGTGCCTATTACTTATTTGGTGGCTATGTTGGCCTGACCATTGCAAAACTCACCGGTAATTTTGGTCTTGCGTTACTTGCTGGCGGCTTGGCCGCAATGCTTCTGGGCTATGTCTCCGATCGTACAGTGCTTCGTCGCGTTGGTGATGACCACCTGGCGCAGGTCCTGATCACTGTGGGGATTGCCTACATCGTCGGTGACGTGTCTCTTAAGATCTGGGGGGGCGATGCCCAGAAGCTGCCCTTGCCGCTTTTCCTGCGGGGGGTGATTGAGCTTCCAGGCGGCATTGTGTATCCAACATTTCGAATTTTCCTCACCGCGATCGGTATTGGGGTGGGTGTGCTGTTATGGCTGATCTATCGTCGGACACAGATTGGAGCTGCCATTCGGGCAGGGGTCGACGATCGCGAAATGGTTAGCGCAACCGGCATTCATGTCGACCGTTTGTTTGTCATCATTTCGGCCCTTGCGTCATTTTTGGCGGGTGTGTCAGGCGTGCTGGGCGGAGCGTTTTTAACGGTGTTTCCGGGCGCTGAGTGGGAGATTCTCGTTTTCGCCCTGGTGGTGGTGATCGTTGGCGGTCTGGGCAGCCTGGAAGGGGCCATGATCGGTGCACTGATTGTCGGACTGCTGGATGCCTACGGTCGTTGGCTGGCACCCGAGCTTTCTTATTTCGTGTTGTTCGGACCTATGGCCGTGCTCCTGTTGTTCCGGCCGCGGGGTCTATTTGGATCGGCGAACATGACATGACCCAGCGACGAAAAATCCTGATTGTTGTATTGCTGGCGGCTGCTCTGGTCTGGCCTTTTGTTGGGGGTCAGTACGGCACGTCGCTGATGACGCAGATCTTTATTTTTGGCATGTTGGCCCTGTCTGCAGACCTGCTGCTCGGGCATGCAGGACTCTTCTCTTTATGTCATGCGGCGTTTTTCTCCGTCGCTGCCTACACCACCGCGATACTTCAGGTTCGCTACCAGGTGCCGACTGAGCTCGCGGCGCCTGCAGGCATTCTCATGGGAACAAGCCTCGGCCTGCTGTTTGGCCTATCGGTCCGAACCCGTGGGGTGTATTTCATTCTGGTGACGCTGGCCATGGGCTATGTGATTTGGGGCATCGGTTATCGGTGGGCGTCATTCACGGGAGGCGATAGCGGCGTAACCAATGTGCCGGCTCCCTCGGTTGGGGGGTTCACGCTATCGACAATGCTGGAGTACTACTACTTCGTATTGGCGGTGATGTTACTGGTGATGTATGTGTACCACCGACTGATTCGTTCGCCATTCGGTCTTACGCTTCGCGGCATCAAATCAGGCGAGGCCCGTATGCGCAGTCTCGGATTTAGTCCGCCGCGCCATCTCTACACCGCGTTTATCGTGTCCTCGTTTATGGCGAGCCTGGCCGGGGTGTTGTATGCCTATTTCAATAAATTTGTGAATCCGGTGTCGGCATCCTTGCATGTGAGTTTTGAGGCGGTGCTCATGGCCTTGGTTGGCGGTACCGCAACGATACTCGGCCCCTTCATCGGTGCGGGCATCATCCTGGGTCTGCGCAATTGGGTGAGTTCATTTTTTGAACTGCACCTTGCTGTGATGGGTCTGGTCTTTATTATCGTGGTGACATGGGCGCCGGATGGTGTGATTGGACTATTGAAGCGATTTATCGATCGTCGAAAGGCAGGTGCAAATCATGGCTGATCTTGCCCTTTCGATCCAACAGGTGAGTAAGGTATTTGGCGGCATTCGTGCTGTAGATGGTGTGTCGCTGGATGTCACGCAGGGTGAACGGCGGGTAATGATTGGGCCCAACGGCGCCGGAAAGACGACGCTCTTTCACTGCGTCAGTGGCGCCCATCAGGCCAGCGCGGGCTCGATCCGTCTGTTTGGCGAAGACATCACCCAGCTTCCCGAGCACCAGAGAACCTTGAAGGGAATGGGCCGCACGTTCCAGATCTCGAGTGTGTTTGTAGATCTCACGGCCATGGAGAATGTTCAGCTTGCTGTGTTGGGTGTTCGTCCCACGAAGTGGTCGCCATGGCGGCCCGTTGAAGAGCAGCCCGGTGTCAGTGAGCGTGCGCTAGAGAAGCTGGAGCTTGTTGGACTCGCAGGCAAAGCAAATGTCGGGGTCAAACAGATGTCTTACGGTGAACGACGCCAGCTTGAACTCGCCCTGGCGCTTGTCAATGAGCCGAAGCTGTTGCTGCTCGATGAACCCTGCGCAGGGCTGTCGCCCGCCGAGCGGCAACGCTTGTTTAAGCTAATTCAGAATCTACCGCGATCGCTTACGATGTTGATGATTGAGCACGATATGGATGTTGCACTTGGCCTGGCAGACCGAATTACTGTCTTGCATCGTGGCCAGGTCATTCTCGAGGGCAGCGTCGACGAGGTTCGCGTGAATCCGCAGGTCCGGGAGGTCTATTTTGGACAGGTCTGACACGCTGCTCGCGGTTAAAGAGCTGCACACCTACTACGGGGATAGTTATGTCCTGCAGGGGCTGAGCCTCGAGGTTCACCGTGGGCAGGTGGTTGCGATCCTCGGTCGTAATGGCATGGGAAAGACCACCCTGATACGGTCTATTTTTGGTCTCACGCCTGCCCGTCAGGGCGAGGTGCTTTATCGCGGACAGTCGATTGAGAAGCTGCCACCTTATCGGATTGCACAGCTTGGTGTTTCCCTGGTGCCTCAGGGCCGACGTATTTTTAAGAATCTCTCGGTAAAGGAAAACCTAACGTTGCCGACCAGTGTGCTGGCGGGCGCGGGTAAAACACCGCGGCAGGACTATGTCGCCTCATCCACCTGGACGCTCGATGCAGTGCTTTCCGAGTTCCCAAATCTGAAAGAGCGGCTTGCCAACGGCGGTAGCGAGCTGAGTGGAGGAGAGCAGCAGATGTTGGCTATTGGCCGGGCCCTCGTGTCGAACCCCGATCTGGTGCTGATGGATGAGCCATCTGAGGGGTTATCGCCGTTGTTTGTAAAGCATGTGGGCGAGATTATGTCCCGCGTAAAGTCGTTGGGCCATGCCATTTTGCTGGTGGAACAGAACCTGGCCCTGGCACTGTCTGTCGCAGACTATGTTTACATCATCTCCTCAGGACGCTTTGTCTTCTCGGGTACACCTGCGGAGCTGAATCAGCAGCCAGATATTCTGAATGAACATCTCGGGGTATCTGGCGCGAAGACGTTGCCGCACTAGTCCACGATTTCACACGAGCAGGTTTTATGCCTCGGCACCACCAATTGCTCCCCACGCCTGAGACCGTCCACTGGGGATTTTTTGATGCGGCACTTCAGCCGGTGCTGACGATTGACTCGGGTGACACCGTTGAGATTGATACGGTCTCGGGGGGTCGTCAGGAGGTCGGGGATATTTCACATTTCCGTCCGGATCATCGGCTCATCGCAGAGACGGTGCCGCAGGGTCCAGGACCCCATATTCTTACGGGCCCGATTGGGGTCCGCGGCGCTGAACCCGGCGATACGCTTGAGGTGCGAATCCAATCCATTGAGCTGACCGAGGACTGGGGATGGAATGTGATTCGGCCACATCGCGGCGCCTTGCCTGAAGATTTTCCTTATCTCAGTCGCCGCACCATTCCGATCGATCGTCAGGCGATGCTGGCCCGATTGTCTTGGGGGGTGGATGTTCCTTTGCGGCCATTTTTCGGAATTATTGGCGTTTCGCCACCGCCTAATTACGGCCGTGTCTCCAGCATCGAGCCTAGGGAATATGGTGGCAACATCGACAACAAAGAATTCATTGTGGGTACGTCGTTGTTTCTGCCGGTATTTGTACCGGAGGCGAAATTCTCAGTCGGGGATGGCCATGCGGTGCAAGGCGATGGCGAGGTCTGTCTCACCGCGTTGGAGACCTGCCTGAAAGGTCGCTTTGAAATTGTGCTGCATAAACAGCAATTAAATTTTCCCAGGGCAATTACGCCAACCCATTACATCGCAATGGGGATGGATCTCGATCTGGATGATGCTGCCAAGCAGGCGCTGCGAAATATGATTGCCTGGCTGGTGGAGCTCACCGGCTGGAGTGCGGAAGAAGCCTACGTGTTCTGCAGTCTCGCATGCGATCTTCGGGTGACCCAGCTGGTGGATGGCAACAAAGGCATTCACGCCATGGTGAGCCGCTCTCTGATATCGGCGAAGGCCGAGTAGTAACCGTCAGGCCTGATACTCTGTGTGACGAAGGCCTAGCCGGCCTTCGCACCGTGGATTGCACGCCAGACGCGCTCTGCAGTAAATGGCAGATCTAGGCTGGTCACACCGCGCATGGAGAGGGCATTCAAAATGGCTGCGCTGGCCGCGGGCATGGCTCCCGCAACCCCGGATTCGCCGGCGCCTTTAACGCCGATGGGGTTGGTGGTGCAGGGGACAACATGATGGCCAATCACGATCGGCGGAATGTTATCGGCACGCGGCATTGGATAGTCCATGAATGATGCATTCAGAAGCTGGCCGGCTTCGTCGTAACGCAGTTCCTCCCCGAGCACCTGCCCAAGACCTTGGGCAACGCCGCCGATAATCTGGCCATTGACCACGTCCTCGTTGAGGATCACCCCGACATCATCGACGGCAGTGTGCTGGGTGATCTCGACAACTCCCGTCTCGGGATCGATCTCCACTTCGGATATGTGGCAGCCATTGGGAAAGGTCATTCCAGAGGAAGTGAACTTAGATACATTGCTCAGCTCCTGTGGCACTGATTCGGGAAGGCCTGCACCCGAGGACCTGAGCTTGGCGGTCAGGTCAAGAATATGAATGGCCCGGTCGGTTCCCTTGATTCGAAACTCACCTTTTGCGAATTCGATATCGTGCTCTCCGGCCTCGAGCAGGTGGGCTGATATTTTTTTCCCGCGTTCAATTGCCTCATCACAGGCCCGTGCGGTAGCACTGCCCCCCATCATGGTGGAGCGCGAGGCAACGGTGGGGACCAGACCGGGGACTTGATCGCTGTCGCCGGTGACCAGCCGCACGCGGCTGACATCGATACCAAGGCGATCGGCGATCAGTTTTGGGAACGTGGCGAGATGACCTTGTCCAATCGCTTGCGCACCGATATGCAGTCGGACGGTTCCATCCTCATGGAAACGTAAATCGGCAGGCTCTTCAAGAATGCCTCCGGCAACTTCCAAGAAGCAGCAGATGCCGATGCCGCGCAGTTTGCCTCGCGATTCGGATTCGCGGCGACGCTGCTCGAACTCTTGCCATCGGGAGAGCGCAAGCGCCTTGTCCATCACCGCCTCGAACTCACCGCTGTCATAGGTCTGGCCATTTGGCGCTGCGTAGGGCATTGCCGATGGAGGAATCATGTTGCGACGTCGGAGTGCAACGCGGTCAACTCCCAGCCTGTCTGCCGCCCGGTCTAGTAGTTGTTCGATCATATAAATTGCCTCGGGGCGGCCTGCACCGCGATAAGGGCCCAACGGCATCGCATTTGTGAAGACAAGACGGGATCGAATGCGGATCGTCGGTATGGCATAGACGCTTGATAGGCAGTTCTTGGTGTTATTCGTGGCCACAATCGCCACATAGGTTGATGTGTACGCGCCGATACCGGCAATTACATCCGCGCGAAAGCCCAGGATCTTGCCCTGTCCATCGAAGGCCATTTCGGCCTTCAAGGTGGAGTTTCGTCCGTGGGTGTCCGACAGAAAACTCTCCAGCCGGCTTGCGGTCCACTTCACGGGTCTGCCGACCTTTTGGCTGGCAAAAAGAATGGCTGCATACTCTGGATAGGCCTGAACCTTGACGCCAAATCCGCCACCGACATCAGGCGTCAGGACCCGAATGCGATCCAGGGGAACTTTGAAAACACCCTCTGCGAGGAGTTTGCGAATCACCATCACACCTTGGGTGCTCGCCATTAGGGTGTAGCGCTGCGTCTGTGTATCCCAGTGGCCGATCGCTGCACGTGGCTCGATTGCACAGGCCGCCATGGGCGGATCCTCGAGCACGACCGATTCAATGTGATGGGCCGAAGCAAATGCCGCATCGGATTGAGGCGTTGCCCCGTCTTCCCAGTCCAGCGCGATGTTACTGCCCAGTGCCTCGTGTAAGCGGGGGGCATCAGGCTGCATCGCCATATGGGGGTTTACAAGTGCGGGCAGGCTATCGATCTCAACGGAGACGGCTTCGGCAGCGTCCATGGCCTGGCCAAGAGTCTCGGCAACAACGACGGCAACAGGTTCGCCCACATAGCAGACCTTGTGTCGCGCCAGCACAGCGATTGGCGCAACATGCATCGGCTGTCCGTCTCGACCGTTGAACACCGCGATGGGCGGTATGCCACCGAGTCCGGCTGCCTCCAGATCTTCGGCTGTGAAGATTCCGCAGACGCCCGGCATGGATCGGGCTGCAGCGGTATCGATCCCCAGGATCTTTCCATGGGCCTGCATCGAGCGTACAAATACTGCATGACACTGCCTCGGAAGCTCGATGTCTTGTGTGTATCGGCCCTGGCCTGTGACAAAGGCGTGAAGGTCGTCCTGGTCGCCAGGTTTTCCATCGCCGAAACGCAGACTATCAAAATTCATCGCAGATTCCTTGAGTCAGATCGTATTGAGAGTGCTAGAGCAATGATGTGGTGAGCCCGCCGTCGATGACCAATATTTGACCGGTCATGAAGCCGCTTTCTGCAGAGGCAAGATAGACCACTGCACCACTAATGTCCTCGGGCTCCGCCCATCGTCCGATCGGCGTGCGGCCTAATAACCACTGATTGAACTGCTGATCATTGTGCAGGGCGGAGGTGAGCTGCGTCTTTACATAGCCGGGGGCAATGGCGTTGACCGTGATGCCCCGCGGGGCAAGTTCTGCGGACCATTGACGGACGATGCCGTGGATGGCGGTCTTGGAGGCGGTGTAGCCGGTCACATTCTCGCGGCCCATCAAGGCAAGAATCGAGCCCGTGAAAATAATTCTGCCGAAGCCCTGTCGCACCATCTGCCGCGCGATATGACGTCCCAGTTCCCACTGGGACGTTAAATTCGACGCGATCAGACGATCGAAGTCACCGCGATCAAAATCAAGGAGCGGCTTTCTCGCCTGAATTGCGGCGTTCAGAAACACAATATCCAGCCGACCGTCTTTGGCCACAATCGCATCCACCGCCTTGACGGCGCTCTCAAGATCAAATGCATCAAACGCACATGGCGCTACCTGAAGCCCCTTTGCGGTAAGCGGGCCGCAGCACGTGGTCAGGTCCGCAATACTGCGGGAATTCATGTGGACTTTGGCGCCATGGGAGGCGAGCGCAGATGATGCGGATAGGCCGATCCCGCGCGAGGCGCCGGTGACCAGGGCCACCCTGCCAGTAAGATCAAAAAGACGCTGCCCGCTCATAGTACGAGACCTGATTTGCCTTTCAGTTTCAGAATCTGTCGGGCCTCATCGGCGGTTGCGATCTCCAGATTCAGGGCTTCCAGAATAGTACGAATGCGTTGAACCTGCTCGGCGCTCGATTTGGCGAGCTTGCCTGGGCCGATCCATAGTGAATCCTCAAGCCCCATGCGCACGTGTGATCCCATGGCGGCACCGATGGTGGCCAGTGGAATCTGGTTACGGCCTGCACCGAGGATTGACCATTCGTAGGCATCCCCGAACAGCCGGTCTGCGGTGCGGCGCATGTGCATCAGGTCCTCGGGGTGTGGGCCAATGCCGCCCAGAATGCCGAACACTGACTGGACGAATAGTGGCGGTGTGGCCAGCTTTCGATCGAGAAAATGTGCCAGGTTATACAGATGGCTGATGTCGTAACACTCAAATTCAAAGCGTGTGCCGTTATCGGTGCCACGGCGCAGAATCGTTTCCACGTCTTGAAAGGTATTTTTGAAGATCAGATTTCGACTTTTCTCGAGATGTTCGCGCTCCCAGTCATGCTTGAGATCTTTAAACCGATCGAGCATGGGAAATAGGCCGAAGTTCATTGACCCCATATTGAGGGACGCGACTTCGGGCTTATAGGTCATGGCCGGGCGCATGCGATCTTCCACCGTCATATGCGGACTTCCACCGGTGGTGAGGTTGATAACGGCATTGGTCTCGGCATGGAGCCGCTCTAAAAAGGGGCGAAAGACTTCAGGGTCTTGTGTCGGCCGCCCATCTTGGGGGTCGCGGGCATGCAGGTGCAGAATCGCTGCGCCCGCCTGATAGGCGGCGATACCGGCTTCGGCAATCTCGTCGGCCGTTACAGGCAGGTAGGGCGACATACTGGGTGTATGGATCGCACCGGTTGGCGCGCACGTGATGATGACTTTTTTTGATTTGGATGACATGGTGGGCTGTGCTCGTAGCGTGAGTGTGTTGGGGCCGATGGGCACCGGTCTCCCGGCCGCCCGAGGTTTATCAAGTGATCACATTTTGCCAGCCAGATGCGCTGGCTGCCAATGAGGTTTCACCCGGGTGGACTTAGGCGGCCTTCAGCAGGCCATTGTGTCTGAGCAGGGGCTCAACACTCGGTTCACGGCCGCGAAATGCCGTAAACGAGGCCATGGCGGGCCGTGAGCCACCGACCGACAGAATTTCCCGCCAGAACCGCTGGCCGACCTCAGGGTAGCGCTGTGCTCCGGCCTCCTCAAAGGCCGCATAGGCATCGGCGGACAGCACTTCTGCCCATTTGTAACTGTAATAGCCCGCGGCATAGCCGCCCGCAAAAATATGCGAGAAGCTCTGGGCAAATCGATTAAAGCTCGGCGGAATAAGCACTGCGATCTCGTCGCGAATTTTCCAAAGAACGTCCTGAATTGACTGGCCAACCTCGGCAGGGGAGTGGGCGGCGGGCGGGATCAAATCCATGTGAATTCGCATATCAAATACCGAGAATTCCACCTGACGCAACATGAACATTCCACTCTGAAAGTTTTTGGCTGCGATCATCTTGTCGAAAAGGTCGCGCGGGATCGGTGCACCTGAAGTGATGTGGCCGGTCATGTGCGACAGCGTCTCCCACTCCCAGCAAAAGTTTTCCATGAACTGGCTTGGCAGCTCTACTGCATCCCATTCCACGCCGTTAATTCCGGAGACTTCGAGTTCGCCGACCTGGGTAAGAAGATGGTGAAGCCCGTGGCCGAACTCATGAAAAAGCGTGATGACGTCATCGTGGGTGAGTGTCGTGGGCTTGTCGCCAACGGGAGGCGAGAAGTTACAGGTCAGGAGTGCAATCGGCCGTTGTACCTGGGTCTTGAGAATGCGTCGGCCGCGGCTGTCGTCCATCCACGCGCCGCCGCGTTTGGTACTGCGGGCATACAGGTCGAGATACAAGTGGCCAATGATCTCTCCATCACGAATAATTTCATGGAGCTGGACATCCGAATGCCAGACCGGAAGAGGCGCCACATCCGAGACGGGCCGCACGGTGACATTAAAGAGCGTCCGAATTACCCGGAATAACCCGTCCAGCACCTTCGGCAGGGGGAAGTATTGGCGCACCTCCTCTTCGGAGAAGGCGTAACGCTGCTGCCGCAGCTGCTCGCTGGCATAGGCGACATCCCAGGCCTGCAGATCGGGGATTGCAAGCTCGGTAGCTGCGAAGCGCTTCAGCTCTGCGAGATCGTCCAATGCTGCTGGCCTGGCCTTTGAGGCCAGATTCATCAGAAAGTCGATGACCTGCTGTGGGCTATCTGCCATCTTGGGCGCAAGAGACACCTCTGCCGCATTCTTGTAGCCGAGCAGCGATGCCTGCTGCTGGCGCAGAGAGAGAATTTCGCCCATAACGGGGCCGTTGTCATGGTCCGGGCCCTCGGTTGCGATATCCGAGGCGCGGACCGCATGTCGACGGTAGATCTCTTCGCGCAGGCTGCGATCTTTTGCGAATTGCAGGACCGGCCCAACACTTGGATGCTGAAGTGTAAATACCCAGCCCTCACACGCCCGCTTCTTTGCCTCTTCGGCGGCTGACGCTACTGCGTGTTCAGGAAGTCCTTGTAGCCGTTTGGCATCGGTGACATGCACAATCGTCGCATTGGTGCTGTCGAGCAGCTGCTCCGAAAATTTCTGATTCAGTTGGGCGAGCCGAGACTGAAGATCTGCAAATTGTTTTTTCTGCTCGTCGGCAAGTTCAGCGCCGCCGAGGCGAAAAGAGCGTAGAGAGTTTTCCAACGCACGAAGTCGCGCCCGGAAACGGTCATCACGAAGGGCGGCTGGCGCTTTTTTAAACTCGGCTTCCAGCGCCTTGGTGGCACGAAACAGTTCGGGGTGCTGCGCGAGCTCTGACCCGAATGCGGTGACCTCGGCTAGACGGCTGTTGATGGCCTCACGCCACTCAGGCGAATCCATGACACCTGACATATGGTGGACCGCTCCCCACGCCCGCCCCAGTCGCTCGGTTGCATCGGTGAGCGGCTCTATTACTGACTCCCAGCCCAACGGCGTTGCGGGGTCGGTGACATCGGCGAGCGTCTTGCGGGCATCGGCAAGGAGCTGGTCGACGGCAGGAGCGACGTGTTCGGGTCGAATCAGGTCGTAGCGGGGAAGCTCCCCGCGGGTCAGCATTTCATGTAGCAGAGGATTGGTCATCAGAGCGATATATGGAGTCGTCGTTCGGCAGATTCAAGGGTATTCACAAGCAACATTGCAATGGTCATGGGCCCAACCCCGCCAGGCACGGGGGTGATCGCGGAGGCGACCTGACTTACAGCCGGAAAATCAACATCGCCAACCAGTTTCCCGTCAGGCAATCGATTGATACCCACATCGATCACGATGGCACCAGGCTTCACCATATCAGCCGAAATCATATTGGCTCTGCCCACTGCTGCGACCAGAATATCCGCCCTGCGCGTGTGCTCTTCTAGGTATCGGGTCTTACTGTTGCATACGGTCACCGTGGCACCGCGGGCCAGCAGCATCATGGCCATGGGCTTGCCGACGATATTGCTTGCGCCACAGATCACCGCATGACTTCCCCAGATCGGCGCGTTGATTGATTCCAGCATCTTGATCACCCCGTATGGTGTACAGGGCTGAAATAGGGGCCGCCCGGTCATCAGGGCGCCCGCATTGCTGATATGGAATCCATCTACATCCTTATCTGCGGCAATTGCCTCGATGACCCGATGCGCATCGATATGCTTGGGCAGGGGCAGTTGCACCAAAATGCCATCGACCTGAGGATCGTGGTTAAGCGATTCAATGATGGCGAGCAGTTCCGATTCCGTGAGGGTCTCTGGCTTTTCAATCAGTTGCGACCGGATGCCTGCCTCACCGCAGGCCTTGACCTTATTGCGCACGTAGACCTGGCTTGCCGGATTGCTGCCGACCAAGACCACGGTGAGGCCGGCCGGCCGCCCCTTTGCCAGGCAGACTTGCGCGCGTTGTGCGGCTTGTTCTCGAAGTTGTTTGGCCAGTGCGAGGCCATCAATTAGGGCGGCAGTCATGTGTGAGCAAGAAGGCGGAATGGCGGGCTGTAGAGATTGGACTTTTCCGCATTATTCCCCTAAACTCGCGGGCTTGCTTAGAGATCGCGGTGTGCGATGAGCATGGGGCTATAGCTCAGCTGGGAGAGCGCTTGCATGGCATGCAAGAGGTCAGCGGTTCGATCCCGCTTAGCTCCACCAGCCGGCCCGAGTTGTCTGAGCATTGACCCGATTACCTGCGGGTCCCCTTCGTCTAGAGGCCTAGGACATCACCCTTTCACGGTGAGTACAGGGGTTCGAATCCCCTAGGGGACGCCATCTATCCCACCATCGGTTGTTCATATCCGTCGGAAGTCCCTTGGGACTGCGACGGAGATTTATTCACGATCGCGCAGTTGGTTGCCAGCATCAGGCTGGCGATGGACCCTGCATTCTGGAGCGCCAGTCGGGTGACTTTTGCTGGATCGATAACTCCCATATCCATCATATCGCCATAGACTTTGCTGGCTGCGTTGTAGCCGAGGGCGGGCGCGTCGTCTTGCAGAATTTTTTCAACAATGACGGAGGGCTCATCGCCGGCGTTCTCAACAATGCAGCGCAGCGGTGACTCCAGTGCTCGATAAACAATCTGAATGCCGGATCGCTCATCCAGATTCACCCCCTCAAGGCGTCGAAGGACCTCGCGGGCGCGGAGCAGGGCCACGCCGCCGCCGGGCACGATTCCTTCCTCCACGGCAGCGCGGGTGGCATGCAGTGCATCCTCGACGCGAAGTCTTCGCTCTTTTAATTCGGTTTCGGTGGCCGCCCCGATTTTGATGAGGGCAACGCCACCGGAGAGCTTTGCGGCTCGCTCTTCGAGCCGGTCCCGGTCAAACTGGCTTGGTGCACGGTCACGTTCTTGCCGAATTGATTGCACCCGATGCGCGATCTGCTCTGGTGCGCCAGCCCCGCCAATGAGTGTGGTGTTGTCCTTGGTGATCTCTGCGCGTTTGACGCGGCCAAGCTGTTCGATCGAGATTTTTGAAAGGGGCGTGCCCATCTCGCGGCTGGCTACGGTGGCACCGGTCAGTATCGCAATATCATGGAGCATCTCTCGTCGACGATCGCCGAATCCGGGGGCTCTCACCGCACAGGCCTTTAGCGACCCCCGAATAGAGTTGATGACCAAGGCGGCCAGCGTGTCCGGATCCAGGTCTTCTGCGATCACCAGTAGTGGGGCTCCTGACTTGGCCAGTTCCTCCAATAACGGCAGCAGCTCATTCAATGAAGAGAGTTTTCCATCCACAAGCAAAAGATTTGCCTGCTCAAGAATCACGCATTGCCGATCGGGGGTATTGATGAAGTAAGGGGATAAAAATCCGCGATCAAATTGCAGGCCTTCGACCAGCTCCAATACGCTGGTGAGACCGGAGCCCTCTTCAATGGAGATTGCGCCGGTGCGGCCAACTTTGTCGATAGCCTCCGCCAATAAATTTCCGATGGAGCGGTCATTATTCGCTGAGATTGTTGCGACATGTGCGATCTCGCGAGATTCGGTGCACGGCCGGGCAAGCTGCTTGAGCTCCTCGACGACGCGCTCGATGGCCTGCGTGATGCCCTGTCGCAGGTCCATCGGGTTAAGGCCGCCTGCGAGACAGCGAAGTCCTTCGTGAATCATGCTTTGTGCCAACACAGTGGCAGTGGTGGTCCCATCGCCCGCCATTTCACTGGTCCGTGCTGCGACCTCACGTAGAAGCTGAGCGCCGAGATTCTCGACTCGGTCATCGAGTTCAATGGACCGGGCCACCACAACCCCAGAATTTACGATCTG
>Ga0255182_1000730_pt1 | contig 19649 bp, 15 predicted proteins | sample Atl_UVDOM_RepA_8_FD_188420 | JGI IMG/M metagenome (GOLD analysis project Ga0255182, IMG submission 188420) | Freshwater microbial communities from Altamaha River, Georgia, United States - Atl_UVDOM_RepA_8d | ecosystem: Environmental > Aquatic > Freshwater > River | place: USA: Georgia...
CATCCAGCCGACGAGCGCGCTCATCGACTACAGCAACACCGGCCTGCTCGGTTCGCCCGCCGCGCAGAAGATCGGGTCATTGCTCGCGCTCGTCGGCTGGATGCTGATCGAGGCGCGGCTCCTCATGGGGCTCGGCACGACCCCGGGCAAGCTGCTGCTGAGCGTGCGCCTCCGGCGGCGTGACGGCGGCCCGATCACCAGCCACGACGCGCTGCTGCGCAGCCTGCGCCTGTGGTGGCGCGGCCTCGGCGCCGGCCTGCCGATGGTGTCGCTGGTCACCGCCGGCTACGCCTACCGGCAACTGCGCGAGCGTGGCGAAACGTCCTGGGACAGGGACGGCGACTGGGTGGTCGAGCACGGCGCGATCGGCCCGCTGCGGGTGCTGGCCGCGATCGCGGTGGTAATTGCGACCTTCGCGATGTCGGTGGTGGTGAGAATCGGGGCGTGACGCGCGGGGCGATGTTCTTCGCTTGGGCGAGACATCGTGCCAACGCTGGAGGGACCTCCTGCGTCTGCCCGACGGTCATGACGCGCGCGCGTCACTCCGCACTCTGAAAGTTGTTCGCCGCTCCCGGGACAGGGCATGCGAAGACCGTCGTGCTTGCGGCAGGCTCGAACATGGTTTGTCATTGAGGAGCGACGCGCCCCGGTATCCATCAGCCCATGCATGAGCAAGCGACGAAGTTCATCGACTACCTGGACACGCTGACCGCCGTCCCCGGCGAGCTGCGCCGCGGGCCGACGGCGCTCGACGGCATGGACCTCGCGCAGCATCGTGCGCCGGGCCACTGTTTCGAGCGCGGCCCATCGGCGGATCTCCTTATCGTGGCCCAGCAGAACATCGCGGCCAGCTCGGTCCGTTTCGATCTCGGCTTCGGCTGGCGCGAACATTTCTGCGCGTCGCCGACGGCCGGGGGAGAAAAGGGGACATCTCACTTTCCCGCACCTTCCTGCGGAAAAGTGAGATGTCCCCTTTTCCCTCCTGGTGTTCATTCTGCCGCTCGGCCTCCTGTGCCTGGTGTTCGGCGCGTGGCTGCTCGCCGATGGCGGCGGCGGAATCACGCTCGGCGTGGCGATGAAATCCCTGCCGGTGGGTGTCGCGTACGCGGTGTGGGTCGCCATCGGCGCCGTGGGCACGGCGCTCTCCGGCATGCTGCTGTTCGACGAGCCGGCCAGCGCTGCGCGCGTGCTGAGCCTGCTGCTGATTGGTCTCGGCGTCGTCGGCCTGAAGCTGTCCACGCCCTGGGCGTCAGCGTCGCTCAAGTGCCTGGGACAAGTCCTCGATCAGATTCTCCACCGTCGGGTTCGTGCGCAGCACGTAGCGCTGGATCTTGCCGCTCGGCGTCTTCGGCAGCGTGCTGACGAAATGGATCTTCCGCGGGTAGGCGTGCGCCGAGTAGCGCGTCTTGACCAGGGTCTGCAGCTCGGCGACGAGCGCCGCTGACGGCGTGGCGCCGCTCGCGGGCACGACGAAGGCCTCCACCACCTCGCCGCGGAGCGCATCGGGGCGGCCGACGACGGCGACCTCGGCGACCGCCTCGTGCAGGCACAGCACGCTCTCGACGTCGAAGGGCCCGATCCGGTAGCCCGCCATCAGGATGATGTCGTCTTCGCGCGCCGCGAAGTGGAACTGCCCGTCGCGGACGCTGCCCGCGTCGCCCGTCAGGTACCAGCGCCCGTCCGCGGTGAAGCGCTCGGCCGTGCTCTCCGGCCGGTTGCGGTAGCCCGCGAACCACACGAGCTCGCTGGCTCGCATGTCGATCGCGATGTGGCCGTCGACGATGCCGGCGACGAAGCCCGGCAGCGGCCGGCCGATGGAGCCCGCTTCCAGCGGCGCCTTCACCGCCGGGTGCCAGCCGTTGACGATCAGCATGCCGTGCTCCGTCTGCCCGTAGTGATCGCGCACCTCGACGCCCAGCGCCTCCTGCGCCCAGGCGATGACTTCGGGCGTCAGCGGTTCGCCCGCCGACGACGCGCAGCGCAGGCAGAGCCCACCGGGCGCGCCGTCCTGCCGCAGGCTGCGGTAGACGGTCGGCGCGGCGGCGAAATTCGTCACGCCGAACTTCGCGAGCACGGCGTGGCTCAGGCTGCTGGAAAAGCCGCCTTCGAGCAGCAGGCTGCGGCGGCCGACCGCGAGCGGCCCGAGAATCGCGTAATAGAGGCCGTAGGCCCAGCCCGGATCGGCGGCGTTCCAGTAGACGTCGTCGTCACGCACGTCGAGGCCGAACTCCATGTAGGCGTGGATGGACGCCAGCGCGCGCAGCGGCACCGCCACGCCCTTCGGCCGTCCGGTGGTGCCGCTGGTGAAGAGCAGCAGGAGCGGCGCATCGGGGCCCATTGCCGCCGGGGTGTCCAGGGCTTCGGCCCCGCTCGACAACGCGTCGACGTCCTCGGCCCGCAACAGCTCGACCGTGGTCTCGAGGCTCGCGATCTTCGGCGCCTGGTCCTCGTCGACGACGAGCAGCTTCGCGCCGCTCTCGGCGAGGCGGTAGTCGATCGCGGGCGGCGCGAACGCCGTGAACAGGGGCACGTGCACCGCGCCGAGACGCCACAGTGCGAGCAGGGTGACCACCAGCTCGGGGCGCTTGCCCATCAGCACCGCCACGTGGTCGCCCGGCCCGATGCCGCGCCCGGCCAGCACGCTCGCGAGGCGCGCCGAGCGCTCGCGCAGTTCACCGTAGCTGAGATCCGTCGCCGCGAGATCGCGGCCGATGAAGGTGAAGACCACGCGGGCCGGATCGTGCGCGTCGCACAGCAGGCGGGCGGCGTCGACGCCGGCCGCGAAGTACCGCGCTTTGAGGTCGGCGACGAGGGAGGCGGTTTCGTTCGTCACGATCGAGGTTCTCCTTGTTGCGGGTCGGGTTGCGCAGTGGAACCCGTCACCCGAGGCGCTTGCTTGCAAGCGGATATCGTCGGGCCTTCGGCTCTCCCGTCCCGGGCTGTCTCTTGGTCGCATTATTTCCAGCCGACCGAATAACGGGGGCGTTTTCAATTTCGACACGCAGGTTGGGCTGACGCAGGAAACCCAACCCCCGGCGCAGGGACGTTCCGTGATGCGGCCCGTCGTCACGCCGAAGCGGACGCCCACCTGCCGCGCCGTGCGCTCGCACGTTGGGCTTCCTGCGTCAGCCCAACCTACGCACTGCGTGTCGGCGCCTCAGCTCAGTCGGCGACGAGGATTCGCCAACGGAAGTGCGTGAGATTCATGCGCGGAATGCTGGCAGAAGCTCGCGCATCCCGGCAATGCCGCGTGCGGCGGAATTGGGCGCAGGCTGTCGCCGGCGCGCCGGACAACTTGCGCAGCACTGCGTTCGGGGTATTCAAGCTGGCGAACGGCGTCGCGCTGCAGGCCGCGAGCGCGCTGGCCGGCCTGCTGTGGGACCGTCTCGGCGCGGCGTTCACCTTTTACGCCGGCGCGGCCTTCTGTGTTGCCGCGCTGCTCAGCCTCGCGCGGCGCCTCTGGGCGCCTCGCGCGCCTCCCTGCCGTCCGGCTCAATGCCTGTGCTGGAACCCGGCGCCCGGCAGCGTGAGACCCGGCACGCTCGCCGGATCGACGGCGATCCAGATCCCGAGCGCGATCAGCGCCGCGCCGATCACGGGCGCGAGCCGCAGCCCGGCGGGCGTGAGCTTCTCGATGAACATCACGAGGCCGAGCAGGCACATCCAGTACAGGCTCATGACGCCCACGGCGAACATCACCGCCATCAGCGCCCAGCAGCAGCCTAGACAGTACAGCCCGTGCGTGACGCCGAGGCGCGCGGCGCCGGCGAGACCCGCGTGCCAGTGGCGGGTGAAGAAACCGAACGGCGAGACGCAGTGCGTGAGGCAGGCCTGCTTCCAGCGCGAGAACTGGAACAGGCCGGCCGCGACGACGACGAGCCCGGCAGCCGTCGGCCCGTGCGCCGTCCACGCGAGGAAACCCGGCGCCAGCGCGCGCAGCAGCGCGTCGAGCCCCCACGCGAGGACGCCGTACAGCGTCCATACGCAGGCGTAGCCGGCGAGAAAGGCGGGCACGCGCCCGCCGCCGGCACCGGGCGCGTCGTCGCGATTCAGGCGCGCGAAGACCAGGGTGAAACGCAGTTCGGCCGGCAGCATCATCGCCGCCAGCATCAGCACCCAGCTCGCGAGGAACGCGGGAAAGGATCCGAGCGGCGTGCCGGGCCCGCCGTCCATGCCGCCCATCGCGCGCGCGACTGCGATCCATGCGGCCAGCACGGCGGCGAAGAGCAGGCCGACGCTGCGGTCCTTGCGCAGGGACGCGCGCCGCGCCGCCGCTGCACCGGCGTCGGGCATGCCGGGATTAATCCGGCCCGCTCCACTCGAACGGCAGGTGCTTGCTCGAGCGCCCGGCGACGTAGTCCTGCGCGAAGCCGAAGGCGTTCCAGAACGCCTCGGTGCTCGAACCCCAGGTCGCGACCTTGCCGGAGGGGCCGACTTCGCTGCCGGGCGGGTTGACCGTCTGCACCCGGCGCGCGGGATCGGCGGTCGGGCCCGTCAGCGCCGCGGCACCGGCCCGCACGAGCTCCGGAATTTCCACCCGCCAGTGCGCGAGGTCGCCGTCGAGTTCGAAGCGGATGTCGGCGACGGCCTTGCCGCGCACGTGCTTGATCATGCGCGTCATGTTGCGCATCCAGCCACCGGCCTGCCCGCTCCAGATCGCCTCGAGCCCCGCGCGTTGCGCGTCGTCGGCGCGGGCGTCGAGGAACACGCCGACTTCCCAGTCCTCGCCGGTGCCGGCCCAGAGATCGCCGGTGAAGCGGCTGACCATGACCACGTTGAGGCCGTCGAGCACCGCGTCGCCGTAGCGGCCGGCGTTGATGTGGTAGGCGAGCACGCCTTCGCAGTAGTTGTCGGTGGGCGCCTGCGCGAATTCGCAGGGACAGGGAATGTTGCAGCTGCAGACGTCGAACCAGTCACCACGCACTTGCCAGGGAGGAATGTTCATCGCTGTGCTCCGGCTGAAAGGCCCAGCGATCTGTGCCACTGCCCGCCGCCGCTGTCAACGCACGACGCCCCGCAAGCCCTCAGCCGACGGCCAGCCAGTCCCGCCCCCGCCGGTAGCCCAGCGCGGCGAGCCTGCCTGCCACCTCCTCGCGCGCGCCGTGACGGTTCACGTAGACGAGCACGAAGGGGCGCGGCTCGCACGCGAGCGCCGCCGGCGCGCGGACCGGCACACCGTCCACGCGATTGCCAATCTTGCGCGGGTCGATGTCGATGTAGGCCCCGGGCCGGAAGCCCAGGCGCAGCAGCCAGGCGCAGCGCTGGCGGGTGCGCCGCCCGGCGCCCCAGATCACGAAGTCCTCGCGCCGCGCCAGCAGCCGCGGGTCGCGCGCGAGGTAGTCCGCGCGCAGGCGATCGAAGGCCTCGCGCGCGTAACGCGGATCGGTGCGCGAGGTGCGCTGCGGGTATTCACGCCAGTCGAGCAGCACCTCGGGCAGCTTCGCCATGCGGTGACCGAGGTGGTGCAGGCGCAGCCACAGCTCGTAGTCCTCCGGGAAGTCGCCGTGCCGGTAGCCGCCGGCGGCCCGCACGGCGTCGCGGCGGAAGGCGACGCTCGGATGGGCGACCGGCGCCTCGACGTAAATCTCATCGGCCAGTTCGTCCGCGCCGAGGCAGGCGTTCTGCCAGCGCAGGTATTCGCGCAGGCCGGCCTGCACGTGCGCCTCGGGAAACGCGCGCACGCGGCTCGCGGACAAGGTCAGCCCCGGATCTTCCTCGAGGTGCGCGAGCTGGCGGGCGAGACGCTCCGGGTGCATGCGGTCGTCCGCGTCCATGCGCGCCACCACGGCGGCGCGGGCGGCCTCGAGCCCGTGGTTGAGCGCCGCCACCAGCCCGCGCCCCGGGCTCGCGAGGCAGCGGATGCGCGCGTCGCGCGCCGCGTGCTCGCGGACGATTTGCGCCGACGCATCCGTGGAGTGGTCGTCGACCGCGAGCAGTTCGTAGTCCGCGCAGCGCTGAACGGCGATGCTCGCCAGGCACTCCTCCAGCGTGGCGGCGGCGTCGCGGTAGGGCAGCAGGATGCTCAGGCGGAGCACGGCGGTGGAGGCGGCGCCGCGCGGCTCACCGGATGCCGAGGCGCCGGGCAAGCTTGTGCAGGTTGCTGGGATCGACGGCAAGCACGCGCGCGGCGGCCGCCCAGTTGTCGTTGCAGCGTGCGAGGGCGCTGCGGATGGCCTGCCGCTGGCAGTCGGCGACGCTGTCACGCAACGGCAGGACGACATCCGCCACCGGCGCGGCGGCCACCGTCGTCGCCAGGATCGTCGACGGAATCGTCGCCGGATCGAGGTCCAGCAGCTCCGGTTCGAGGGTCACGATGGCGGTGCGCTGCGCGCCACGGCTCACGGCACGCAGCGCGGCCCGGCTGATCACGTGCTCGAGTTCGCGGATGTTGCCGGGCCAGCGATAGGCGCACAGCGCCCGTTCGGCGTCCGTCGACAGGCGCAGGCTGCGCAAGCCGAGGCGCGCGCGGTTCAGCTCGAGGAAGTGTCCGGCCAGCAGCACGACGTCGCCGCCGCGCTCGCGCAGCGGCGGGATCTGCGCCGGGTAGACGGAGAGGCGATGGTAGAGATCGGCACGGAACAGGCCGTCGCGCACACGCTCGCGCAGGTTCCGGTTCGTCGCCGCGATCACGCGCACGTCGACGCGGCGCGGGCGGTCGGTGCCGAGCGGCTGGATCTCGCCGTTCTGCAGCGTGCGCAGCAGTTTCGCCTGCATCGTCGGCGGCAGTTCACCGACCTCGTCGAGGAACAGCGTGCCGCCGTTGGCGGCCTCGAAGCGCCCGGGCCGGTCGACGTGGGCGCCGGTGAAGGCGCCACGCACGTGTCCAAACAGCTCGTTCTCGGCGAGCGATTCGGGCAGTGCCGCGCAGTTCACGTGCACGAGCGCAGCATTGCGCCGTCGCGAGTGGCGGTGCAGCCAGCGCGCGAAGAGCTCCTTGCCGACCCCGGTTTCACCGAGCAGCAGCACCGGCAGCTCGGAGTCGGCGACCACCTGCAACTCGTGCAGCAGGTCGCGGATCGCGGGGCTGTGGCCGAGGATCTCGCGCTCGTCGACGGCGCCGCTCCCCGGCTCGTCGGGTTCGCTGCGGGCGAGCCGCAGGCGGCGGTTCTCCTGCTCGAGGCGCGTGACGCGCACGGCGGCCTCGATGCACGGGGCCAGGTCCTGCAGGCGGCGGCGGGCGCGCTCGTCGAAGGCGCCGGCCTCCAGCGTGTCGAGCGTCAGCGCGCCCCAGGTCTTCTCGTCGAGCCGGATGCTCTGGCCCATGCAGTCGTGCACCGGCAGTGGTTCGCCGAGGCGGGATTCGAGCAGGCCGTCGTAGGGATCGGGAAGCCGGGTACCGGGCGCGAAGCGCACCGGCTCGGGGCTGGCGAGAATGGCCGCGAACCGCGGGTGCTGGCCGACGAGGAAGCGGCGGCCGAGGGTTTCCTGCGCGAGTCCGTCGACGGCGAGCGGCCGCAGGCAGTCGCCATCGAGCTGGAGCAGGCCGACGGCGCCGCAGCGGAAGGCGCCGCGCAAGGCGCTCACCAGGCGCTGCAGGCGCACCGCGTGCGGCCATTCGGTGAGCAGGTCGGCAATCAGGTCCCGTTCGGTCATGGTGCATTGAACCATGGGGAAATGGTTCATTCCACCCTTTTGTTCATGGTCAAAAAGACCTTCAAGGAACCCAAGACTTTAAAATTCAGAACCTTGGGAATGGCATCGCGCTTGCGAGGTGAGGCTCACCAATTTCGTCCATTCCCTAGGAGCCCGCATGAACCTTCTCGACCGAACGCTGGGCGCACTCGCCTGCGACATTCCAGGCGCCACGCGCATCTTCCGGGAACACCGGCTCGATTTCTGCTGCGGCGGGGATCGCCCGCTGCGCGAGGCCGCGGTCCGGCGCGGCCTCGACCCGGCGGTGGTCGCCGCGGAACTCGCGACGCTGCACGATGCGCCCCCGGCGCGGGACTGGCGCGCCGTCGAACGCCAGGCGCTGATCGACCACATCACCGCGCGCTATCACGCGCGCCATCGGGAGCAACTGCCCGAACTCGCGCTGCTCGCCGCGCGCGTCGAGCAGGTGCACGGCGGCCATCCGGACTGCCCGACGGGGCTGGCCGCAGCGCTGGCCGAAACGCACGAGGAGCTCGAGCAGCACATGCAGAAGGAGGAGCGGATCCTCTTCCCCCTGCTCGCCCGCGGCGCGGGTGCACAGGCCGCCGCGCCCGTCGCGGTGATGCGCGCGGAGCACGTGACGCACGGCGCCGGGCTCGACCGGATTGCGACGCTCGCCCACGAGCTGCGCCTGCCGGCCGCAGCCTGCGGCACCTGGCGCGCGCTCTACGCGGGGCTCGCGCAGTTCCGCGACGACCTGATCGAGCACATCCATCTTGAGAACAACGTCCTGTTCGCGGGCGTCGAAGGAGCGGGCCGCCATGACTGAGCATTACCGCAGGCTGTGGTGGACGCTCGTCGTCGTGCTCGGCGCGACCTTCACGCTGCTCGGCTATTTCGGCCGCGAGGTCTACCGCCAGGCGCCGCCGATTCCGCAGCAATTCGTCACCGAGGACGGCCGCACGCTGTTCACCGCGGACGACGTCCTCGACGGGCAGACCGCCTGGCAGAGCGTCGGCGGCATGCAGCTCGGCTCGATCTGGGGTCACGGGGCCTACCAGGCGCCGGACTGGACCGCGGACTGGCTGCATCGCGAACTGCTCGCCTGGCTCGAGCACGCCGCGCAGGAACTGCACGGGCAGCCCTACGCGGACCTCGACGGCGCGACGCAGGCCACGCTGCGCAATGCGCTGCAGGCCGAGTATCGCCACAACACGCTCGACGCGGCCGGCACCCGCGTCGAGCTCTCGGCGCGGCGCAGCGCCGCGATCGCCGACACCGCCGCCTATTACGACCGCCTGTTCGGCTCGGAAGAAGAGCTGCAGTCGACGCGCGAGTCCTACGCGATGAAGGAGGCGACCCTGCCCGATCCGGCGCGGCGCGCCGATCTGGCCGCGTTCTTCTTCTGGACGGCATGGGCGGCGGCCACTGAACGGCCGGGACAGGAGGCCACCTACACCAACAACTGGCCGCACGAGCCGCTCGTCGGCAACCGCCCCACCGCCGAGAACGTCGTGTGGTCGGTCGTCAGCGTCGGGGTGCTGATCGCCGGCGTCGGCTTCCTGATCTGGGGCTGGGCCTTCCTGCGTCGGCACGACGAAGCGCCGCCGGCCGCGCCGGTCAGCGACCCGGTCGCCGCGCTGGCGCTGACGCCCTCGCAGCGCGCGCTCGGCAAGTACCTGCTGCTGGTGGTGGGCCTGTTCAGCTTCCAGGTGCTGCTCGGCGGCGTGACCGCGCACTACACGGTCGAAGGCCAGCATTTCTACGGCATCGAACTGTCACGCTGGCTGCCCTACTCGCTCACGCGCACCTGGCACATCCAGAGCGCGCTGTTCTGGATCGCGACCGGCTTCCTCGCCGCCGGCCTGTTCCTCGCGCCGATCATCAACGGTGGCCGGGATCCGGCCGGCCAGAAGCTTGGCGTCGACGTGCTGTTCTGGGCGTTGGTGCTGGTGGTCGTCGGCTCCTTTGTCGGCAACTTTCTCGCGATCGCGCAGGTGCTGCCACCGGAACTCAATTTCTGGATCGGCCACCAGGGCTACGAGTACGTCGATCTCGGGCGGCTGTGGCAGATCGGCAAGTTCGCCGGCGTCGCGTTCTGGCTGGTGCTGATGCTGCGCGGGGTGGTGCCGGCGCTGCGCAGGCCCGGCGATCGCCACCTGCTCGCGCTGTTCAGCGCGTCGGTGGTAGCGATCGGCCTGTTCTACGGCGCCGCCTTCGCCTACGGCGAGCGCACGCACCTGTCGGTGATGGAGTACTGGCGCTGGTGGGTGGTGCACCTGTGGGTGGAAGGCTTCTTCGAGGTCTTCGCCACCACCGCGCTCGCCTTCATCTTCGCGAGCATGGGACTCGTCTCCCGCCGCATGGCGACCACCGCGAGCCTCGTGTCGGCGTCGCTGTTCCTCCTCGGCGGCGTGCCGGGCACCTTCCACCATCTCTACTTCGCCGGCACGACCACGCCGGTGATGGCGGTGGGCGCGACGTTCAGCGCGCTGGAAGTCGTGCCGCTGGTCGTGCTCGGCCACGAAGCCTGGGAGAACTGGCGGCTGCAGGCGCGCGCGCCGTGGATGGCGAACCTGAAGTGGCCGCTGCTGTGCTTCGTCGCCGTGGCGTTCTGGAACATGCTCGGCGCCGGGGTCTTCGGCTTCCTCATCAACCCGCCGCTGTCGCTGTACTACGTGCAGGGCCTGAACACGACGCCGGTGCACGCGCACGCCGCGCTGTTCGGCGTGTACGGCTTCCTCGCGCTCGGCTTCACGCTGCTGGTGCTGCGTTACATCCGTCCGGCGCTCGTCTTCGACGCGCGCCTGATGGCCACCGGCTTCTGGTCGCTGAACGCGGGCCTCGTGCTGATGATCGCGACCAGCCTCCTGCCGATCGGCCTGCTGCAGTTCCACGCCAGCGTCAGCGAGGGGCTGTGGTACGCGCGCAGCGAGGCGTTCATGCAGCAACCGCTGCTCGAGACGCTGCGCTGGGTGCGCACGTTCGGCGACGTGGTGTTCATCGTCGGCGCGCTCGCGCTGTCCTGGCAGGTGTGCAGGGGAATCCTCGGCGAGCGCGCGCCACGCAGCGTGCCGGTGCGCGAGACGCGGGCGGCCACCGGCTGACCCGGTGGTTGCGGGCCGGCCCGCGGCGGGGGCGGCCCGTCAAGCCGGGCAGGCTGCGGCCTGCCCGGCTTCGTTTCATACTGGGGCCCAGACCGGTCGCAACGGGAGCATGCGATGAGCAGACGGCATCCGGGTCTCGTGCCCGTGGCGCGCGACCACGTGCACGCGCTCAGCGTCGCGGCGCGCCTGCGCCGGGGTCCGCGATGCGGACAAGATAAGTGGCCGTCCGACCCCGCGGAGCAGGCCGCACGGCTGCAACGCTTCCTCGAGCATGACCTGCGGCCGCACTTCGCGGTCGAGGAAGCGCTCGTGTTCCCGCTTGCCCGCCAACACCTCACCGGGGCCGCGGCGCTCGTCGCCCTGCTCGTTGCAGAGCACCGCGCGCTCGAGCGCATGATCCTGGCCCTGATCGACACCGTGCCGGACGCGTCGACCCTCGCCGCGATCGGCACGCTGCTCGAAGCGCACGTCAGGCGCGAGGACAGGACGCTCTTCCCGCGCATGGAGGCCGAAGTGCCCGCCGCGGCGCTGTCCGCGCTCGAGCCGGCGCTTGCCGCGTGGCGCGCGCCGGCGGCAGACCGCCGCCGCTAGCGTCGCGCGACGCGCGGCCTCACTGCTGCGCGCGCAGCCGCCGGGCGGTGTCGGCGATCCGGGCAATTACCTCGCCGGCCGGGGGACAGTCGGTGACGAGATCGACGCCCTCGCCCGCGAACAGCACCAGCGTGTCGAGATCGCCCGCGGCGCGCGCCGCGGCGTAACGCGGGAGTTCCTGCGGCAGGGCAGCCCGCAGGGCCTCCTCGCGGCCGTGCCAGCGCGCTGAAAAATCGTTCGCGACCGCGCGGCCAGTGTAGGGCGCCGGCCAGTCGAGTTCGCGCACGATGTCGAACACCTGCGTGCGGAGCGTCGCGTCGCCGGTCGCCGCGACGAGGCGCTGCTTCAGCGCCGCGCCGCCGAGCGCCTCGGTCGTCGCGAACAGCCGCGTGCCGAGCAGGACGCCCTGGGCGCCGAGCGTCAGCGCCGCGGCGAGGCCGCGCCCGTCGGCGATGCCGCCCGCGGCGAGCACGGGGGTCGGCGACACCGCGTCGACGACGGCCGGCAGCAGGGAGAACAGCGCCCGCCCCGTCGTGCCGTGGCCGCCGGCCTCGGTGCCCTGCGCGACGATCGCATCGACGCCGAGACCCTGCGCCGCGACGGCTTCGGCGAGCGAGGTCACCTGCAGGATCACGCGCCGGCCGGCGGCGCGGATGCGCGGCAGGAAGGGGCGCGGATCGCCGAAGGACAGGAAAATCGGATCGGCGCCCCGCGCCAGCACCAAGTCGAGCAGCTCGGGGCGCCGTGCGAGGCTCCAGGTGATGAACCCCGCGCCGACCGGCGCGTCGCCCGCAAGGTCGAACTGTTCCGCGATCCACGCCGGGCTGCCGTAGCCGACGCGCGGCTCACCGTAACCGCATCCGATGAGACCGAGCCCGCCGGCGCGGGCGACCGCGGCCGCGAGCGCGCCGCCGGCCACGCCGCCCATCGGCGCGAGGGCGATCGGAAGGGTGACGCCGAAGCGGCGCGTGAAGTCGGTCTGCAGCATGGAAGCTCCCCGGCGTTGACGTGACGAGTGGTTGGCGCGCGCGGCGACGCGACCCGCCGATGATGCCACGTCGGCGCGCGGGGCCAAGTCGGTGCGACGGCCACCGCGCGCGCGACGCAGTGCCCGCGCCGGGTACCTGGAGTATCTTCCCGCGCAGACTCCGCAGGGACACCGACATGGGCTTCTACGCACGACGGATCCTCCCCCGCATCATCGACCTCGCCTGCGGCATGGAGGCCGTCACGCGACAGCGCGCGAGGCTCGTGCCGCAGGCCGGCGGCGTGGTGCTCGAAGTCGGCATGGGGCCCGGCCACAACCTGCGCCACTACGACCCGACGCGGATCACGCGGCTGATCGGGCTCGATCCCTCCGCGAGCAGCATGGCGATGGCGGCGCGACGCGCCGCCGGGCTCGGGCTCGCGGTCGAATTCCTGTGTCTCGACGGCGAGTCGATCCCGCTTGCGGCGGCCAGCGTCGACACCGTCGTCCTGACGTATACGCTGTGCACGATCCCGGACCCGACGGCGGCCCTCGTCCGCATGCGCGCGGTGCTGAAACCCGGCGGGCGCCTGCTCTTCGCGGAACACGGCCGCGCGCCCGACCCGCGCGTCGCGCGCCGGCAGGACCGCCTCACCCCGATCTGGAAGCGGCTCTTCGGTGGCTGCCACCTGGATCGCGATATCCCGGGCCTGCTGCGCGGCGCGGGTTTCCGGCTCGAGGCGATCGACGCGGCCTACCTGCCACGCGCCCCGAAATTCGCGGGCTACAACTACCTGGGCACGGCGGTGGTCGAGTGAAAAAGTGAAAAGCGGGCGGATTCATTGCCCCCGGTGCGGGGCCGGCCTTTGATACTGTCTGCCGACCCGGGTCCCTCGGCCCGGGGTCCGGCTTCTTCCTGGAGACTCGCGCGATGAACGCCATCAGAGATGAACGACATTGAACTGAGCGGCATCAGCCACCGTTATCCGAACGGCGTGCAGGCGCTCGCGGACGTGTCGCTGCGCATCGCGCCGGGAGAGTTCGTGAGCCTGCTCGGCCCGTCGGGCTGCGGCAAGAGCACGCTGCTGCGGCTGCTCGCGGGGCTCGAGACGCCGAGCGACGGCCGAGTGCCGGCGCCGGGCGAGGGCGGCGTGGGCTTCGTCTTCCAGTCACCGACGCTGCTGCCCTGGTCCACGGTGCGGGACAACGTGGCCCTGCCGCTGCGCCTCGCCGGCCGCGCCCGTGGCCTGTCGTCGCCGCAGCGGCGGGCACGTGCCGATGCGCTCCTGCAGCGGGTGGGCCTGGCCGGCTTCGAAGACGCCTGGCCGGAGGAACTGTCGGGCGGCATGCAGATGCGCGCGTCGCTGGCGCGGGCGCTGGTCACCGACCCTACGCTGCTGCTGCTCGACGAGCCCTTCGCCGCCCTCGACGAACTGACGCGCCAGAAGATGGGTGACGACCTGCTCACGCTGTGGCGCGAGCAGGGCTGCACGGTGCTGTTCGTGACGCACAACGTTTTCGAGGCGGTCTACCTGAGCCAGCGCGTGGTCGTGATGAGCGCGCGGCCCGGACGCGTCCATGCGGAGGTGGCGATAGACGCGCCGGTGCTGCGGGACCACGCCTTCCGCCGCTCGCCCGCCTACCTCGAGCAGTGCGTGGCGGTTTCCGGCACGCTGGAAGCCGCGATGTCGGGTCCCGCGGCGGTGACGACATGAAGCCGGAGCGTTGGGTGCCGGCGCTGTCGATCACGCTCGCGCTGCTGGCCTGGGAAGCGCTGGTGCACTGGGCGCGAATCCCGCACTACACGCTGCCGGCGCCGAGCCGGGTGCTCGCCACCGTGTGGACGGACTTCGGCTCGCTGTGGCCCGCGTGGTGGTTCACGCTGCGCCTGACCCTGGGAGCGCTCGTGCTGGCGACCCTCGGTGGCGTGCTGCTGGCGGCGGCCTTCGCGCTGTCGCGCGTGCTCGAGCTCGCGCTGCTGCCCTTCGCCGTGGTGCTGCAGGTCACCCCGCTGGTGGCGATCGCGCCGCTCATCCTGATCTACGTCGACAGCACGACGGCCGCGCTGCTGCTGTGCACGTGGCTCGTCGCCTTTTTCCCGATGCTCGCGAACACGCTCGCCGGCCTGCGCGCGGCGGATCGGCAGCTGCACGAACTCTTCACGCTCTACGGGGCCACGCCCTGGCAGCGCCTGAAGTGGCTGCTGCTGCCGAGCGCGGTACCCTACTTACTGTCGGGCCTGCGCATCTGCGGCGGGCTGAGCCTCATCGCGGGCGTCACCGCGGAGATGGTGGCGGGCGCGGCCGGCCGCGAAACGGGCCTCGCCTCGCGCATCCTGGAGGCGAGCTTCCGCACCGACACCCCGCGGATGTTCGCCGCGCTGCTGCTGCTGGTGCTCACGGGCCTCGCGCTGTATGCCCTGCTCGAGTGGGCGCCGCGCCGGCTCGCGCGACGCCGGCCAGCGCCGGGTAGCGCGGCGGGCTCCCGCCCGGCCTGGTTTTCAACGTCGAAACCCGTGAAGGACACCTCATGCAACTGAAATGGCCCGTCGCCGCGCTGCTGTCGCTGTGCGCCCTCGCCGCGCAGGCGGCGGACAAGATCGTCTTCGCGACGAACTGGCGGGCCCAGGCGGCCCACGGCGGCTTCTACCAGGCGCTGGCCGACGGCACCTACGCCGCCCATGGCCTCGACGTCAGCATTCGCCAGGGCGGGCCACAGGTGAACAACCGCCCGCTGCTGCCGGCCGGCAAGATCGATTTCCTGATGACCGGCAACCTGCTGCACAGCTTCGACAACGTTAAGAACGGCGTGCCGGTGGTCGCGGTGGCCGCGATTTTCCAGAAGGATCCACAGGCGCTCATCGCCCACCCGGGCCAGGGCTACGAGGACTTCGAGGCGCTGAAGGCCGCGCCGGTCGTGCTGATCGCCAAGGACGCGCAGTACACCTGGTGGGCTTGGCTGAAGTCCCGCCACGGCTTTCGCGACGGGCAGCTGCGTCCCTACAACTTCAACCTCGGCCAGTTCCTCGGCAATCCCCGCGCCGTGCAGCAGGGCTACGCGGTGGCGGAACCCATCTACGTGCGCAGGCAGGGCGGCTTCGAGCCCGTGGTGCACCTGCTCGCGGACCACGGCTTCTCGACCTATTCCACCCTCATCGAAACCCGCGCCGACACCGTGCGCGACCGGCCGGATCTCGTGCAGCGCTTCGTCGACGCTTCGATCCTCGGCTGGGTGCACTACCTCGCGGGCGATCGGCGGGCCGCCAATGCCCTGATGCTCGCGGACAATCCCGAGATGACCGAGGAGGAACTGGAGGCCTCGGTGGCGCTGATGAAGCGGCTGGGGATCGTCGACTCCGGGGCCGCCGCGACGCTCGGCATCGGCAGCATGGACGCCGCGCGCATCCGCGACTTCCACGCGCAGATGGTGCAGGCGGGACTCTACCGCGCGGGGGAAGTCGACCTCGACAAGGTCGCGACGCTGCGCTTCGTCAACCGCGGCGTGGGGCTAGGCGCCGCACCGGGAACGAAACAGCCGGGCGGGCAGTCGCCCGCGCCCTAGCGCCCTGCGCCGTCGCCCGGGTGGAGTGACGGCGCCGCCGAGCCGGCCGACCGTCCGTCTCGAATCAGCGCGGCGAGCGTCGCGGGTCGTTCCAGCATCGGCATGTGGCCACAGCCGTCCTCGATGATGTCGTAGCGCCCGTCGCGGATGAGCGGCCGCATGGTGTCGATGGAGGACACGTCGAGCATGCGGTCGTGGCGGCACCAGATGACGTGGACCGGCATCGGGAGCGCCGGCAGGGCCGGCTCGAGCGCGTAGCGATGCCGCCCGCGGCGCAGTTCGCCCAGCGTGCGGCTGAGGAAAGCGTGCTCGCGCACGTTGCGCGCGATCAGCGCGTCGACGATGCGGCCCGGCAGCGCCGGCGGCCGCTCGAAGGCCTGCGCGAGCAGGCGCTCCCAGTCCGCACGCGTCGACACGTTGAACGGATTGCCGCCGGCGAGGATCTCCCGCGCAAAGGGATTGAGCCGGAAGTGAACTCCGCTGTTCGCGACGAGCGTCAGCCGCGCGACCCGTGCGGGATCGCGCGCGGCGGCGAGGCCGCTGATCTTCCCCCCCATCGAGTGACCGACGAGGTGCACGCGCGTCGCGCCGATCGCCGCCAGGAACGCGAGCAGCCGGTCGGCCTGGGCCCGCGCGCCGTAGTCGCCGGCCGGGTCGCGCCCGGAATCGCCCCAGCCCGGCAGATCGGGGATGACGAGGCGATACCGCCGCGGCAGGAAGCGCAGCATGGGATACCAGTCCTGGCGCGAGCCGGCGAAGCCGTGCACGAGCACGAGGGTCTCGCCCGCGCCGCCTTCATCGTAGACCCAGCGCTGCTCGCCGACGGTGACCGTGCGCGTGGTGAGGCCGGCGCGCGAGCGCGTCCACCAGTCCAGCGCGTCGAGGAAGGCCAGCGGGCGAAGAACCCAGAGCGCGAGCAGCGCGGCTGCACCGCAGACCAGGCACGCGAGAGCGCCCGCCACGACCCTGCGGCGGGTCACGAGCCGTTTGCGGGCAGGCGCCAAAGCGAACATCGGGTTCCGTCCTGGCCGGAGATAGGGGCTGACGCGCGCATTCAAGCATGCCCGGCGCCCGACGCCCGCGCGGCAATTGCAAACAAAGGATCCTCGCCGCCGTGCCGCGCATCGCGCGGGCGGCACGCGACGCCCATCACGTACGCGCGCCAGCCTCTCCTACACCGGTCGCGCCCTTGTCTGACGGCGACACCCAGCCGGCGGCATCAAGTTCGCCGCGTTGCGGGCGCCACCCGCTGGGTGAGTACGAGAATCCGGATGAACGGTGCAGCAGAGCGGGCCTCGGGCGCATTCAGGCTCGCGGCCGGCTATGCGACCGCCGCGACGGCCTGGATCCTGCTGTCGGACCAGCTGATGCTGCTGGCGTTCGGTACGGATCCCGCAACGCTCTCACGCTTCGGCGTGCTGAAGGGCTGCGCCTTCGTCGGCGTGACCTCGGTCGTGCTCTACCTGCTGCTGCGCAGGCTGCTGGACCGGGTCAACGCGCTGCACGCCCGACAGCGCGAATCGCAGAACCTGCTCGAAGCCATCTGCGAAAGCCTGCCGGACGGGGTCGTCGCCAAGGACCTGGCGGGCCGCTACCTGCTCTGCAATCGCGCCGCCGCCCAGCTGATCGGCAGGCCACCAGAAGCCATTGTCGATCGGGACGACGAGGCGCTGTTCGGCCCCGAACGCGCGGCAGCGCTCCGCGCCACCGACACCCGGATCGTCCGGGACGACATCACCCTGGTGCGGGAGGAGGCCTGCGACAGGTCCGGCGCCGCGCTCATCACCCAGGTCACGCGCGGCCCCCTGCGCGATGCGTCGGGCACCGTCTTCGGCACCTTCGGCATCGCCCGCGACATCACCGAGCTGCGCAACGCCGTCACCGAGCTTTCGCTCCACCGCAACCGTCTCGAGGAGCTGGTGGCGCAGCGCTCGGCCGAGCTCGGCGCGGCCGAGCAGCGCCTGCGCATGGTCATCGACTCGACGGCCGAGGGCCTCATCGTGCTCGACGCGATGGGCATCATCCGCATGGTGAATCCGGCGACCACCGAGCTGCTCGGCTACGCGCCGGACGAGCTGCTGGGCCGCAACGTGCACGCCGCGATCCACCACAGCCTCGTCGACGGCGGGCCCAAGGCCACCGACGGCTGCGCGCTGATGTCGGCCATTCGGCGCGGACAGAAGTGCGAGCTGCTGAACGATGCGTTCTGGCACCGCGACGGCCACGCGGTGCCGGTCGCGGCGGCGTCGAATCCGATCCTCGTCGACGGCAGCGTGAGCGGCGCGGTGCTCAGCTTCTTCGACATCACGGAGCGGCAGAAGGCGGAGCGCGCCCGCGAAGAGGCGCGCGCGGCGGCGGAGCAGCTCGCGCGCTCCAAGAGCGAGTTCCTCGCGAACATGTCGCACGAGATCAGGACGCCGCTGAACGGCGTGCTCGGCTTCGCGCAGATCGGCCTGCGCGACAACGCCGGCAACGAGGCCGTGCGCAGGACCTTCGCGCACATCCTCGACTCGGGAAAACTGCTGCTGACGATCATCAACGACATTCTCGATTTCTCGAAAATCGAGGCCGGCAAGCTGGCGCTGGAATCCGTGCCGGTCGACCCGCGCGCGCTGGTCGACCAGGCGCTCGAGACCGTGCGCGACGCCGCGGCCGCCAAGGGACTCGCGCTCGTGGCCGACAAGGCCGCGGATCTCCCGGCCGCCTGCCTGGGCGACCCGGTGCGCATCATGCAGGTGCTGCTGAACCTGCTGTCGAACGCGGTGAAATTCACGCCCGCCGGGCAGGTGCGGGTGGAGGCCGCCCGCGAGGGCGCGGCGCTCGTGTTCAGGGTCATCGACTCCGGCATCGGCATCGGGCCGGCCGACATCGAGCGTCTGTTCAAGCCTTTCGAACAGGCCGACGGCAGCACCACCCGGCGCTACGGCGGCACGGGGCTTGGGCTGACGATCAGCCGGCGCCTGTGCGACATGATGGGTGGCACGCTCACCGTGCGGAGCGAACCCGGCAAGGGCAGCTGCTTCGAGCTGCGCCTGCCGCTGCACGAAACCGCGCTGCCGGTCGCGGCCGGCGTGCCGCTTAAGCTGCCGCGGGGACCGCGGCTGGCGGGAATCAGGGTGCTGGCGGCGGAGGACAACGAGGTCAACGGCCTGGTGCTCGAGGATTTCCTGCGTCGCGAAGGCGCGCGGGTGGAGATGGTCGGCAACGGGCGGCTCGCGGTGGACGCCGTCAGGCGGGACCCGGGCGCGTTCGACGTCGTGCTGATGGACGTGCAGATGCCGGAAATGGACGGCCTCGCGGCCACCCGGCAGCTGGGCTCGATCGCGCCGGGCCTGCCGGTGATCGGACAGACCGCGCACGCGCTGAAGGAAGAACACGACAGGTGCCTCGCGGCCGGGATGGTCGCGACCATCACCAAGCCCATCGACATCGACGTGCTGGTGAGCCAGGTGCTGCAGCAGGTCCACCGGCCGGGCAGGGCCGCGAGCGACGACGACACGGGCCGGGCGGCAGCCGCGACTCCCGAGCAACCGCTCGTCGACTGGCAGGCGCTGCTCGCCCGCTTCGCGCACCGGGCCGGCTTCGTGGAACGGCTGGTAACGCTCGCGCTCAAGAACACCGCCGGCAAACCGGCGCAGTTGCGCGCGCTCGCGGAACAGCGGGATTTTGCGGCGATCGACGCGCTCGCACACGATTGCAAGGGGATTGCCGGCAACCTCGCCGCGCAGGGGCTCGAGGATCTCGCGCGGCGCACGATGACCCTGGCGCGCGCCGGGGAGCAGGAGGCCCTGGCGCTGGCCCGGGAACTCGCCGACGCACTGGACATGCTG
>Ga0255182_1000733_pt1 | contig 19631 bp, 18 predicted proteins | sample Atl_UVDOM_RepA_8_FD_188420 | JGI IMG/M metagenome (GOLD analysis project Ga0255182, IMG submission 188420) | Freshwater microbial communities from Altamaha River, Georgia, United States - Atl_UVDOM_RepA_8d | ecosystem: Environmental > Aquatic > Freshwater > River | place: USA: Georgia...
GACGTGGTGGGTCACCAGGACCAAAGGTGTCTTGCCCTGCCGCAGCGATTGCGCCACGAAGGCCTGCAGACGCCGGGTTTGCGCGACCGATTGATCGGGTTGATCAAAGAACGAAGCCAAAGCGGGCTCGACGGTAACCGGGCCGAGCCCCAATTGCGCGGCGGTATCGCGACAGCGGCACCAGGGGCTGCTGTACACATGGGCGTGGTCCAGTCCTTGGCTGCGCAGCCATTGGCCGATGCGCTGCGCCTGCTGGCGCCCTTGCGCGTCTAGGTTGCGCTGGGTCTCGCATCGGGCCAAGTCGTAACCCGGTGGATCGCCCACGCCTGGCGCGAGGGCATGGCGCATGAGCAGGACATTGGAGCCCGAGCGCAAAAGCGAGAGGCCCTCCGGGTGCGCATGCGCCCCCGCGCCGGCCAGCCAAGAAAGGCCCGCCAGACAAAACGCACGACGCGCGAGGAGGCTGCGGGGTGGGCGCATGTCCGCAGCGTGCTTCACTGGTCTTTGGGTTGCATGCAGAAGGCGGCGAGCTTGTTGCCGTCGAGATCCCGAAAGTAGGCCAGGTAGTAGCCGCTTCCGCGCGGGCCTGGGGCGCCCTCATCGGCGCCGCCCAAGGCCAGGGCTTTGGCGTGCAAGGCGTCAACTTGCGCGGGATTGGAGGCCGCCAGTGTGATCATGGTGCCATTGCCCGCAGTGGCGACTTGTCCATCATAGGGTTTGAGCACGGTGAACATGGGCTTGTCTGGGCTCACGCCCCAGCCAATACCGCGATCCGACTTGAAAAAAGGTTTGGCGCCGAGCAGGCCCAACAACTCGGTGTAGAAGGGAACGGATTTTTCGAGGTCGTTGGTCCCGACGCAGGTATACGCGATCATGGTGAGGTCTCCCAGTTGGTTTGCGCCAAGTTTAGAGGACATGCGCAGGGTTCGGCCAAGGTGGGGGAGAAGACTGAGCCCCCTGAGAGGGATTCGGTTTGCGGTGGCCCGTGCGGATTCATGGACGCGGTGCAGGGCACGCCTCTAGCGCGGGCATGGCGTGCTGCTGCAGCCAAGCGGCGGCCTCGTGGGGTTGCGCTCCCAGCCAAGCGTTGAAGTGGCCTGGGGCGACCACCACGGGCGTGCGTTTCTCATCGTCTGCGGGGTGGAATTGGCGCATGACGGGGTGCGCATCGGCATTGACGGTGAGCAGGCTAAAGCTCACCGAGGTGTGTTGTGTGCGGGGGTCCGTCCAACGCTCCCACAGCGCGGCCAAGGCAAAGGGCTCGCGGTTGGCCTGTGCGATGCGCCAACGCACCGGCTTGCCGCTGCCGTAGTGCGGCTCGAAAAAATCATCGACCAGCACCAAGGCGTATTGCCGTGCCGACCAGGCATGGCGATAGCTTGGCTTTTGCGCGGCCGTCTCGGTGCGGGCGTTGTAGGTGTGGCGACTGATTTTTTCGTCCTTGGCCCACGGCGGCACCAGGCCAAAGCGCGCCAAGCCGCAGGCGACACGCCCGCTGTGGTGACCTTGCACCACGATGGGGGCCACATAACCGGGGTAAGCCTCGGGGGGATAGTCGCTTGGCAAATCCACGCTAAGGGTTTGGCGCGCCCAAGCGCGGTTTTGAGTGGGGGTGAAGTTGGTACACATGGGGCACGCTCAAGACAAACCCCAGCAGCGCCAGTCGCTCGGGGTGAGGGGGTGTTGACCTTCGGTCTCGTGTGTCACCTGTGCAGGATCTAGACTTAGGGGCATGGGTTGTGCAGGGTGAAGTTTTATTCGACCTCGGCGTGGGCTTGCATGGCCAATTCACCTTTGGGAGTGATGGCCCAGAGGGCGAAGCGCTTGGCGCTCTCGCGCCGACCACAGACGGTGAATGGGGCGGTGTCAAAGAGAGGCTGCAACGCCTTGAAGGCAAAGTGGCGTACCTGAGCTTGCGGGTGCGCTTGGTGCAAGCCTTCGAGCAACAAAGTGGCGATGAGCGGTCCGTGCACGATCAACCCCGGGTAGCCCTCGACTTCGGTCACATAGCGGCGGTCGTAGTGAATGCGGTGGCCGTTGAAGGTGAGCGCTGAATAGCGAAACAGCAAAACATCGTCGGGCACGATTTGGCGCGACCAGTCCGCCTGCTCGGTGGCGAGCTGGCCCTCTGGACGCGGCTCGTCGGGCTTTGGAGCCTCGCGGTAGACGATGTCATGGACTTCGCGAATGGCGAGCACGTCGTTGGCATAAATGGCGTGGTGCACCGATACAAACACCAACGCGCCTCTGCGCCCCATTTTGTGCGTGACATCGGCAATGTGCGAGTCACGCCGCAAGGCTTGCCCGGGTTGAATCGGTTGCAAGAATTCGATGCGGCTGCCGGCCCACATCCGCCGTGGCAGGGGCACGGGGGGCAAAAAACCGCCACGGCGCGGGTGTCCGTCGGGGCCGATCTCAGATTGCGGGTGCATGGGCAGAAAGTACAGCCAATGCCAACAAGGCGGAACGGCAAACGTGACATCGACGCTGGCGGGATCGCGGTCGAGCGTGGCGCTGAGCGCGCGCAAGGGGGCCACTGTTGCGGTGTCATGCAAGGTTTGGGTTTGGCCAATCCAGCGGCTCAGCGTGTCGAGGTCAATGGACATGGGAGGAGGCGAGTCGAACGTCAAGGCTCTATTTTGCTGGTTTTCCCCTTGACTGGCAGGGGTTGGTGAGAGTCACGACAATTCTCACCATGGCTTACGAGTTGGTCTGGTTAAAACGCGATTTACGCTGGGAAGACCACGCTGCGCTGGCGGCTGCGGCGGCGCGTGGGCCAGTGCGCTGCCTCTATGTGGTCGAACCGGAGTTGTGGCGCCAGCCCGATGCCGCCCTCCAGCACTTTGGCTTTGTGCGGGAATCCCTTTTGGCCATGCACGAAGCCCTCTGCGCCCAGGGCGGCGGCGTGGAGGTGTATGTGGGAGAGATGACGCAAGTGCTCAGCCAACTCTGGGCCGAGGCGCCATTCACCGCCCTGCACGCGCACGAAGAAACGGGCAACGACGCCTCCTACGCGCGCGACCGCGCGGTGGCGCAGTGGTGCCGGGCGCACGGCGTGGCTTGGCACGAATACCCGCAATTTGGCGTGGTGCGGCGCTTGAAAGACCGTCGCACCTGGGCTTCTGCGTGGACCGCCCATATGGCGGCCCCACTCGCCAAGCCCCTGGCGTTGCGCTTTTGGCGCGAGGGCCGCTATCCGGTGCCGAACTTGGTGGCTCCGGCGTTTTTGCGACATGACCCGCCCGAGCGCCAGTTGGGTGGCCGCCCCCAAGGCCTGGCCGTCCTGCACCGCTTTTTGAACGCCCGCAGTGTGGGCTATCGCGGGGGCATCTCCTCCCCCTTGTCTGCCCCCGATGCCTGCTCGCGGCTCTCGCCTTACCTGGCCTGGGGCTGCCTGAGCCTGCGCGAGGTGGTGCAAGCCACCGAGGCCCATCTCGCCGCGCTGCCCCCCACGGCCATGCGGCATCGGGCCGGGCTCCAAGCCTTTATGAGCCGCCTGCACTGGCATTGCCATTTCATTCAAAAGCTCGAGAGCGAACCGGAGATTGAATGGCGCAACATGCATCGGGGCTACGACGGTTTGCGCGAAGATGAATTTCGAGCCGATTGGTTCGAGGCCCTGCAACAAGGGCGCACAGGCTGGCCAATGGTCGACGCGTGCGTGGCCATGTTGCGCGAGACCGGTTGGCTCAATTTCCGCATGCGCGCCATGTTGGTCTCGGTGGCGGCTTATCCGCTGTGGCTGCATTGGCGCCCTGTGGGTCAGTGGCTGGCCACGCAATTTCTGGATTACGAGCCGGGTATCCATTGGAGCCAGATGCAAATGCAGGCGGGCACCACTGGCATCAACACCACCCGGGTGTACAACCCCGTCAAGCAGGCGCAGGACCACGACCCGCATGGCGTATTTGTGCGCCGCTGGGTGCCGGGTTTGCGCCAAGTGCCCACACCCTTGATTTTTGAGCCCTGGCGCATGTCGCCCGCTGAGCAAGCGCAGTATGGGGTGCGCCTGGGCGAAACCGTGGCCATGCCACTGGTGGATTTGGCCCAAGCCACGCGCACGGCCAAGGCCCGTTTGCACGAAAGACGGGGACAAGCGTCGGTCCGCTCGGGCAAAGCCGCCGTACTCGCTCGCCACGCAAGTGAGCGCCAGCCCCGCAAGGCTGCACGTGCCCCGCGCAAAACCGCCACCGCATCCACGGCCCAATTGGGTTTTGATTTTTAAGCGCGGCGCCACGCGCCGCGTTCAATCACTGCCGGCCACAATGCCACGGGCTTTGAGCTCGGCAATTTGCGCGGGGGTGAGGCCCATCTCCGCCAGGATCTGCTCACTGTCTTGACCCAGGCCGGGCGCAAGGCGGCGGTGACTCCCCGGTGTGGCAGAGAGTTTGGGCACGATGCCTGGAAGGGTGAGCGAGGAACCATCGGCCAATGTGATGGCCTGGAGCATCTCGCGGGCGGCGTAATGCGGATCGGCCGCGATGTCGGCCACGGTGTAGATGCGCCCGGCGGGCACCGACGCCTGTTCGAGCGCGTCGAGCACGGCTTCTACGGGTCGCTGCAAGGTCCAGGTCTCTATGGCTTGGTCGATTTCCGCCACGCGTGCCACGCGTCCGGTGTTGTCGGCAAGCGCCGGATCGTTCGCAAGATCGGGGCGACCGATCAAGACCATGAGGCGCTTGAAGATGCTGTCGCCATTGCCCGCGATCAGGGCATAGCCGCCGTCTTGGCAGCGGTACGCATTCGTGGGAGCGATACCCGGCATGGCGCTTCCGGCAGCGCCGCGCACAGCACCGAAGGCGCTGTACTCGGGAAGCAAGCTCTCCATGCAATTGAAGACCGCTTCATAGAGGGCCACATCAATGACTTGGCCCTCCCCCGTGGCATGGCGGTGTTGCAACGCGAGCAAAATGCCAATCACCCCATGCAAGGCGGCCAGGGTGTCGCCAATGCTCACGCCCACGCGCACCGGCACACGTCCGGGTTCAGCGGTGAGGTGGCGTAGCCCTCCCATGGCCTCACCGATGACGCCAAATCCCGGTCGGTTGCGGTAGGGCCCCGTTTGACCATAGCCGCTGATGCGCAAGACGATGAGTCGGGGGTTGCGTGCGCGCAAATCGTCGGGGCCCAAGCCCCAGCCCTCCATGGCGCCTGGCCGGAAGTTCTCGATGAGGATGTCGGCCTCATCGGCCAACTGGCGCACAATGTCTTGCCCCTGCGGGGTGCGCAAGTCCAGCGCGAGCGAGCGTTTGTTGCGCGACTGGATTTGCCACCAGACGGAGGTACCGTCTTTGAGCATGCGCCATTTGCGCAGAGGATCCCCCACGCCGGGAGGTTCGATTTTGATGACCTCGGCGCCGAAATCGGCCAAGGTTTTGGCGGCAAAAGGGCCGGCGATGAGTTGCCCGAGTTCGAGCACTTTCAAGCCAGCAAGCGCAGCGGGAGCAGATGACATGCCGCCAAGTTTAGCCCCATCGTGGTCCGACGCCCAAGGGGCTTTGCCACTGAGGGCGAGTGATTGGGTTGGGCGTGTGGCGCCACGCTAGGGAGCGGTGCTGGGCGAGATGAGGGGCTCGGCCGTCCAGCAGGCCAGTAATTCAGCGGGCACCCCGGGCACGCGCGTGCGCAGGTAGTGGCGAATAAAGGGTTCGGGCGCATGGGGGTGCGTGGTGCCACTCCAGATGCCGCCCTCAACCACCCGCATGGCGGTGCCTTCGCCGCGCAACAGCACCACAGCGCTGGTGAGTTGCGTGAAATGCACGGTGGCGAGCAGCCAGTCGTGCTGCTGCAATAACTGCGTGATGCGGGCCGATTGCGAATCTGGAGGGCTGTGCTGGCGCAGCGTGGTCAGAGCGGTTTGGGCCGTGGGGTCGTGCAGCGCGAGCGTGTGGACCGCGCGGCAGTCCCGCGTGTGGCGATTCCAGAGCTGCGCCATCTGGCCCAAGACATCCACGGGCCGTCCATCGACGCGCAGGATCCAGCGCTCGTCCTGCGCGGTCCATTCCAGATGACTCCAAGTCACCCCCACCACCACCGCGGCCAGCGCCCAAAGCGCGGTGCGTCGCTTCATGGGGTGACTCCGAACGCATCGACCCCGCTCGGTTTGGCGGTGTGCCAATCCGGACGACTCGCGCGTGCCAAACATCGAAGAAAGTGGGGCATGAGGTCTATCTCGAAAACGTCGCGCCAATGGCCAAACGCTGTGGCCAAGCGCTCCGAAGCATAGCGAATCTGGTGTGATGCACCCCGAGGGGCCATCTCCAGCACGGGGCATTTCAAGGGGTATTGGCGTCTGCTCCAACGAGGGAAGGTGAATTGGCAGTAGATTCGGGCCTGTGTCGGTTCATGATCCTGCCCCAACGGCAACACCCCCTCTGCCCTCCTCCGTCTGGACGCCTACTCGCGCGGCCGCCTTGGCGCGGCTGCACGCGGTGGACCCAGAGGCCTACGCGCAGAGCCGTAATCACTTGCAGGGCGCTGTCTCGGGTCTCTCCCCATACCTCACGCACGGGGTGTTGACCTTGCCCGAGGCGCTCACGGGTGTGAACGCGGAATCGCCACTGCCGGTCACGCACAAGTGGGTGTACGAGTTGGGTTGGCGCGCATTTTTTCGGCATGTCTGGCAACACCGGGAAGACGGAATCTTCGAGTCCCTTCATGCGGGCCCCTTGCCGGATGACGCCTACGCCCGCGAGTTGCCCACGGACTTCTTGCACGCCTGCACAGGGGTACCGGTGGTGGACCAAGCCGTGCGACAGCTCTACGCCACGGGCTGGCTGCACAACCATGCGCGGATGTGGTTGGCCAGCTATGTCGTGCATGTTCGCAAAGTTCACTGGCGCAGCGGAGCCGATTGGATGGTCTCACACCTGCTCGATGGCGATTTGGCGAGCAACCATCTGAGCTGGCAGTGGGTGGCTGGCACGGGCAGCATCAAGCCCTACGTGTTCAATGCGGAGAACGTGGCCCGCTTCGCCCCGCCCGATTGGCACAGCCCCGGCACGGTGGTGGACCAGTCTTACGAGGTGCTCACCGCCTTGGCGTTTGATCGTGCGGCCGCACCCCCGTCAAAGAATCCCGCCCAGGTGATTGCCACACCCAGGCCGCAGGTGCACACCACACCGCCACCGGCACTGGGCGTTGCGCGTCCTGGCGCGGGTGTTGCGCAGGCGTTGGCCGGGCGTAGCGTGTGGCTGGTTCATCCTTGGGCCTTGCGCGAGCCGCCGGCGGATTTGCCTCGGGACACGGTGGTGATGGGCGTTTATCTTGCGTCTTTCCATGCGCTGTGGCCGTGGACAGAGGCGCGCTGGCTTTGGGTGGACACGCTCATGCGGGCGATTTGCCCCACGCGTTATTGGGTTGACCCTCAGGGGCTGACGCACTTATTGGCGCACGCCGCCCGAGTGCGCACGACGGACGACCCGCATGTGGCGTCAGGGTTAACCGAGCGGGTTGAGCGGGTGGCGCCAGCCAGACTGTTTGCGGACGTGCCCACGCGCTGCGGCAGCTTCTCACAATGGTGGCGCAAGGCCACCCAAGGGGTGACTGACGCCGATGCGTTGTGGCGTCAAGCGGGAGAGACACTGGGGGCTTCGTTCACGTGAGTGAACAACGTCTGTTCACCCCGCGAGTGAACGACGTGATCGAATGAACTGAGTGCGACCGACCGCTAAACGCTTAGCGCTTGCGCTTATGCGCCTGACCAGCGGCACCCGGGACGCGGTTTTCGATGTGACGGAACGTGATGCGACCTTTACTGAGGTCGTAGGGCGACATCTCGAGCGAGACTTTGTCTCCTGCCAACACGCGAATGCTGTGCTTGCGCATCTTGCCGCCGGTGTAGGCCACCAACTGGTGTCCATTCTCCAAGGTCACGCGGTAGCGCAGGTCCGGGAGCACTTCGTCCACTTTGCCGAGCATTTCAATGAGTTCTTCTTTGGCCATCTAAATTCCTGTTCGAGTAAGGGTGTGGCCACTGTGACAAAACCGATTGCCTCATGATGCGTTGCGCAGCGCGAAAGACCTGCTGCGCATCGTCAAGGAGGGCATCGGCATTGCGTTCAGCGCCCATGACAAAACGATGACGCACCACCGATTTGGCCGGCGGTGGTCATCGTTTGCGTTTGCCGATTCACGTGCCAAGGCGCGTGAGCGGCTTCAGTGCGAACGCAAATCAGTAGCTGCTGCGGCGGCCGCCGCCGTTGTAGCCACCACCGTTGTAGCCACCACCACCGCCGCCACCGAAACCACCGCTACGGGGCGGGCGGGCTTCCATGGGGCGAGCGATGTTGACGGTCAGGTCACGACCCGCCATGTTTTTGCCATGCAGGCCTTGGATGGCGGCTTCGGCTTCAGCTGGGCTGGCCATTTCGACAAAGCCAAATCCTTTGGAGCGGCCGGTGTCGCGCTCCATCATGACTTTGGCGGATTGAACCTGACCAAAGGCGGAGAAGTGTTGTTGGAGATCGTCGTCACGAACCGAGTAGGACAAGTTACCGACGTAGAGTTTGTTGCTCATGATGGAGCCTTTCAGAAAAGTGCACCCCAGGGTGCGGGTTGAATGGGTTTCAGGCCAAAGCGGCCGGGTTGAGGAGCCAATAGCGTCCCTGGACGGCGGCATACATGAGCGCGCTCTCCTGAGATTGAAATTGGGGCGTGAAGGTATAGACGCGGTCATGCGTCTGCGAGCCTTCACCACTGCGCACCGACAAGGAGGCCGTATGGTGCCCCGCAGGTTGGGAGCGGCTCAAAGGTGTGATGCGGAACTTACCGACCACAAAAGAGGAAATTGACGATAAAGGAGACATGGATAACCAGGTAAATGGGGCGTTGAACGCCCGAGTTCCGGTTTGGATGCAAATGACAAGGCAAACCGACGGGGGTGAGAGTGGAGCTTGCCCAGGGGAGAAAGTCAGACCGCATGAGGCAACCACAGTCGTGGCGCGCGGGTATCAGCTGGCGGTAAGGAGTGACCGATGGCTGTATCGAACCTTATTGCAGCGAAGGTAAGCTAAATAGCCGCAATGGAGCAAATGTAACCGATTTTGCGCAAAGGGGCAAGCAGAGGCGCGCAAACTCGTCTTAAATGCTTCAGATGCCCCTCGAACAGAATCAGGATTGGGTTTGCACCACGCGGGCCTAGGGGCGGCAAATGAACCAATCCATCGCATCGCGCAGGGGTATTGGGGGTTGCGGCGAATGAATTAGGATTCAATACCCAAGGAGATCATCATGCGCATTGCTTTCCAGTACCACCACGCGGCCATGCTATTGAAGTACAGCGGGATCAGCTTTATTTCGGGTGCCGTCAACCACGGCTTTTTCAGTGGCGAGCGCTCTTTGTGGACGGCCGCCGTGGGCATCGTGCTGTTTGTGGCGGGCGCGGTGATGGCGCACCGACTGGAAGACGGATCGGGCGAGGCTGAGGGGTCTCTCTTGCAAACCCTGTTGCTCGGCGCTCTGCTCTCTGTGGGATTGGGCTTTTTCACGGGCGGCTTGCAACACTTCCCAGACTCTCCTGAGCGTAGCGCTTGGGTGGTGCCCTTGGGCTTTGTTCTCTCGGTGCCCGCCTTGGCCATGAGCCTGCCCGTGACCTGGCGCCCCTCGAGCTCGGCTTACACCGTGGTCGGCGCAGTGGTGGTGAGCGTGGCGAGCTATGGCACTTGGCAATGGCTCGAGCGCAACCCGGCGTATTTGGGCACGCATGCGCACGGACCTCAGGCCCATGACTCGCACGCGCATGGAGACGACGACCACGACGCTGCGGGCTTGACCGCTTTGGTGGTGGATCGGACCCTCGACATCCGCATGAGCGACGCCATGCGCTTCACCCCCGATCACATCGAGGTGCGCGCTGGAGAAACCTTGCGCTTGCGGGTATTCAATGACGGCAAGGTGCCGCACGAACTCGTGCTTGGTACGGATGCCGAAATTGCCGAGCATGCGCAAGAGATGAAGCAAGGCAAAGCCCACGAACCCCACGAGCATGCCGGGGGGGCTTCCATCGAGCTCGACCCGGGTAAGAGCGGTGAGTTGGTGGTGCGCTTTGCCAAAGCCATGACCCTGCAGATGGCTTGCCTCGTGCCAGGCCACTACGAAGCCGGTATGCGCGGCAAAGTGGAGGTTTCCATGGCCAGTGCCAAAGCCGCTACCGCGGCAGGCCATGACCACGACGGGCACAAGCACTGAGGGCTAGGCTTAGGCGTGGCCAGCGCGGCATTCAGGCTGAACTTGTCGTTTCCTGGAGGGCGCTTGCTTTTCCAAACGGTGACCGGCTCCCTGGCTTATGACCTGTTTCGGGGAGGGGTGAGTTGCCCTCCCCAGTCCGCGACGGTGTCCTTGATCAACTGCGAGACGATTCGGCTGGCTTTGGTGAGTGGGCCTTGTTTGGAGTGGGCGAGCGTCACATAGCGTTTGAGATCGGGACCCGTGATCTTCGCGGCCTGGAGTCTGCCCATTCGCAATTCCTGATCGACGGAAAAAGGCCCCAAGAGGGCATACAGGTGTGGGTTGTCGGCGATCAATTCCTTTTGCACGCGCAGCGAGTCCGCTTCTATGGCGGCTTGCAGCTGAAAGCCTTTGCTTTTGGCGGTTTCATCGAGAATGGCGCGCCAATGCGCCGGGCGGCGCGGCAGCACCAAGGGCAGGCCCTCGAGACGGCGAAACTCGACCGTCTCTGAGAGCGTGAGGGCCAGCCCGGGGCGCGAGACCAAATAGGTACTGGCGGTCGTGAGCAAGATCTCATCCGGGTTGCGCGGGCCCTGGTAGCGAAAAAGAATGGCCATGTCGACCTGACCTGAGTCGAGCAAGGCATCGAGTTCACCCCCTTGGCCCTCGCGGATGTTGAGGGTGATTTTGGGGTACTCATGGTGCAGGCGCTTGAAGACGTGTGTCATCAAGGGGTGGGCCGCAGAGGGCAGGATGCCAAGGCGGACCTCGCCCATCGGCAATTTGGCGGTTTGCTGGATGTCCGCAAAAAACGCTTCAGACTCCCGAATCCACTGACGGGCCCTCAAGGCCACATGGGTCCCAAGCTCGGTCAAGGCCACCCCCCGCCCCGTGCGCCGAAACAAAGCACCTCCGCACTGCGCTTCGAAAGCACTGATTTGTCGGCTGATGTGGGATTGCACGGTCTGACGTTGGGCCGCCACCTTGGTGAAGCTCCCCAACTCGGCGACTTCCAAGAACAGCTTGAAATCTTGTAACTGCATTGTTCCCCCTTGATATGCCTAAATTGGCATATCTGAAATTACTCTGTGCATTCTATTCAGATGACTCGGGCCTGCCTAGACTGCGCGGGTAACGACTTTTCGCGCCCGTCGCTTGGGCGCGCATCCGCCAAGGAAAAACATGAAATTTGTGAGTTTTGAATATGAGGGCACAGCCCGCTACGGCCTCTGGAAGGACGAGGGCCATTGGTTGCAAGCCCCGGCCGAATTCCTCGCCCAGTACCCTGACCTCAAAGCGGTCATTGCGGCAGGCCAACTCGACGCGCTGGAGGCCGCCGCGCAGGCCAGTGGCACGCCCATTCTGGCTGCGCAGGCGCGTTTGCTACCGGTCATCGGTAACCCTGGCAAAGTGTTTTGCGTGGGCTTGAATTACAAAACCCATGTGGCGGAGATGAAGCGAGCCGATAGCGAGCACCCCGCCATCTTCACCCGCTTTGCCGATAGCCTCAATGCGCACGGCGCCGCGCTGCCCAAACCCAAGGCCACACAGCGATTTGATTTCGAGGGGGAACTTGCCGTCATCATTGGAAAGGGGGGGCGCCAAATTTCCCAAGCCGAGGCCTGGGACCATATTGCGGGCTATGCCTGCTTCAACGACGGCACGGCCCGGGACTGGCAACGTCACACCCATCAATGGACACCGGGCAAGAACTTCCCGGGTACCGGCCCCCTGGGCCCGTTCATGGCGACTCGAAAAGCCATACCCGATGTCAACGTGTTGACGCTCGAGACGCGGCTCAACGGACAGGTGATGCAAAAAGCCTCTGTCGCGGATTTGATTTTCACCTTGCCCGTCATCATCGAATACCTCTCTGGGTTTACCCCCCTTTCCCCCGGCGATGTGATCGCCACGGGCACACCGGGCGGCGTGGGCGACAAGCGAGAGCCCGCGGTCTACATGGTGGCGGGGGATGTCATTGAAGTCGAGATCACGGGTTTGGGCACCTTGCGCAACGTCGTGGTTGACGCTGCGAACTAAAGGAAATGGCATGACAACCCAAACACAATCGCTGCGCATGGCCGTTGACATTGGCGGCACATTCACGGACATGGCTTGTTTTGACGAGGCGGAGGGAAAGATCTCTTTTGGCAAGGCCTTGTCCACCCACGGCCATTTGCATGAGGGCATTCAGAACACGCTCGATGGCGCGGGAATCGATTTGGCCCACGGCTACCTCTTTCTGCACGGCTCGACGATCGCCATCAACACGCTGCTCGAGCGCAATGGTGCCAACACAGCCCTGCTGATCACCGAGGGCTTTCGCGATATTTATGAAATTGGCCGGGTCAACCGTCCCGACGCTTACAACCTGTTTTTCTCCAAGCATGTTCCCTTGGTGCCTCGCTCCAAGCGGCATGAGGTGAGCGAGCGCTTGCGCGCGGATGGCTCCATTCATCGACCGCTCGATGAGGCGCGGGTTCGCGCCCTCGCCCAACAACTCAAGGCCGAGCAAATTGAAGCGGTGGCCGTCTTGTTGTTGCACTCTTACCGCAACCCCGATCATGAGCGACGCGTCAAAGCCATCTTGCAGGAGGAAATCCCAGGCGCGTTCATTTGCGCCTCGCATGAACTCTCCCAAGAATATCGGGAGTTCGAGCGGGTTTCGACCGCCGTGGCCAATGCCTATGTGGGGCCACGCGTCTCCACCTACTTGGGTGAGTTGCAAGAGCACTTGGCGGATAAAGGCTTTGCGGGCGACTTTTACGCGGTGCAGTCCACCGGCGGACTCTTCCCGCTGGAGCACGCGCGCCGCGATTGCGTGCGCATGCTCGAATCCGGACCGGCGGCCGGAGTGATTGGCGCGCAGGCCATTTGTGCCCAATTGGGTTTACCCGATGCGATTGCGTTTGACATGGGTGGGACCACCGCCAAGGCGGGGGTGATCAGCGAAGGCAGGCCGCTCACCACGGGCAGCGCCTTGATTGGCGGCTATGAGAAAGCCCTGCCCATCCAGATTCCCATGATGGATATTTTTGAAGTGGGGACGGGGGGCGGATCGATCGCAAGGGTCGAGTTGGGCAACTCCTTGCGCGTGGGGCCCCGCTCCGCGGGTTCGATGCCTGGGCCCGTTTGCTACGGCCGGGGCGGAGAGGAGCCGACCGTCACCGACGCCAATCTGATTTTGGGACGGCTCGATGAGCACAACTTCCTCGGGGGAGAGATGCCCCTCTACATGGAACGCGCGCGCGCAGCCATGGACGAGAAGGTGGCCAAGCCTCTGGGCTTGGATGCCACCCGAGCGGCCGATGGGATTTTGCGCATCGCGGTGACGCAAATGTCGCATGCCGTCAAAGCGGTCACCACCGAGCGCGGGCTTGATGCGGGGAGTTTCACCATGGTGGTCTATGGGGGCGCGGGCCCCTTGCACGCCTCGGCCATCGCGCGTGAAATTGGCATTCGCAAGGTGCTCATTCCCTATGCCCCTGGGTACTTCTCGGCCTACGGCATGCTGTTCTCCGACTTGCGGTATGACTACGTTCGCTCCGTCTTTCGACGGCTTGACAGTCTTTCTTTTGATGAAATCGAAGCGATTTACAAAGAAATGGAGGATGAAGGGCGCGCGGCGATCAGCGCATCGCAAATCCGTCCGGAGGAGATTGTGTTTGAGCGCGCGGCAGACATGCGCTACTTCGGTCAGGAGCATGCCGTGACGGTTGATATTCCGCATGCGTATTTTGAACAAAGGGATCGCGCGGGCATCAAGACCCATTTTGACGAAGTGCACAAGGTGCGCTATGGCACTTCGGCGCCCAAAGAGCCCGCCGACATCGTGAGTTTGCGCGTGACCGTGCTCGGTCGCATGAAAAAGCCCCCGCGCACCGAAGTGGCACCCGGTAAGGCTCAGGTGGAAGCGAGCGCCCTGCGCGCGCACAAGCCGGTGTATTTCCGAGGTGCGGGCGATTATGTGTCGACGCCTGTTTTCAAACGCGACCTGGTGCGCAGCGGCAATGTGATCGAGGGCCCTGCCCTCATTGAAGAACACGCCTCCACCACCGTGGTTCAACCGGGTGACACGCTTTGCGTGGACTCGCTTGGCAATCTCCAAATTTCCATCGGGAGCGATCGCACATGAGCACCCCAACGCAACACACCTCCTCTGCCTCGGTAGACCCGGTCATCGTGGAGATCATTCGCAACGGCTTGTTTGCGGTGACAGAGGAGATGAAAACCAACCTCATGCGCACGGCGTACAACTTGATCATTTATGAGGCCTTGGATTTCACGGTCGGCCTCTTTACCAAGGAGGGCGATACGGTCTCGATCGGCTTGGGCCTGCCGATGTTCATTCGCGGTATGTCTGAAACGGTCAAGGCCAAGATTCGACACTTTGGCTACGAGAATATTCATCCCGGTGACATTTTGGTGACCAACGATGCCTACACCACGGGCAGTCACCTCAACCACTTTACCTTCACCATGCCCGTGTTTCATGAGGGTGAGCTCATTGGGTTTACCTGTTGCATGGCCCATTGGCTCGATGTGGGCGGGAGCTTGGGACAGATCACGACCGACATTTTTTCGGAAGGTATTCAGATTCCGATTGTGAAATACCAGCGTGCGGGGCAAGTGAATCAGGATTTGATCGACATCATTGCCATGAATGTTCGACTACCCGAGCGCGCGCTGGGTGACTTGCGGGCTCAAATCACGGCCGTCACCACCGGCGAGCGTCGGTTCCTGGAGTTGGTCCAGCGCTACGGCAATGCCGCCGTCCAAGCCTCGATCGCCCAAATCATGGACGCCTCGGAAGCCTTGGCCAGACAAAACACCTTGTCGATTCCCGATGGCGTCTATGAGGCCGAATCGTTCATGGACGACGATGGGCTGGAGGTCGGCAAACGCATCCCCATTCGCGTGAAGGTGACCGTCAAGAACGATGAAATGGAAATCGACCTCTCCGACGTGAGCCGACAAGTCAAAGGTTTTTACAACTCGGGCTTTACCACCGGCATCGCTTGCGCCCAAGTGGCCTATAAGTGCCTGACCACGCCGACCGACTACCCAGTCAATGATGGCAGCTTTCGGCCGCTCAAGGTGATCATGCCCATGGGCACTGTGATCAGCGCGGAGCGTCCTTATCCGATGCGGGTGTGGATGACCTTCCCCATGACCGTCATTGACACGATCTTCAAGGCATTGGCGCCCGCCATTCCCGACCGTGCGATTGCGGGCCATCATGCCGACCTCGTGTTTCCCAACATCCACGGTATCTCGCCGGAGGATGGCCGACTCTTCATTGTTGGCATTGGACCTTTGGGTGGAGGCTGGGGCGCCAAGAGCCGAGAGGACGGTGTTTCCGTCACCGTCTGCATCAATGATGGCGACACCCACAACAGCCCTACCGAGCAACTCGAAGCCAAGTACCCCGTTCTGGTGGAGAGCTACAAAATTCGCGAGGACAGCGCTGGCGCGGGCGAGTTCCGCGGCGGCTTGGGCGCCGAGATGGTGGTGCAAGCGCTCTCGCCCTTCTCCGTGACCACGCGCATTGATCGCATGCACTGCAAGCCCTGGGGGCTTCAAGGCGGCGGCGAGGCGGCTGGCAACGGTATCGCCATCCGGCACAAGGGCGAGTGGAAGGAAGACCTCCCCAACGCCAAAATTTTCAATGTCCGCTTAGAACGTGGCGACGCCTACAAAATGCTCTCGGGCGGCGGGGGCGGTTTTGGGAACCCACTGCATCGGGACGCGCAGAAAGTGGCCGAAGACGTGCGCGAAGGCTACGTGAGCAAAGCGGCCGCAGAGAAACTCTATGGCGTGGTGCTCGATGAGCGTTTACGCGTCAAAGAAGCCGAGACCCAAGCCCTGCGCAACCATGCTTGACACCATGCAGGAACACCCCAGCCAAGCCCAAGCCAGCCGTTTGGCGGAGCTGTGGCATCGGCTCTCGGCGCAGCATATCGCGCTGGGGTGCTCCTGCACCATGAGCGGCATTAGCGTCACGCTGGAGGATTTCGAGCGCGACATTGCCGACTATTTGTGGGCCGAGAGTGAGCGTCTCGGTCAAACCGATGTCGTGCGATTTCTGCTCGAACCCGGCCCCATCGCCCAACAAGACCAAGCCATCCGCAAGTTGCTGCAACGACTTCAGGATGGATTGGCCGAAGAAGCCGTAGCGACTTGGTTGCTCACGCGCATGACCCAGACCATTGAGTCCTATGCCAAGCTGCATGGACCCTCGGTTGACGCCCCATTGCTCGGTGGCGCCAAAGCTTGGCGCACCGGCTATCGGGAATGATGACAAACCCCACAGGAGACTACACATGATTCAACTGAGACAAAAATGGGCGGTGTGGATGCTTGCCCTCATGGGCAGCGTTGCCAGCGCACAATCCAAATTTCCCGAAGGCCCCATCAAAATGATCGTGCCCTTTGCGGCCGGAGGGGGTGTGGACAGTGCCGCACGACTGGTGGCCAAGCAATTGGGCACCAACCTGAATGTGCCCGTCATCGTGGAGAACAAACCCGGCGCCAACGGCTCTGTGGGTGGCAAATTTGTCCAATCGGCCAACCCCGATGGCCTGACGCTCTTGTTCTCGGCCTCGACCCACGCCTTGGCCAAACAGGTGATGGCCAACCCACCCTACGATCCTCAAACCGAGTTTGCGCCCATCGCCCGAGTGGGTGAAGCGCCTTTGATGATGGTCATCGCCCCCAACCTCCCGCAGACCAAATTGTCTGAAGTGATCGCGGCCGCCAAACAAAGTCCCGACAAATGGACTGCCGCGCTTCCCGCCCTTGGCGCAGCGAGTCACTTGGGGACCTTGATGTTTGCCAAACAAGGGCAACTCAACAATTTGGCCACGGCGGTCTACAAAGGCACCGCTCCGGCCTTGAACGATGTCGCTGGCGGACATGTGCAGATTCAGATTGATGCCATCATTGCCCTCCAAGGCATGGCCAAGGCTGGCAAAGTTAAACCCATCATGGTGACTTCGGCCAAACGCAGCTCGGTCATGCCGAACGTGCCGACTGCCGTGGAGAGCGGTTATCCCAAGTTTGTGACGGAGTCTTGGTACGGAATTTGGACGGCCAAGAACACGCCTGCGGATCGGGTTCAGTTCTTGAACAAGTCTGTCAATGAGGCCGTGACGCAACTCACCAAAGCCGGGGCCTTTGAAGCGCTGGGCATTGAGCCGGTGGTGGAGAGCGTGGAGGACTTCCGCAAGTACATGGCCGCCTATGTCACGGAAAGCGCGGATTTGCTCAAAGGCGCGGGATTCAAGCCAGAGTGAGTTCTTTGGGGGGGTAAGGGCCGACTCGCCCTTGCCCTGGGCGCGGCGTCAAGCCATCGCTCGGCTCATTGGAACGACACTTTGGCAAAACCCTCGGAGGACATGTAAAGCCCAACGGATACCCCGCGTTGGCGCCAACGCACAATGGCCTCTAGGGTGGTTGCGTCAAAGAGCAATACCTCCAAGCCCAGTTTGTATTGCCAGGGGACGGGTGGCGTTGTCTGCATGCAGATGTTTTGCGCGAGCTCGAGCTCCACGCTGTCTGGCATGAGCTCTAGTCGACCGGTGCCCGGACGACAGGCGATGTCGTTGCTCACCCCGATGCGCGAGCGCATGATGGTGATCTGCGGTTCAGCGCTAAAGACCAAGCCGCCGCCATTGGAGTTTTGCACTTCCGAGAGGGCGAACTCTCGGGTATTCACAGAAGTGCCCAGCATTTTGGCGAACACCGCAATGGGGCTCACGCCGGTTCCATGGCTCAGAAAATCGCTCTTGCACTGGTTCTGAGTCAGATCAAGCTCGCACAGGCGGATGGCCGCGTGTCCGAGAGGTAGAGTGGGTAAGGAGCGGGTGGTGCGCATTTGTCGGAACACCTGCGCATAGGGCTCGCACTGGTCATCCCGACAGAAATACCGAGTTGGTGACTTGTCTTCCCCCAGCTCCAACTTGGCCAGTGCCAACAAAGCCTCCCGTTTGGAGATGGGTGCGATGCGTTCGGGAGACTGAGCCACGGCCACGGGCACGGGCGCAGCAGGCGTGGGCGGCGCGGGCACAGCGCTTGGCGTTGCGCTTGGCGTTGCGCTTGGCGTTGCGCTTGGCATTGCGCTTGGCATTGCGCTTGGCATTGCGCTTGGGGTGGGCGTGCTGGTCGCTGGCGGCGGGGTGTATGCGGCGAGCACAATTTCTTCGCGAATCACGCCTTCCACCCACGGCTCCTGTTCACCGCGGGAAGCCTTGTAAACCGAATTCGACACCCTTCGAAAGACGAGCTCCAGCGGCAAACTGGTGTTCTTCACCTCACGCAACAGGTGTTCGGTAAACAAGCCGTTGGCGCCCGTGCCATCGCTGGCTGTGCTGCCGGGTCGGGTGGCGTAAAAAATGACCGTGCCGGGTGGCGCCACCGCCCGAGCCAGGCCTTTGGGCGCCTCTTTGGAGAGCGCCTCTCCTGCAAAGGGGTTGTCTCGACAGGCATCCAGGATGACGATAGACGCCCGCGGCTTGGCCGCTTGAAGGGTTCCCAGCAGCTCATCGAGGGCGATGCTGCCCGCCGTGAGCGTGCGCAAGCTCTGCAAACTCGCGTCAGGGCTCGGGAGGTAGTTTCGCCCCTCGACCTGCATGCCATGACCGGCATAGAAAAGAACGAAGGTGGTGTTTGAATCGACCTTGCTGCGAATCACCTCCTTGAGTTGCGGGATTTGGCCTGAAGGGAGGTCCAGAAATTCGCTCACCTCAAAACCATGGGTTCGCATGAACTTGGCCATGGCGATGGCATCGTTGCGCGGATTGACCAAGGGTGAGGATTTGTAATGGGTGTTGCCAATCACGATGCCCACGCGCTTTTCGACTGGCGCGGCCTGCGCGGTCAAAACCGACAGCGCCAGCCAAAGGCCGAACAGCCCGTCTAAGAGCGTGCGCAGCGAAGGGGTCATCCGGCGTTCGGGCCTACCCATGGGTCTGTCAGACGTGTTGTTGAGTTAGCAAAATCAGAAGGGTCATTCTAGCCAGCCGGCCAAAACCATGCCCACCCCACCGGTGAACAAACTGAATCAGAGCCCCAGCACCGAAAAGACTCAAGACGGTTGGATTTGGAGATGGGCCTTTTGCCGGGCCGAGATGGCGGTCCAATCCCATTCGATGCCCAGGCCAGGGCTTGCGGGAGGAAGCGCGTAGCCGTCCTCCACCTGCATGCGGGAGGTGGTGATGTCGTCAAGCTGCGGGATGTACTCTACCCAGGCGGCGTTGGGCACCGCCGCACACAAGCTCACGTGCAATTCCATGAGAAAGTGCGGGCAGACCGCCACATCGAAGGTCTCGGCCAAATGCGCCGTTTTGATCCAGGGCGTGATGCCCCCAATGCGGGCCACATCGGGCTGCACGATCGAGCAAGCACCTTGCTCCAGATATTCCCGAAACTGCATGGGGTGATACATTGACTCACCCACCGCGACT
>Ga0255182_1000734_pt1 | contig 19612 bp, 13 predicted proteins | sample Atl_UVDOM_RepA_8_FD_188420 | JGI IMG/M metagenome (GOLD analysis project Ga0255182, IMG submission 188420) | Freshwater microbial communities from Altamaha River, Georgia, United States - Atl_UVDOM_RepA_8d | ecosystem: Environmental > Aquatic > Freshwater > River | place: USA: Georgia...
TGAATTGGCACTGTTGCATAACCAAATACATTTGTCGCCCTAGTAATACCTTGTGTTGTAGTTGGCTCAGTAGTAGTTTGTATGGTCGTAGTCGGCTCAGTAGTAGTTTGTATGGTCGTAGTCGGCTCAGTAGTAGTCGGCTCAGTAGTAGTTTGTATGGTCGTAGTCGGCACTGTAGTATTTGGTTCTAAAAGTTTAATAACTGACAATATTTTACTACTTATTGCCTTATTTTCCAACGGAAACTCAAATATTGCATACCTATTGCTATCTATTTCACGGAATCGCAAATTATATTTATAATATATGAACCCAGTATCACTAAATGTGGTTCCACGTTTTTCAATATTAATACCGGCTTTTGGTATTAATTCAAAATTATTTGTCGATATATTTAAAATTACAAATCGTAATCCATCTTCAGTTTCGAATATTGAATACGAACCGGCAGTTCGTTTTACAAATTTTTGAGAACCAAAACTATTTATAGAATATTTATTTGTGGTATCTAATACATAATTGGTTATTGGGTCAACCCGGGTATATTGAGTAAATTTTGTATAATCAGTATTAGTACTATCGAGTTGGGATGGTATAGTATATGTTAATATACAATTGGATGCGAATGCATAATATTTTTTATATAATAATATGTCCGCACTTGTTTCGTAAGGTAAAAAGAATATATTTGCATTTGAAACTTGAGGTTGTTCAGGATGAAAAACTTTATTATTTGTTAAAGAATCATTAGTATATGTACTAATTTTAAAATATTTCATAGAAATATTACCTATTTTCAATGTATGTGAAATTATTTTAAGATATGTGTTAAATCCGGGTAATATGTATAAATTTTGTATAACATTTCCATCAGTTGGAACAGGTGGCGTAATTTGATAATTAAAAAATGCAGTTAGTGGTTTAGCATCATATGAGTCATCTAGGTTCTCAACATTACATACTAATTGTCTTTGATTTGGATTTGATGACTTAATGCTAGTTATGACTGATGTTTTTCTATTAATTCCACTCATTGCACCAAATAATTTATTACTTTCAAAAATATGCCAGGGTTTTCGTAAATTATGCCATAATCTATTGGTATTAAATGCAGTAATCCTATTAGAATTTAAATCAATCGGAATAATTTTATCCTTTACAACATCTTCTAAATATAAAATATTACCTGAATTAGGTGTTTTATCTGTATAATTACATACTTGGACACATAGTATTTTATTTGTATTTGCGGATACATATTTATAAATTGGAACTTGATTTTTTGAAACTGGGTCTGTATAAGATGACTTGTAAATCTTAAATGATGTTTCTGGATTATCTGTTATAACTATCGAACTAATATTTTTTTTAGTGTTTTGTTCTAATGGTACTACCTCGTTAATGAATTGCCGGCTTGAATCACTTATTGTCAGCCAATAACAACCAGGTAATTCAGTCCAAACATATTTGTCTGTTTCAGGATATAAAACTAATGCTAAATAATCAGTCATTTTTTTATTTGTGAAATTCCAGTTATAAAAAGCCTTAATACTATTTGCAATTATTTGAAAATAATTTTTGAGATATGAATTATTTGCCCCAACTATAGGAATAATATTTCCAGTTGTTTTATTTGCGTGAATTGAATGGTCTACATCTCCACCTGTTCCATCATCATCTGTTATCTCTACATATTGTCCTGTAATATTATCCGGCGCTAAATATTGTTCGTCAATTAAAATTGGTATTATTTCAAGATTATTGCCTGATATTTTAGCTTTCAATACTATATCTTGTAGTTTTTGTTTACTCGAACTATAATAACTAATATCAATGATTTTATTCCCACTTGGACTTGATGCTTGTAAATTTATCAAATTCTTGCCTCCATTTAGAAAATTACTACCATTAGTATATTTGCGCATCATAGCACTATACGCTGACATCAATGCCTTATATTTGCCATCATCTGCCTTAGTGTATGGATAATAAGTAAAAGTGTACCCAGGGAAATAATATGTTATTTTTGATTGAGTAGTTTCGGCAGGTTTAATACCCATTGAACAAGATGAGAGCACTGTAATCCCATAAAAAATATTGGATAGTGGTTTATTTTCAAATGTCATTAAATAATATCCATTATTTGCCGGTGCTGGAATACCGATTCCATAATCAAGAATATATTTCATATTAGGTTTTGTTGCCCAACTAGGTATCGTAGTGTTTTTTAACAAAGTATTAATCAGCATAAATTTATTGTCCTTAATAAATCCGAATGATTGAAAAAAAGGTTTTTCATCCAAAATAAGTTGACTTTCAACAATTTTAATATCAGGGTCAATTGTATTTGTAAAATTTTCAGTACTAGGTGTTATATATTTGCGCCCCATAAAATAGGCAAGTATTATAAGCCCGATAAGAACAAGTAATATTAGTCCTAACTGACCAATTATTATCCATTTATTACCCCAAACTGGGTGTTTATTCATAATTCACTTAAATAATCTGTTATTTATTTGTATTCACTTATTTTTAATTAATGGTTTTAATCTTTTTTGAATATTTATTTTCCTTCTTAAAAACCATCATATCGTTCAGATTGAATTCTTTCAATAAAAATAACATTTTAATAGTATAAATACACTAATGGATAGTACACAGCACAAATCATCAAGAATTAATAATAAAATATTGTTATGGATAGGCCTAGCAGCTGCGGTGTTCTCCATTATATTGGTAGGAATGGAAATTTACTCATATTATTTTGCTGCTGCTGGTAGTGCTAAAACAGCAGATTTGGCCAAGTCAAGTGATAAGCATTTACCGGCCTCCCAGAAAGAGGGATTTGATGTCCTAGATGTGAAAGATGAGGTGAAACAATTCCCTGATATTATTGATTATATAGAAAAAGTGGAGGAACCTCAATTTTATAATAGGTCTAATATCATAGGGTGTTATGATAACAATGATTTAATTGGGCGTACACATACTGGTGAAACCTGTAAATCCTGGTTCCCTAAAGTGTCAGATATCTTTTTCAAACCTAAGACACCTGCCGACACACCAACTAAAAATAAAAACCAGCAAAATCTCAATAATTATTTCAACTTAGATGGCCGGGCTTACTCATTTGCTGAATTATGCCCCGAAACAACTGGGCAAAAAGACCCAATAATGTGCCTATATGACCGGGCTAATACATTTGAATTAATGAGTTCCAAACTTGCAAATATTAATGATAGTATTCAAACCAAACAAGACCAAAAACTAAGCAATTTATCTAATGACGCCAGTTATCACATAATTGATGGCAACCGGATTTATAATCAATCACACGTCCGGGATTTTATAGGATATGAACGCAGCCTTGGGTTAGGTTCGGCAATTCACGGTGGTACACCTGGAGACCAATTAGATGATCTAGGACTATACACCCGCAAACAACGTGTAAATTATTTGGCAGGAACCGCTAATAAACCAAAATAAATCAAAAATAAACCCAAATAAATCCAATTAATACAAAACATACCAAAAATAATTATTAAAATAAGAACAACCACAAATTAAACACTTGCCGCCATCGCGGTTGTTTTAGGTGTTAACCCACTTAAATCAGCATTAATATTAATTTGCCCACTAGCCAATGATTGATTCAAATATTTATCCAATGTTAATTCTTTACCCTCTGCGGTTCCCAATAAATATTCATCCGGGTAATTACCTAGATATGGCTTAAGCATATTGAGGTAAGCATCCATTTGTGATGATGAACCACTTTGCAAAGAACTGGTATCGCCATTGCTAGGTTGTTGTAGTGCCTTTTGTGCAGAAACTGTTTCTAATTCAGCCAACCGTTTTAGTAATCTTTCCTGGTCAGCAATATTAGTATCCACCCGGAAATACTGTAATTTATTGCCTGAACCAAATGAATATGCATTTATTTTTGATATTTTTTCATCGCCAGTTGCGGTTTTAACATAAATTACACCGATGCCCAACTTATAATAGTAAATATTACCTTGTGGGTCTGCAGGTTCAACTTGAGTGAAAGTATATGTGCATTTGTTAGTAGTTGGATCACAAATATTTCCACTTACTACTTCTAGACTGGTTTCAATATTCCGTATTAATTCATTAATATATGCACGTAATGCATCTATAACTATTTTTTTGGGTTTACCCGCTACATCACCAGTTGGAGATAATGCATTTTTTAATGCAGGAAAATTAGCAAGTGCTATTTTCAAATCAGCAGCCGCTTTCAAATTATCAGTATCCAACTCTAAATAATCATAATTTTTGTCTTTGCCAGTAGGAACTGGCATTGTTTCAATTGGCAAATCAGTATAAATATACTGCAGTTCGCGGTAGATAGTTTTAAGATTTTTAGGTGCAGATTTCCGGGTCAATTGATGTTTATAAATGATATCAAGTAATTCAAAAAACATAGGAATTTCTTGGGTCGGTTGCACACTTAAATCAACTAGGGTTTTATTATTAAAAATAGGTGTTCCAATAAATGAATTCATAACATCACTTGATGATATATCAGATAATTCACTTAATGATTTTATTTTAGTTTGCCGGTCAGTAGTTAATGTCCCAGAATATTTTTTAGTGAATGCCAATATATTATCATACAATGTCTGACCACCAGCTTCCTCGGATAATTTGACATCCATTGACCCAACTTTATTTAAATCCTTATCATATTTGGCCATAACTAATAAATAACTTTTAACAGCATATTCAGATGGTGCCACAACACCAGTAAATGATATTTTAACTTGCCTAGCTGTCGGATTTAAATCTAATTCTATATCCCGGGTATCTATACCTTGTGGTATGGCATTTTCAAATCCCTCTTGTTTTTTAGTTGATTGTGCTGGTGGTATTTTGGCTGGTTCCAGCCATTTGGCAATTGGATTAACAAAACATTTATCCCAATTAAATAACATTAATACAACTAGGATGATTAGGCTTATTAAAACACCTGCGTGTGTAAGTGATTTTTTTAATAACATATAAACTAATCTGAAAACACAAACTAATCTGAAACCAATTATGTTATTAATACTAAATTTATATTAATCACATAATATTTATTAACTAAAACTGAACTAAAAACTAAACTAAAAACTGAAAAAAAAAATTATTCCACCCTTAATTAATTCTTTATAATTGGCCTAGCATTGGATTTTTCTAATTGGTTTTTCATAAAGAATAAATCCTGGCTCATAGATTGCACACGTTGTTTGTCTATGTCAGCAATCAGTTTATCTAATGTTTTTGTATTTGACTTATCTTGTGCCGATATTTTGCCAGCAAAATCCTGATTTTCGCGTTGAAATATATTATATGCAGCTGTGTTATAATCTAATATATTCTGTACTGATGGATTTAATTTGGCGTCATTTAATTTTTTAAAAATATTATCTGTTAATTGGTTTTTATATACTTGATTCTGAACATTTAATGCATTATTAAATGCTAATCCAGATGCGGGTGCGAATAAGGTATCTGGGACTTTACCAAGCTCATCTAGGGTTATTGGCAACATACCGACAGTATCGGCAAATGATTCTTGTCTTAAATTCATAGATTGAGCTGGGTAATCATTTGCAGCATATGGTTTGTTAATTGGTTGCAATCCTGCAATTGATTGTTGATATCCAGTAATTACCTGATTAGTATTATTTCCACTGCCGAGATTACCATTTATTTCGTGTCTAGGTATCTCTGTATTACTTAGCTCACCAGCTTGTACAAATCCACGGACCTCTCGTTTATCCCTGGTATCCATATTTCCATCACCGTCCCAAAATCCTTCAACTGGTGAATTACATTCTAATCCGGAATGCTTATTTAAGATAACCGGTACACCACTTTCAGCATCTACCAAGTCAAATTCAAATGTCATTCTTTGACGCGCAATCCCGTTAATCATATTTTCAGGGCTAATAACAGTTAATGGAGTGCCGCCAGGTGTGGCACCAATTGTGAATCCAATATACTTATTAGATGATTCCCCATTAATAGGCTGACATTTAAATGATACCGCTGAATAATTATCAATACCATCCACTAATTCAAAAGTTGCAGCTGGTGCTAATTCTCCTGCAAAATCAGTTATAGGTGCTAATGCTACACGACCTTCTGCATTCCTAGCTACTACACAATCTGATTCAGGGTGATAAATAGTTATACCACGCAAAGGGTTAGACAAACCTAGTATTATACGGAAATTACCGTCAGTAGCCCGGCGGATTACTGCATTATCTGCTACATCCGGGATTATTACAATTGAGTTATTATCTTTCTTTTTGGCCAAAAAATGCCCTAGTCCAAATGCCCCATTGGCCGGAATAATATTAATTTGGCGGTTAATCACATTTTCACACCTCAAACATTTAGGGAACTGTCTTGGTTTAACAGGAGGTTGTTCGGGCAATGGTTTTAAACTATTTCCGGGAACTTTATCTTTTAATCCCAGAAAACAAGGTGCGCTACCACCAGATGATGTATCAGATACTAATGGGCAATTAGATTGACCCGCCGATATTTCAGGAGATTGATGTTTATATGCACTAGCTAAAACCTGTGCGCGGATTTCTGCTAATCCTGCATCTAGGTACCCTTCACCATATCCCCATACAGGTTGTGTTAATTTCCATACTATTACACCTAGCACAACTAGGACAAATACAATTAATAATACACTGTGTGATTTTATTTTATCAGATATTGGTTGATTCCTTGATGACATCACACTTGACTTTTACACCTATTTGATAAATTATTTGGTTATTTATTAATTGCGGGGATTATATAATCATATCTTTAGGAGATAAATACAAAATGATTAGGCAAAAAATGATTAGAAAAAGATGATAAGGCAAAATATAGATAACTAAAAATAAATAATTACCATCCCGGTCAATACGAATGGTACAACTAGGTTTTAAAAAGATTATGCAGTTTGACTGGTCGCGGCTACTGGTTTTATAAAATCAACACCTACAACACTTTCTTTAATGGCACGTTGATCGGGGTCAAAACTTATCAAATCCTTAATAGCTTGGTTAAGTTTTTCTATCTTATCTGCATTTTCATCTATAGACCGCAATACATCATAGTTCTTATAATTAGTATCAGTTCGTAATGCCCTAGATGCACAAAAATCGCGCAACTTCTTCTTATCTTCTAATAATTGGCGTTGATAGGCAATATTAACATCATCATCTAGGGTTTCCTCTTCCATTTGGCTTTGCCCGGGAATAATACCCAATTTAGTTTGAATAATAGTTCGTTCAGTTAGGCGCATATCTAGGTTGCTATCAACATATTTATTCAAATCAAGTGGAACAAATGGAGCCATAAAATGTGCATCCTCCTGTTTCATAACTTCAGCCATCCCTGTTTCTTTAATAATAACTAACCCGAACAATAATTGGTCTTTGTCATAAAGTACATCTAGGACTGGCATCTTATTACGCCGGCTAGGTTGTGATAATTGCGAATTCATCCAATCCTTAGATTCAAATGTCCGTAAATTAAAATTAGTATCAATAGCCATCATATAACCTTCAGGGTCATATACTAATTTTAACACAGGGTCTTGGATATTACCAACTGGTTGTGGTGTGGTTTGTGAATTATCAACAGGTACCCTAACAATACGACCTAGACGATTGACTAGAATATAATTATTTTTACCGGATGCCGCATCCAATTCATACATCAAATATATAACATCATTTAATCCATCAATGAGTTCCCACTCTGTTTCAATTGAAATACTGGCATTCGGGTCACGTTTTTTAATATATACGCGGTTATCATACCCTACTCCTACTAATCTATCAGCATCCGGATTAAGAGTAACCATACGGAGTGGAACTGTACGGTCAGGGAAACTATTTCGAACGGGACCTTGCCAAAGCTTATCAACCAATCTGTCTTTTAAATAAATCCGGCCATCATTGAAAACCGATGCAGTTTTACCATTTGGTAACCTAGCTAGACTAACAGGGAATTTATATTTTACTATTGGTATTTCACCAACTCGACATTGTTGGCTACCTAAAGCAGGAATTACTTGGCACGCAACTAATGGTGTCTCAGGGTAAGCCTCTTTAAGACTGGACTCAAATATAGTAGCCGGGAATTCTGTAGTATCAAATTCATAAGGAACTTTAGCTGAATTCCTCACTTCAGATGGAACATCAAGAAATGATTCTGTAGCAGGTTTCCCCGTCGTGAATATATCATCTGAATAAATGAATAGTAGTACTAGGATAGCAAATACTGCTAATATTATTAATTTCATAACAGGATGATTCATTTTCCAAAGTGAATTATTATTTAAATTAGTTGCCTTGTTTTATTAACAATTTATATTTTCTTGGGATGTTTAGCGTAGTTTGGTTTTTTATTATTTTCCCTGTAATCTAATAATATATTAAATAAAGATTATAACAGGAAAATGTCTAAAAATACTAAGCAACGGGGTGGAACATATAAGCCGGCCGAATATCACGGGAGCAATTCTGGTAGGTATTCGGCTACTCCAAGCGGATTAGCCACTGGTGCATATGATATGCAAATAGCTAGGAGTCAAGGTGTAATACACGGTGATACTGCTGGCCCTAATCTTGCTTATTCAGGTGGTAATATGATGACTGGTGGAACCTATTTACCCGCTGAATACCACGGGAGCAATTCTGGTAGGTATTCGGCTACTCCAAGCGGATTAGCCACTGGTGCATATGGAACTCAAATAGCTAGGAGTCAAGGTGTAATACAGGGTGATACGGCGGGACCTAATCTTGCCTATTCGGGTGGTAATATGATGACTGGTGGCAAACGTACCAGGAGGTCTACCAAGAAAACACCCCGTCGCAAACATACTAAGACCGGTAAAACAAAAAAGCAAAAAGCCGGGTGTGGATGTGCTAGACCAGGGTGGTAAGCCCTCACATTCTAAACCTTACCGAATTCAATAATTATTCTTTTTTTTATCAATTATTATAAATCGCAAACTTATACCTTAATAACTGGTATTATTCATATACTTACTCTTACTAATATACATAGACAATGTCAGACGCGCCACAAAATAATTATTCATCTAATTTATTATCAGATTTTCATAGGATATTAGAATTATTTGACCGTGAAAATCAAATCTACAAACAACAGATAAGTATTCTTAAGGATTCGGTTGCTGAATTGCAAATCAAAGAAGAAATTACTATAAATAATATGACAAGAGAACTAGAAGAGCTCAAAACAACATTACAAAACCTAATTCCGACGTCTAATATAAATATATCTACAAATCAACCAAAGGAATTAAATGATTATTTATGCCAAATATGCCTAGATACTCCTAGAGATTGTTTATTAGAACCTTGTATGCATTTTTGTATTTGTGTAAGATGTGTTGTTAAACTTGTTGATAAGAAATGCCCAATGTGCCGTCGTGACATAGATTTTTACCAAAATGTATTCATTAGCTAATCGCTAATTAATAGCCTTTTTACCCAAAATGTATTCATTAGCTAATCGCTAATTAATAGCCTTTTTACCCAAAATGTATTCATTAGCTAATCGCTAATTAATAGCCTTTTTACCCAAAATGTATTCATTAGCTAATCGCTAATTAATAGCCTTTTTACCAAAATACCTAGCAGTACAAAATCACACTAAATAATAAAATAAATAAATTATATATAAAAAAGGAATATTGGTTGGATTAGCAACAGATTATAAATAATGGATTCACACAGAAGTAAAAAAGATATACTAGGTTCAAATATTTTCACTGGTGTATTCATATTACTAGTCATATTAGTAATTATATTGTTCATGCGTGATAGACGACTAATACTACAGGGGTTTTCTACAGAGGCAGAGATAAAAACCGAGTTGGATAAACAATTTAAATTAATGAATGATTTCAAATTCCCTACACCATCTGATATTCAATCTCGTACTGCTATTCCAGTTATGCCAAATATGGAGATTATTAAAAGATATAAAAATAGTGCTAATCAAATGTTAGGACCGATTGAGGAAACAGTTAAAAAGGATATTGCTGATAAAGAAGCTGAACTACAAACATTAAATGAATATGTGTCAAGCCTTAATGAATATGCAAACCGGGATTTTCTAAATCGTATAAATACACGTGATATACGAACCATTAAAAGTCATAACAATGGCTTAGAACTTGCGGTTAATAAAACTATGACAGGACCCGCAAATAAATATCAAGTTCACGTTAATGGTGGGTGCTTAAAAGTACCGTTTACTAACGATGCTATAGTAGTACCCTGTAATAATACCGACCCAGACCAGGTATTCAGCCTAGATAATGTTTTCAATGAACCTGGATATCGTGCTAAAATGGATACCGCTTTTCCACAACTTGATAATCTAGGTAATGTCCGATATCCATTTAGTATACTCCGGGCAAAATCAAATGGTAATTGTCTCAAAAACTACCACGGTAGTCTAAGTGTCGAGCCTTGTCGTGAATATGAAGGCCAACGTTGGGCAAGCACTGAAAAACAAGGTGGTTTTTGCCCACCTTAATAATTAATTGCCGATATGAACTGCACGTGTGTTCGGGTACTATGGTTGTTGGTGTGCTAAGACAATTTACTTTTCTTTTTTTATCACTAGACATTAAAACGCGGAAACCTAATTTGGTATGTCTAAAACCACAGAAGGAAATAAAACACAAACAAAGCACAAACTAGGTATTATATTCCTTATTATAATACTTGTAGTAATAACGGCATATGGATTATATAAAATTTATAATAACAGATATTCCTATTCGGCGACGGAATCATTTGCGTCAGGAACAAGTATTATCAACGGGAATTTAATAAAATATTCTATAACACCGAATGAATTAAAAAGGCCATTATCTGATGCCGAAACCCGGAATATTATTCGTCTACAAAATCAAATCAAATTAACTGGGTTTAAATTTGTAAGTAAATCACCAGGTGATAACACAAAATATAGATTATTCATAGCTGAATCTATGCAACTATTACTAAACCCTCGTACGCGTATAGAAGTGCTAATCCCTGGTGTAAGTTTGGAATTAAATAGTATGTATTCTGATACTAATTTCTTTGAAACCGAAAATGGAACACCTAGATACACAGGTTCCTGTTTAGCTATAAATACGGTAGCAGGTGCTGAATCTTGGTTAGATATTGGCGAATATCAAATTTATGGTTTAGCACTTAATTCCCCAACTCAATCTGATTATGATGGATATACAAGTTTTGACTTATCAACAAATAATGGCAAGGAGATATTGGGTAATAAACTAATAGTTAAATTAGAAAATGATGCTGATAAAATGGTTGGTAAACTCATAGTAAGTAATTTCACAAGTTCCACAAATTATTCACCACAGTGCCAAATTAAATATAGAAATTCACTTACTAATACAACATCATTATTTGGGATAAACGGACCCATACGTGACCGATTCATTAATCCAGCAGTAGGGACAACATCAACTAGTTGGACAATTTACTTGGAAAAACCAGTTTTAGCTAATTATTTAGAATTAACTTTTTTTGGTGGCGCGCCTGATAATACTCCTTTGAATATAGGTATTAATGCAGACATAAGTGTATTCGGGTTTACACCTAGCAATCGCGACCTAGATAATTATAAGTTGCAAGCCGGGCAATCAGATAGCAATGCTAGGTTAAATTTGGGTGGAACAAGCTGCCCTGCAACCAGCGAAATGTTAAATAAACAGGTACAAGCACAATTAATTTGTGAAGCACTAGAATATAAAGACAAAGAGAAAAATAAACGCCTAGCATATGAACGAGATAAGCTTTATTTGCAGAAATTGAAGGCGCAAGATGAAGAAATCAAAGAATTAGAAACCCATATTAATGGACTTATATCTCGTAAAAATGAATTAGCCAGTAAAAGCCAGGGTGCTAATATTGAATCACTTGAAAAAGAATTGAAAGCAGCATCGATTGCCCGGCAACAAGCAGAGGATTACTTGAAGGCCAAAGATGCAGCTAGGGATACTTTACGGCTAAAGTTCAAAATGGATCCACAATTTCAGGAATTACTTGGTAATAGCAACGAATCATCAGCACAACCTAATTAAATATTACTTGATTTAGTTATGTTTTAATTTTTTATTAATCAAACAGTTATTATTTGAATAAATATTTTACTCAGTATTTATTTTAATCAATATTATCTTTTAATAAAGGTAAATAAAAGCCACATATTTCCGCTAGAAAATATAAATGCATACACGTACAAAAACACCAGTTATAAATAGTGGTAAAAGTTGGATTGAAAGAAATTATCATTATATTTGGTATTTAATATTTGCATTTATCACAATAATTTTAATAAGTGGGTTAGTAGCTAAATATATACTTAAAATTGATGATACCAAATCAAAAACAAGTAATATACATAAGACAGAGGGCTTTTTAGATGAAGATGAATTAATTAAACTAGTGACCACAACGACAACCACTGCAACAACTAAACCTATCCTAATAAAAACTGCAACCGCAAATACAATTAATTCAACACAACGTGGCAATATTATTTATTATGGAGATTACACCGATAACAAAACATTCACGGTCTCAACAGTAGATAGTGGCCAGGAATATGGAACTAAAGATATGACACATATTATTTCAATACCGCTAGGTTCAAACTCCGAACCTTTCATTATTAAACAAATATATATAAGCAAATTCGGGGCAGATAATCCTAATGGTAATAAAATACGTGTTAGTGCAGTCGATACTAAGAAAAATCAAGTAAATTTCGCAAGTTTAAATTACCATTTATCATCGGGGCAAACATCAAGTGCATCTGATGTAAACATTTCAGATAACAACGAAATATTTTATAACCGTATAACTCAATTAGCAAATCCTAGCACCGGTTTTTATTTAGACAATGTAAAAACAATGTTTGGAACTGACTTAATTGCCAATAAACTGAATATATTCACTAATGCAGCTATTAGTATGGATGCGACAACTAAAATAATTATCACAGGATATACAGAGACACATAAATGGAATATGGATTTAGCATCTAGGTTAACAAAATCTGCAACACCATTCACTGCAGGTAAATTAATATTAATCCGGGCAATGACACTCACTGCTGAAAAAAATGTAAAGGAAGGAACCAAGTTTAGGATTACATTTACTAACCCATATTCTAACAATGTATTTACTTATCCAGGTGCTATAAATGGCGAGTTTATATACACCTCAAATGTTCCAAGGATTTTATTGCCAAAAATGCTTATAACAAACAAACCACCTAGTATTACTACAGCAGGTATCAGTATTAGTGAGTATGAATATGTTGGCGAAGTAAGTCAAGGTGATATTACACAGTTCCGGTTAGAATATAATTTGACTGATTTACGTGGTAGCATAAACCCGGATTATATTTGCCCTAATATTCAAGGACTTATAAATAAACATTTGGATACTGAAACTATAGTTGATTCAATTGAATACCTTGATAAAATTAATACCGAAAAGGTTAAACTTTCCAGCAATAAAAATAATTTATTAACCTTATTAGAACAACAAGAAGATATTAAGAAATTGGAATTAATGATTAATAAAATACAAGAATTACAGACAAAACGGACTCAAGAAACCGATGCCCTAACAGCATTACAATTCACTAAACAATTAGACGAAATTATGCGACTAAGAGAAGCACTGGAACAACGTATAGCTAGGCGTGATCGTAATACTTTAGATATAAATGTTGTTGTATCAGATGTAGATGCAGCTGCTGCACAAGGAACACCAGATATGAGGGATATATTTAAGATTAATTAACCAAGAGGATACCGTCCACATTAGGTCATAGCCACTCAAAAGCCCAACCTCATGAGGGTAGGCTTGTAATTCAAAAGCCCAACCTCAGGAGGGTGGGCTTGTAATAGAGTGGCTATGGTAATACAGTTTTGGGTTTATTTTTTTATTTCTCCAAATAATCGATAAAATATTAGGCAAAAATATACCTTTATATACTAAAAGAAATAGTCTCTAGGTAAAGGAATAAAATACCCACCAATGAAATTACCCGATTGGATTGTTGATAATCATAAAACAGTGGGGTTGGTGTTTATAATAGCTATATTAATATACCTAGCATATGTTTTATGGTGGTCAGATGGTGTTGCTCAAAATATTGAAGGATTTGCTGCTCACGAATTAACTGACTTATTAGACAAAATCAGGGTAAATATTTATGACAATAAAAGTGTTTGGAATAATAAATTTTATAATAATCAACCTGGGCGTAAGGAAAAACCATTGAGTTTTTGGAGTCCATTATTATCCGACGGGGATAATTTACCAAGTGGTTTAAAAATCTTGGGTACGTGTGTAAGTGATAAAACAGATTATGATGCACCTAATGATACAACTATGTTAGTGAAAGGTGATGTTAAAGCACCTATTAGCGCCAATGAGGTTTTCAAATTCCCCCATAATGAATTAACTCGCCCTCGATTAGATGATAATGGTAATCCAATAACTAGATTCGTATTAAATGGTATTGAAGAAATAGAGGATATTGACAAACGCATCAAAAAACTAGAATCTTATTTATCCCAAATTAATGGAATATATGATAATATTAAGTCTAATCTTGGTCAAACTAAATCAGAAATAGATAAATATACCGAATTTAATGTTATAGCTTATGGACCCGAAAGTTATTTTAAGAGTGCTTTGTATGGTACTAAAATTAAAGATGGACAAGAAATACGATTACCAGAAGGGACATATCAAAGTCTACGGGTTCCAATTGGTTCAAGTGGAACACTAATTTTTGAGGATGGGCATACTGACACTTTTTCATATCCCTACTCAGGTATTATTGACCCAAGCAATCCTGACAAATATAAATATGAAGGCCAACAGGGAAAACAGTTGACATATAAAGATGTAAATGATATAGGTGCAGATATTCAAAAATGGATGATTACTGGGTCATATGGTCTTGGATTTAGACGTGGTGGTACTGCTACTAATATTTTTTTCCAAGGTAAAGGTAGATTTGGTGTCGCTGGAGGAGATGGTTCACACGAATATGCAACATCCGTAAATTATGGGTTTGGCGACCAATCAAATCCCGAATTTGAGGGATTATATGGTTATGGTAAATCTGACCTAATTGATTATTTTAATGAATTTATAACACCTGTTGAAGGAGACCCAACCAATCGCAGTGCACAAGTGCTTAATAAACCCAATAAAGAAAATCGCGGGTCTGCAGACCTTAGGAAACCTGAAAATCTAGGCGACACAAAGGTATATCTAGGTCAACAACGTGATGCACCTAATTTCTGGTTCGTACTACCCAATACTGACCCTAATGCATATAATATTAATACCTGGGAAAATAGGTATAGATTTTGGGAAGGTACAAGTGGTGCAACTGGAGCACGACAAGCAAAAAATATTACCATTATTGAAAGCCCGCATTTATTACAAATATCAAATAATTTGGGCGGATTTGATGACTTGTCTAAAGAAATAACAAATTTAGATGCGACAAAGACTAAAATAAGTAGTGAAAATAACTGGTTCGCACCAGCTGTAGATGGTTATATACAAACCAATAAGTTATCAAGTGGATTAAAAGTAAAACAGGTATATATTGATTTAGCATTCCGTTTGTTTACTAAAAAGAAAACCCCACGAACAGATGTTAATTGTGCATCCGGGAAAACGGCCGCAGGTATAGGAGGTAAGAAATGTAATTGTTGCAATATTGCAGATGATAAATGGGTTGGACTTACTGCGGGTAATGCTGACCACGGACCGCTTAAAAGTGCAATTATTAGGTTTGATGCATCTATTAATCAAATTCCATTTTATCGTTACTATAATACATTAAATGCCACCATAACAAAATATATTGATGATGAAATTGCAGCAGCATATAAACAGTTAGCACAATTATATGATTTCCAAACATTAATAAATAATAACCAACTTGAACCATTTCCCCTGCGAATAATACGTCCTAGCCCACCATCTGGATATGTATCACTTGGTGATATATTATTCAACCACCGCGACCCAGGGTACACCGCCAAATTACCTATCATTAATAGATTTGCGTGTGTTCCTGCTCAATGTGTACGTGAAATGCGCGAATGGCTAATAACTGATAAGGTGTATGAATATAACCGCGATGGCAAATATTTGGGAATTTATAAGAATCCATATTTACAAACATTTAGAGCAACAACGGTTGCTGGTGTTTTACCGCCAGGTAAAGTTGTTAAAATCGTTGCTTGTGTTGAAAAATGTAAGTTAGTAGATGAAATATTAACAGCTGATAAATGCGCACGCAAATTTTATAATTCTAATAAGGCAGTTATTGAGGCAACTAATTTGGATAATGACAATGTAGTCCTTAGCAGGGAAAGTGCCATTTATCAAGATAAAATACGTGAACGCCAAGACAAGATAACTGAATTACAGGATGTTGCCCGGAAATTACAAGTCCAAGATGATAAAGCCGAGATAGTTAACCGAGAATTTAATAGGGATAAGCTCCAAAATTTAATTGGCAAGCAACAATCAAATATCGCACATCTAGGTAATAGATTAAAAGATGACAACGGACAAATCGATATTAACCTCAAATTTGATTACGCCAAATTTATGGAATTGATTTATAAATTACCGGATTCAATACCTGCACCCGTTAAAAAGAAAATAATTGATATAGTTGATACAAGTGCTGGGCAGAAATTAGACGCTTTACCTGATGATGTAGTTAATGCAGTCCTAGCACAATGTCCTACACCTGAAACACAAGGCCTAGTCCGCAAATCTTTAGTTGAATCCGGGTGCTACGGTTGTGTCAATTTACAATAACCTGCCGCAATACAAGACACATTCTTCATAACCTCAATAATTCAATCTTAACTATGTGCTCAAGGGTCGTTGTATAAATATATTGAGGGTCTTTTGGGTCATCTTTATCATTTTTATATAAGTCACCCTCTTCACCATGTTCCCCATAAAGGTCATGTAAAAGTGTGCCTAGATGATAATATAATTCACGTGAATTTGCTACCATTATTTGGACACACGCCATATCACTAAATGCCTTAAAATATTCCAGCGCATTTCCTGTTTCAGTGGCTTTTGCAATTTGCTCCCTAATCTCTGCAACTTGTTTTGGTTCAGGTTTATATTTTACTACTTTGTGTTTACTATTATTTAAATTTTTAGCAAGTTCTGTTGCTACCATCTTAGCTGCTTCAACTGCATCTTCACTAGCTACCCGGATTTCATCATCCGTAAGTTGGTTAGCTAGGTTCTCATAAAACATTAGTAATTTTTGTTTCTTTTTTGTGCTAATAAACTGACATAATGGGAAAAGTTCCTCTAATTCATAATATTGATTAGCTAGGGCTTCACTATATTTAATTGGCATTTTATGATTTGTTGTTTGAATGATTATGAATTATTGGGTATAACTAAAAAAAGTAAAGGCAAGCCAAAACGTTTTTTTTTTAATTATCATTTAGGAAATTAATTTGATATGTACTTAGGTGATCGGTCAAGATTATTATTTTTTTCAATCTTTGCCAATTTAGTCCTTAATCCTGACATTTGCTTTTCAAGCAAACTAATTGCATATTTTGCGTCATTTAATTCTTGCCATAATTTGGTATTCTCATCTAATAATTTGTTTATAATTTTTGCGTGTTTTATATTAATTTCTGAAAGTGTAGTTCTTTCGGATGTATCACTTGTTGTATTCGTATTAGAATACATGAACATAGGGTCGTTCAAAAATGACATTTGATTTAAGTAATATGCTAATTATAAAAAACACACAAAAAAATTTGGAAATCAATTTTTTTGGTTTGTGTATTTGGTTTATGATATCCTCTAAAAGCCTATTGTGATTATAAACGGATTGGCTTTTGATTGATGAACTCACCTTACTACGGCATATTTTGAGTTTATCTCAAAATCATTGCCGGATTAGTAAGGATATTAATCCAAAATAAGAAAATTTGTTCCTAGATGTAGTTTATCAATCGCTAGGTCTGTATTTAGTTCTGAATTGGTAGTTGTAATTCTTGTGTTAGTTGTACTTGGTTCGCCACATTCTTGTTCAGTCAAAATGCCTTTTGGTGGTGATTGTTCAAGTGTGGTTGTTTCAGGTAATTCAAGGATTTCAGGGAATTGAAATGATAATTTCGACAACAATGTTGTAGATAAGAGTTTATCAGTGCGTAAACCTAACTCTGCTAATCCAGTGCTAGGTTCAACTTGCCGCGAACCCAATGTATCCAATTCTGATAACAAGCTCAATCCAGTGGTTGTTTGCCGGATTTCTTTTGTTTTAGTTTGTTGAATTAAAGTATCCAACCGAGTTGCCAGATTTAGAGACATCTGGTTTTGTTGTTCTAACATAGCATCAAAAGACTGCAATTGTTTTTGTAGATTATCCAACCTCTGACTAATAAGATTGATACCTGATGTAAGATTTCGTAAACTTGAATAAATATCTTTGAGGAATTCACTATATGAAGCAGAGCTAGGACCCGCAACCATATTTGGCCTTTGAAATGACATTATATTAAGTTATTTGCTAATATGAACTGACTAGGTTTGTTATTTTGTTTTGTTTTATAATTTGCGTGGGTATTAGTTTTTAAGTTTTAATTATTTAATTACACTTGATAATATGTTGTTAAAAAAAACAAAAAAAACACAAAAATTTGTTCAAAACTCAACCAAGAGAAATCAAACAATAAATGAACTGGACACTGGAACATAGAAAATGAACACAGAAATAGAAACTGGACATAAAAACTTGACCACTTTCACTAAGGGAGTGGCATTGCTGCGACAGTCCCGACACACATAGATACCTCAGGTGGCACCGAAATAATGTGTGTTGGTGCAAGGGTGCCATCCATAAGCTTGTTAGCATCAACAGGCTTGAAACATCCACCAAAGTAAAGTGTGATGTGGAGGTTGGGCTTGACAAGCCCGGCAGTCTGGAGTTCAGCAAGGACATCTGACTTGATATCAGCACACGCAATGAGGTTGTCAGAGTTTGTCGGGTCTATGTACTTATGCACCTTTGAAATGGCAATCTGGATACCATCGAGTCGGGGGTCATCAAGCAGCTCGCGAACATGCTTACCAAAGTTGAGGGTAATGTGGGTCTCCGGCTTGGTGTTGGGGAACAGTTCAAGAAACGCGGCCGACAACTTAACAATGAGTGCTGTGTAGGGTGTTGGCATCCTTGTTGCCGGCTTCTTTGCGGCAGCCGCCTCCTTGTGAGCAACAGCGGAAGATGCTTCGCCAGATGCTGAAGACAGCTTGACGCGCTTGAGAAGAGCCTCAAAAGTTGGGGGGACATGGTTGTTCTCCTTGGTCATTGTCGCCCACTGCTTAGCAAGAATGCTAGTTTCCTTGACATGCTCACCACGCTCTGCCAACTTGGCAGAAAACTCGTCAAAAGTGCCGATAGGCTCCATTCGGATGATGATGACAGG
>Ga0255182_1000735_pt1 | contig 19574 bp, 23 predicted proteins | sample Atl_UVDOM_RepA_8_FD_188420 | JGI IMG/M metagenome (GOLD analysis project Ga0255182, IMG submission 188420) | Freshwater microbial communities from Altamaha River, Georgia, United States - Atl_UVDOM_RepA_8d | ecosystem: Environmental > Aquatic > Freshwater > River | place: USA: Georgia...
GCCGCGCTTAACCAAACGGCCGGCCAAGATGATGCAGGCCGAGCGGATTGGGAACGGAACATCGGGCCAACCCCAGCGGGCGGTTACTTTGATGGGTGCGGGCGCTTGCGTTAGCGGGAAAGTTCCGCGAACGGTTGCGCGTATTTTGTTGAGCGGTTCTTTCTTTAGTAACGCGTTTAACGGTTCCAGTTGGTAGTCGCTCGCCGTTAAAGTTTTGGCATAAGTGCCGTCGCCGTTGCTGTCGATTTTGATTACAAGGCCGGTGGTTTCGGCAATGTCGTCAACGAACACAACGCCGTCGTCGACCGTCGTGAACAATTTCACCCAGCCGTCGGCGTTGCCGTGGTCAACCGGTGCGAGTTTCCAAAAGAACCGGCCGCAATGGTTATCAATAACGCGCGAGGCTTCCTCGATCCGTCGTTCTAGTAGCGTGTCGTCAACGTTGTCCGTTATGCGTAGGACCGCTTTAAGTTCTGCCAGCGTGCAGTATCCGTTTTCAATTGCCATCGGTTAAAACTTTCCATGCGAGAACATACCCGTCCAAAATTTGGACGGCGTTTTTGTCGTTCATAAATTCGGCAACTTTCATGCCTTTGCCCGTTCCGTTCATGTTGTCGTCAACCGCAACGATTGAACCGGCGCCCAACATAGGCCACGCTTCTAACAATTCGGCCAAATGATGATCCGCCGAAGGGGTCGGGTTGTTCCAGTCCACGTCGCAAGAGTCTAAAAAAAGGAGATCTATTTTTTTTAGTTTCAATTTCGGCAACATATCCAACGAGTCACCAACAATCGCGATCGTTTTTTTTAGTTGTAATTGCTCAACGAGTTCCGCGCCGGTGTCGTCGAGGTCAATTGTCCAAACTTGGCCGCCTAATTGTTCGGCGAAAATGTCCCAAATGATGGTCGATTGCCCGTCGCCTTCCCAATTTCCAAGCGTGCGAATTGTTCCCGTTTCAACAATCGTGCAATTTTGTGGAAGTTGTGCCGTTAAAGTGCGGAACGCGTGTTCGCGTTTCCCTAATTTTGTCCACTCGATCACGCTTCGGCCATTCTTTCGTCAATCTTTTGCAGAATTGGTCGCCAGTAAAGGTCGAAAACGCGCCCGTGTTCATACTGCTCGGCGTGCTTTCGCACGTTTTCGCGTAAATCTTTGTCGCGTGCTTTGTCGTAGGCGTCGTTAAGGTTGTCAACGATTGCGCCAACAACCGGTGCGCCAAACCACGAGCCTTGCGCGGCGTCCCAATCGGGCTGCACGGCGGTAACCCAGCCGACATCGCCGACAAGTTCGGGCTGTGCGGTGAAATTTGAAACAATTGAGGGGACGCCACAGGCCGCCGTTTCGATTACCGGAACGCCGAAACCCTCGCCGCGCGAACACGCCAAGTTGACATCCAACGCGCCGAAAATTGTGGCAAGCATTTCGGTTTCAATGCCGCAATAGTATGCCCATTGGTCAACCCAAACGATTCGATTTTCGGGAACGCCGGCCGCTTTCGTTAGCGCAACAAGGTCAATGCCACCCTGCGCGCCTCGTTTCTCGGTGTGTAAATACAGCCACGCGTCGTCATGCTTTTCCATGAACAACGCGGCCGCTAAAAGGTTCTCGCCCCATGCTTTTCGGATAGGTGCGACGCCCTTATTTGCGGCAACCATTCCAATAACGAACGCATCGTCGGGAATGTTGAGAATTTGCCGGCCGGTCATTCCGTTGGCCTTTTTATTTGGTGCAAACTTTTGTGTGTCTACACCGTGCGGCGCATACATCGCGCCTATTCCTGCGCGTGCCAACTGTTCTAAACCGAACTGGGCCATCGCAATAGGTAAAACGTTGGGGCGTTGGCACCATTCCAAAACGTCAGACGGTGCGGGCGTATGGTCAATTGGTACCCATGAGGCAATCACGGGGATTGTTTCGACTTTGCTTTTTTTGTAGACCCAACAATCGAACAAGGTGAGAAGGGCGGTGGGTGTGTTTGTTTCTGTTTCTGCGAATTTGGTGTGGGCTTCTAATACGTCGGCAGAATAAGGGTGGTAGCCGGTCGGTAATACGGTGATACCTTCCCAAGTTGAGACGCCACCGGACAGGCCGTAGTTGCACGAAAATGTTACTTTTCTGCCGTTTTTTTTGATTGCTTTCGCGAGGGCGCCCGCTTGTACGCCGTAGCCGGTGCCTGCCCACGGCGCATTTGAGTGGATGACAATTCCAGCGCGCGACCGCGTTGAATCATTGTTTGCGCCAACCATTCCGGTAGGTCCACTTGCGAACCGTTGACCAGTACGAACATTTTGCGCTCGTTTCTTTTTCATAATTTCCTGCCTTCCGTTGTCCCGTTGTCCCGTTATGGTGAACGCAAGGCGACAACCCAACGGGAAGGTCGCCGCCTTGCGTTCGATTGTGAACCGTTTCGCTATTGCGTTACGGTTGCGTTTGGTTTGGCGTCAATTAAGACGCGCCGCCTTTGAAGTACCAAACGGCGTTAGCGTCCGGCAAGTTGCCGTCGCCGCGCCATACGACTCGGAACGTGATGAGGTCGTTGACAAATCCAACGCTGTCATCGCGTGCGAAGTCAATGCCGCGAACCTGTCGCACATAGTACGACGAGGCGTCGCCGAAAATGACCGAACGCGCGCCGGTTGCAACTGCGGGTACGTCGGGGTTTTCGTAGACGGGGAAACCAAGCAAGCGGTCCGGTTCGCCGGCAGCAAGGCCTGGTGCCCAAAGGTACTGGCCGTCGTTGTCCTTCAACTTACGAATAGCGCCGAGGGTTGCGCCGCGCATTTGGAATGCAGCGCCGCGACGGCGGTAAGGTGAGGGGCAAGCGAAAACGAGATCGACAAGGTTGTCGGCCGACGGTGCGCCAGCGACACCGGTGCCACCAGTAACGGCGGACGATGCAGCGGTGACAATGCCGGTCGGTTGTACGGTGCCGGTGCCGATGGTCAGGCCAGCGTTAACGGCTGTACCCATTCCGACGGCGGCTTGGCGTGCAACAAAGTCCAACAAGTTAATGCCGGAATCCTCAACAACTTCGCGTGAAAGTTGGAACGTTGCGGCGTATTTGAACGCGCCCAAAGTTACGAACGCTTGGAAAGTGGGATCACTTTCGGCAATTGCGGTACCTTCGGCGGTTACTGCCGGCGCGGTGTAGGCGCTCGTTCGCGGAATTTGTAAAGACTCGCCGCCTTGTGTGGTCAGCATGGTTACAAGATTGCCGTCCAACATCGGGCCTTGCACCACGAGATGCTCGACCAGAGTGTTGTAGAACGAGGTCGGGACCGGTGCGCCGGTGCTTGCCTTTGTTACGTCGCGCTTGTCGAATGAGAAGGAACGACGTTCACCCATCGCAATTTCGCGAATAATGTCGGCGTCTGTCTTTTCACCGGCGACGGGAACGCTACGCAGGCCAAGGTCGGCAGGAACGCCGGCGGCCGCGCGTGATTCCTCGATTGCGCGTTCACGCGCTTCGGCGTCAAGAACTGCCTTGCGGCGTGCGTCCATTGCGTCGAGGTCGTTGTTAATGCGTTCAAATTGTTCGGCTTCCTCGCCGGACAAGTCGCGTCCCTCGGTTGCGGCGTGGTCGAGAAGGGCCTTTGCCTGTTCCCAAGCCTTCGCACGCTGTTCCGTGAGACGCTCAATGAGTTCGTCACTCATGTTCGTTTCCTTTTTTAGTGGGGTGGTTTATTGGGGTGCAGGTGGTTTCCGCGAGTGGTGACAACTGGCCGAGTTGTTCCGAGTCGGGTTCCGGACTGCCGGCGAACATAATGCGCAACGTTTTAACGTCGTGCGTTATGTTCGAGAATTTTTTGCGCCAACGCAACCGGAAGGGTTCGCGTTGTTTCGATTGGTTCGTCGGTTTGTTCTGCCTCGTCGTTTTCTAACGCTCGAAGTTGCGCGCTATCCGTTTCAGGATATGCAGGAAAACCGGTAACCGGTGAAACTTCGTGCAGAATAATTTCGCGCAATTCTCGCGAAGTGCCATCGGCACTCCATGAGTCTCCGCCGCGAGGAACAGAGAACCCAAACGAGAACGAATGAACTAAACCGGACGCCACGTTTGTCGCTAAGTCCATAGCGTAAGACGTTGGCGGCAGTTCAATGTCAACAAGTAGACCGCGTTGGTCGGTTGACAAAAGAAGCGAGCCGTTTTTAGTTGACCCGATTGGTAGGTTTGTGTCGTGGTTAATGAACGCACGAATTTCGCGACCGCTTCGGAGTGTCCGCTCGAACGCGTTCGGCGCGATTGTTTCAACAAACACGGCGCCATCACGTCGCGGCAACGGTTCCGATTCGGAATTAAACACGGCGGCATAGCCTTGCAAACGGCGAGGGCCTTCGCCCTCGTCAACGAAACGAAGTTCCGAAACGTGGAAACTGCGGTACTCAACTTCGCGCCCGCCAATTTTGCGGGCCTCAACGTTTGAGGACGTGTAGCGAACTTGTTGCGTTTCTGTTTGTTCTGTTTGTGTTGTTTCTTTGGTGTCCACTTGTTGTGACCTTTCTGCGGCGAGAATGTTCTCCGCCCAAGTTTGTGCAGGGTCTCCGCCCCATAACGCCCAAGCGATTCGCCCGTTGCTTGGATAGCCTTTTTCGTCGGGTCGAAACCCTTCAGCCTGCTTGTCAATTTCATGGCGTGCGAAATAACTGCTCATGCGTTGAACGGTTTCGCGTGACAAATTGACACCGTTAGAAATATCGCGCGCGCGTGCGATGCCGACGGCGGTTCCCCCTCGGCCAAATTCGCGACGCCAAGCCAAACCGCGCTCGGCTTCGGCCATCATCGCGGCGTTTGGTTTGTACGATACGGCGCGGTTTTCGTCACCATATTCGGCAATGTTTAACGCGGTTAGGTGCGCTTCGGCTTCCGCCATAGTTGAATGACAACCGCCGGCGACAATCTCGCCGGTTTCGGTTTTCACTACCGCGAAACCGTTGCACCCTTCGGCGTCGTTTGTGATTTCGTAGGGCATAAATTACTCCGGCGGTTTCGGGTCGGTTCCGTTTGGCATAAGTGGCGCCATCACGAAATTGTCGCCGCCCTCGTAAGGTTCTAAGTTTTCAACTTGTCGCGCTTCGTTCGGTGTAATGAAACCGGACATAATGCCAACTTGGTGCGCTTGGTAGCGGCTCATTGTGTCGGCGCGTAAAAAGTAGGACGTGTCGAAAACGATGCGACGCGATGCCGGCATAAGTGACGACAACGCGACCTCGATGCGACGCAACCAAGGCAACAAAGTGTAGGTGACGAAATGCAGGCCGGCCGATTCGTTGTTTTGGTATGTTTGCGAGTCGCCACGCGCGCCAATCATGTACGCCGGAACGCGGAAAATTCGCGCAATTTGCGTAATTTGTTCGGCGCGTGTTTCGTTCATTTCCGAGTCGGCAGCCGAAACCTGAATAGGCTTCCATTTAATGCCGTTAGTTAAAACGGCGGGACGGCGGCGGCGACGGTTTTGCGTTTCCCATGTTTCTTGCAAAACTTTCGCCTGCTCAACTGTGAGATCGCCTTCTAATTCTAAAACAGACGACGGCGTTGCGCCTTGTCCATAAAATTGCGCAAGGTGTCGCTCCATCGCTAACGCCAAACCTATCGAGGTTTTTTGCATTTCAAGCGGTGAAATTCCAACAAGCGACTGCGGTGGAGTCCACCAGCGAATGTGCAACATATTGCGTTCGGGAACTGGGACGCCGTTCGTTGTGTAATAACGTTTGCCGTTGACTGCCGTCACCTGAACGTTTTGCGGGTGTAAAGGTGTCAACGCTAAAACCGCGTCGGTGTTCGGGTCGCGGTCTATGAAATTGTACGAATTACCATGCAACGCCAACGACGAAACCATCTGGTGGAAAAGTTCGTAGGTTGTTGTTTCGGGAGTGTCACGCAACCAAGCCGGCATACTTACCGTCTCAGTTCTTGTTCCAATTTCGCGAATTGCACGCGCCGGCAAAACCGCAACCGAGTCCGCTAACAATGCAACGCAAGCCAAAACCGGCGTAACTTGTAACGCGTTTTCCTCGTTGATTGTTTCGCCGGAATAATTAACGCTTGGTACCCAATTGGAAATCCGAACGCGTTCTACGCCGGCGGCTCGTTTTGAAAATATGCTCATCTATTGCTCACCATGTAGGTTGCGGAAATCGTTAGCACGCCGGCAACGATAAGGGACAAAGGAACTGAAAACATTGCGCAACCGGCAACAATCGAAACGGCGCCGAGTATTTCGGCAAGTGTCGTAATTTTGTCGGACATTAGGAAACGCTCCAAGGGTCGGCAATGGTTGGGATGGACGGTTTCGAGTTGGGGTTTGTGTGCCAATAAAGTGCCAACGTTGCGGCAACAAGCGGCGAAACATCGACGGTTGTGTCACGTCGCGCCCACGCCCACGCGTCAACGACCGTGCGTTTCTTTGCGCCGGCTATTGCCGCATTGAGTGGCACTTGGTCCAAGTGCCTCAAATATTTCGCCATTGTGAAATCGTAAAACTTTCCGCAAGCGGCAACAACGTCGCGCGGTCTTATTTCGATAATTTTCAAACCGGCGGACCGAAGGTCATGAATTAAAGAACTAGCGGCAGAAACGGGATCGATCACGATTTCTTTGTATTCTTTCGCGCGTCCGTTTTCGTTAAACCAATCCAAGACCCACGACGTACCAGGCCTATTCGCAACAACTTCAACATGGGCCAAACCGTCGGACCTTAAACCGGCCGCGCAAATTGTAGACATCGACCGGTTCGGCGTTACGTCCAACGCCAAAGTAGGACGGTTAACAATTCGGCTAGTTGTGTCGGCGCAATTGTTCCACTCGGTTTCGCTAATAACTTGCCAAGGTCGCGCTGCGTCCCTGTTTTGTTTCTGATTTAAGAACGCGCGCCGAAACTCGGACTCGCTCATCGATTCGTAGTTGTAGCGGATTGTTTCCTCGGTGGTTGTGTAACCGAGAGCCGGCATACAATTCCACCATGTTTTCGGGTCACTAGGGTCCGCGTCCTCGGGCGCCGACCATTCAAAGAACGCAACCGACGAAGTTTCACCGGCGGCGGCGCGTAACCGTCCCGCCTCAACCTTGTCGTTTAAGTATGTCGATTCCTCGGTTCCCATTGTTGAAACTATCCAAAGTTGCGGCTGTGGTCGCGTGACCATCGCCGGCTTTTGGCTTTGTTCTATTCGGGCATCGCGTTGCGCGAACGCCTCGTCAATAATTGAACAATCGGACTGGCCGCCGTGTCCCGATGACTCGGTTGACGCGAGCAACTGCCAAATGGAACCGTTTGCCCATCGGATTGCCTCGGACCCGTTCGTTTTGCGAACGGTGAACAACGACGCGAACGGGCTACGTTCTAAAACGGGGATGTGGTCGTCTTCCCATTTCAAACGGGCATCCTTGCCGGACTGCGCGGAATAAAAAACGCGCTGGCTTGCGCCCATTGCAACACATCGGTGCGTCATAATCGCAAGCGTTAGGGTTGTTTTGCCGGACTGACGTGGAACAGTTAGAACAACTTCACGATAAGCAAGCCGGCCAGTTTCGGGGTTGATTTCAAACGCGACATCGGCCACCAGTTGTTGCCAAGGCATGAACGGTTGACCAAGCGCGGAACTAATCGCCGCGACTTTCCCACCGAGTGTGGGGCGCGACGTTCGTGGCGTCGCCCATCGGGGCGGACAATTCGGAAATGAGTTTTGCAAGTTCGTCGTTTTCCCGTCCATCACGACCTTCTAATTCGGCAAGGGTAGCGCGTAGTTCGCGCGAAACCGCCGCCGTTGCCATGCCCGCGTCGTTGTCCAACGTTTTCGCTAACGTGATAGCCAACCGGCCACGCGCGTCAGTAGCGTCGGACACTTCTAAAAATTTGAGATGGGCGCGGACCGCCTTTTCGTTTGGTCCAATACTGCGCGACGTTTTCGCCGGTTCTTTGTTTTGTGTTGCCATTTTGAGTTCCCCAAGTGAGGCGAAACGGTGACCGGTTTGGAAAAACTGGCCATTTCGTTAAAAAAGTGCCGATTTTCTCAAAAAACTGGCCCTTTTTGGTCAAAAACTGCCGATTTTCTCAAAAAATCCGCCGTTTTTAGTCAAAAACTGCCGATTTTCTCAAAAAACTGGCCCTTTTTGGTCAAAAACTGCCGATTTTCTCAAAAAACCCGCCGTTTTTCGGAAAAATTGGCCCTTTTTAGTCAAAAACTGCCATTTTTTGGAAAAATGGCCCATTTTTTTACTTTTTGGCCGGTTTTGGTCCCCCAAATCGTTGTGGGGGGGAAAATAAAAAGGGCGGCGAGGGTTGTTCTCGTCGCCCCTAAAAAAACGCAACCGCTTCCGGCGGCGTTCTTACCATTGTCGCGATTGTCGCAAGGGTCTAACGCCGTCGGTTAGTCGGTTGCCTCGCGATGAATTGCAACGGCGATGCGCCGGCCGTAGGTTCGCCAAGGTCTCGGCAAGGTCCGGCGCTATCGAGAGCGGGATAACGTGATCCACGGTGTCGGCGTTGCCTTGGCCGCATAGCCAGCAGGTGTCGGACTCGGCGAGAACTTTGGCTCGTAGTTTTCTGAACCTGTAGGACGTGCGGCCGGTGTATTTGTTTGCCATTGTGTCGCCGTTTGTTTGTGGGCAAGTTGGCGCAAATATGCGACCTTGCCATAGGTTGCCATAGGTTTGCGGTTGTCAGATGGATGCACCCGTTATTTTGTTGGCGTTTCTTGCGTGCCACTTGTGCCAACGTCGTCGGGTTGTTGTGCTGTTGCGCGTCGTCGTTGCCATAACCATTCGTGCCTTTCGCCTTTGTTGCGTTGCGCCCATCGTTGCCACGACATTCGGCAGGCGTTACAAAGGCCGGCGCGTAGTCGTTCCGGTTTGGTTATGTGTACGCCGCACGCTTCGCAATCGTTTCCGTTTGTTTCGGGTTCGTTGTTTGCGGTTGTTGTCCATTCAGTTAGGAGTACGTTGAGGCGTATGGAGTCGGCGTGCATTCGTTGGACAATTCTTTCGATTGCGCGCCGGTCGGCAACTGTGGGGTCGTTTAGGTATTTATCTAAACCGGCGGGCGTGCCGTCCTCGTTGAGTGTTGCGCCGCCGCCGTCGTTTTGTGTTGGGAACCCTGCGGCGTATTTGCGTAGGTTGTTGAGTGCGGAAGGGGTTAGGGTTGTGTTTGTGAATGTGCGGTGCATTGTGTCGTTCATTAGGTTGCGGATTTCTTTGTTGTTCATTTTCTAATTCCCGAATAGGTCTAGGGGGTCGGTTGTTGGTTGTTCGTTGTCGGTTGCGAATTGGTGCGTCACGCGCGTCCCCTTAGGGGGACGCTTGCGACGTCGCGCACTCGCCAAGGTTTGCGACACCGGTGCGAAATCTTGCGTCGCCTTATTTCCCAAGGGTGCGTCGCTTGCGACGCTTGTGCCGTCGTCCGCGACGTCGCGAGGTTGTTCAATGCTTGCGTCACGCGTCGGCGTCGCGCTTGTGCGTTTGTGAATTTGTTCTAGCGGGTCGATTTCTCGTTGTTTTGCTTTCATCATTTTCAGCGCGTTTCGGATTTTCCGGACGGGCATTTCGTTGCCTGCGGCGCGTACCTTTTCGTGTGCGGTGCGTTGTGTGTCGTCGGCTGTGACGCCGAGGGCTTTAAGTGCTTGCATATCGAACGCGGTGCCGTCGGGGTACAACGGGACGGCGTTTTCGATTTTGTAGTCGGTGCCGTTGTCGGTTTCGGTTCTTGTTATCTTTACGGTTTCGGGTACCCAAGATATTCGGGAGTGGGTGCGGGTGAGTGTTACGCCTTTGCCGGTTGTTGTGTCGGTTCGTTGTAATCGCCATACGAGGTCGACGTCGTCGTTTTTGGCGCTGCTGCCCCGTGCGCCTTTTTCTATGGCTTTGCCGGAGTGGTCGGTTCGTAGTACGGCGACGCCTTTGGCTTTTAACGTCAGGCCGGTGTGTCGGTAGAACGCTCGCACGGTGTCGGCTTTATCCTCGTCGCCCTCAACTGCTCGGCCAAATGTGTCAACGACTACGAGTTCGGCTTGCGTTTCGTCCACTAGGGCGAGGATTGCGCGCGCGCCTTCGATTGTGTCCAGCGGCGGCAACGATGGCAGAAGGGCGTAGTGCAATCGTTCTAGGTTGTCGGTCGGTCCGTATCCCAGTTCGGTCAGCCGTTCATATAGGTCGGCTTGTGTCATTTCGTAATCTAGGTAGAGAACGTTGGCGGGTTCTACGGGTTTCAACCCGAGGACGGGTTTGCCGGCGGCGATGGCGGCGGCGACGGCGAGAACTACCGTGCTTTTGCCGGCCTTTGCCGGTGCGAATAATGAAATGGCGCGGCTTCGGGGAATGAGTGGATACGCCAGCCAGTCCTCGTCGGTGTGGTCGCTGTTCCAAAATTGCGCCCAGTTAACTAGGTGGGCAAGTTCGGCGCGGTTAATGATTTCGCCGTTTGTGTTTGCCGGTTCGTTGTTTGGTTCGGTTGTTGGTAATTCGTTCAGGAATTGTTCGACCGGCTTGTAGTCTTGTTCGCGTATGTAGCGGGCGGCGTCTGAACGATCGCCGTTATGGTGTCGGCAGGCGTAGTAGCCGAACCGTGAATAGGTGCCGGCGGGTAGCCATTCGACCGACGTTGTGAAAACGGTAAGGGCGTCGCGACCTTCGTGGCCTACCGTTGCCGATACGCCGTCGCGCGGGTCTTTGTTTGGCCTTGTCCAGTATTGTTCGCCGTTGCTGTCCTGTCCGGTGAACGTCCAACCGTCGGCGGTGAGTAGGTCAAACCAGTTTGTTCGCCGGTTGTAGTTGGCTGCCGCCGAATAGGTTTCGTCTATTTGTTGGCCGGTTGTTGTGTTTGTTGTTGGTGTTGCCGGTTCTGCCGTTTCGGTGAGTAGTTCGAGCAGCCAGTTTGGGGCGTCGGGTGGTTCTAGTTGTTCGCTGTCGTCAATCCATTGGTAAGTGTTGCCGTTGGGGTGAACGGTTGGCGCCGCTACTACTTGGCCGCCTTCGCCGCGCACGTCGATGCCGGTTCCTAATTTTTTGCCGGCGTCGTTTTTTATGGTGAGGCCCGCTGGGTTTCTAAAGAATAGGTGCATACCGCCGGAACCGGTTAGGGCGCGCGGTCCGTTTGGTAGTTCGCCGAAAAGTGTTTCAATTCTTTCGAGTTCGTGGTATCCGTCTTTGTTGTCGGTCACGTCAATATCTAAAACGAAAACGCCGGACTCCTCGCCGGTTACGATTCCGATTCCGTGGTTTCGGTATTCGGTCGTCCACCACTTTCGGATTGTTTCGGGATCAGTTGTTGCGACTGTTTGCCATGACTGTATTGGCGGCCGCTTTTCGTTTGGTTTGATTGGTATTACTCGCCAGCCTCGTTCTGCATATTCGAGGGCTTGTTGTAGCGTTTCGTTCACGGTTTTCCCTTTGTTGTTTGTTTTGTTGGTTGAGAATTAGAACTCGAAAAGGGTTTGTTCTTTTGGTTTGTTTTCTATTTCTTGTTTTGCCCATTCGCAGCGCCCTTCGATGATGGGCAGGTAGTCGGCTGTTAGTTCGATCCCTATTGTGTTCTTTTCCTCTAATAGTGCGGCGGCCATTGTTGTGCCGGAACCGGCGAACGGGTCGAGAACGGTTCCGTCGGGTGGAGTGACGAGGCGAACAAGCCAACGCATTAATGCCAACGGTTTAACGGTCGGGTGTGTGTTTGGTACGCTGCCGGCGTTGCGTTCTTTACTTTTCGGTTTTGCAACATATTGGAATGGCGGCGCCGTTTCGTCCCATTCAAATACGGGAAAGAACCGCGCAACGTTTTCGCTTTTGCTTGCCGCTTGCCTGTTTATTTCGGCGACCGGACAATCTTGCGCACAATGTTCGCCGCAATGTTGCGAGTGAGTGAAAACCGCATTGGTTGGCCACCGGCCGGCGTCTGATTGTGTCCAACCGCCTGAACCGTCACCGCCGCTAATTGTTTTTTGTGTGCCAAAAGTTGCGGTGCGATTTCCAGCGACCGAAACATCACCAACGGAACGAGCAACGCGACAACCGTCGATGTTTAACGCGCCGGTGCCGTATTGCAAAACGTTCGTGGTTGTCGTTGTCGGTATCGGTTTGCGCGCTACGACAATAGGTTCGTGCGCCGGCTTCAACGCTGTCCCCCAGCCTTGCCACTTTTGCGCGTTTTCGCTTGCCGGTTTGTCGCGCTTTTCTTTCGCTTGCAGGTTGGCCTCGTTGCCGTAGTTCGCTTTCCAGTTTTGAACGGCCGGCGCTGTTTCGTGAACGCCGGTGATTTCACGTTTCAGCCAGTTTTCACCTACTTGCCCTTTGCGGCCGTTAAGTTCCCACAGTAGTTGTTTGATTTCGGCCGGTAGTTCGTCAAGGTCAACGCCTAAAACTTCCAAAAGTTTCGGCACTTGTTCCAACGTTGGAACCGTCGGTTGTGTTTTGTCGGTTGTCCAATGGCCGGCCATTCCAGCGAAACCGAACGCGCCGTCGATATCGCTATTTTTTAAGCCTTTGGCGTCTCGCGTTTCCCGCACCCATTTTGTTACCTTCAGCACGTCGTTGCGGTCGTGCCGTTGTTTATCTATCGCTTTTGAAATATCCAACGATTTCGGGAACCCGCTGCCGTAGGTCCAGTGGATCGAGTCTCGGATTTCAAACCCTGCGTCCTCGATTGCGCACGCCATACGGTGATAGGTGCGGGCGGCGCCGAACGCTAACAAGTGGCCGCCAACTTTTAACACTCGCAAACATTCCGCCCACATTTCTACGTTGTACGCAATGCCGGTGGCGTCCCAGTTTTTGCCAAGCACCGCAATTTCGTAAGGCGGGTCGGTAACGATGGCGTCCACGCTGTTCGCTTCTAACGTTTTGAGAACGTCCAAACAGTTGCCGTTGTGTAGTTGGTAATTCACTTTGTTCCGTTTCAGTATTTGTCAACCGTTACGGTTGTCGTTTTGTGTTCGAGTTTGTTTTCTAAGTGGTCAACGTAGTCCAGTAGGTCCAGCACATAAAGAAGCGTGATGTTTAACCATTCGGGATCTACGTTTCTGCCTTTGTATTGTTGCCGCGATGCGCTAACGATGCGCCACAGCGGTATTTGCGGTTCCGGTTTGTTCATTGTGTTCCCGTTGTTCATTGGTTTTCCTTTTGTTGTTGTTACAACCAGCCGAATTTGCGGGCGCAACCAGGCCACGCTCGCCAACCCATTCGGTTGAGAATGTTTTCTGCGACTACTATTTGTTGTTCGCGTGTTGCTAGGTGCGCCATTGGTGCGAATTCGGTGCCGCCAAATCCGGTCCACGACGACGCGGCGAACTGTAGGCCGCCGTAGTACCCGTTGCCGGTATTGCATCCCCAGTTTCCGCCGCATTCGCATTGTGCTAACCGGTCCCATTTGTCGGGGCCGGCATCAACTGTTTGCCGTTGTGTTTGTCGCGGTTGCGTTGTTGTTGTTTGGTTTTTTAAGTGGTTCTCCAGCGCCTCGGCGATAAGCGCATACGGGTCGGGCTTGTATTGTGGTGTTTCGATTGTTACGGGTGCAACGCTGCCGGTTGTTTGGTTATCGCACGACGCTAAAACGCTAACGGTTAGGAGCGTCGTTACTGTTATTGCTGCCATTGTTTTCAATTTTGAACCTTTCAGGCCTTGTCGTAAATTTTCAAACCGGTCCAAGATGAAATGCCGCGAGCGGCTAAGAGCGCGTCTTGGTGCGTTTCGGTTCGTACAATTTCCATACGTTCGGCGCCTTTCGTTAATTCAACGAAGTAGCCGGCTTCGCGTGGCCTTTGAACGATCACTAGTTTGGTTTTCATTTGTGTTGTTGTTTCTTTGGTAAGGGGTGGTCGGGTCGGAAAGGGAAAGGGGGCAACCGACCCGACCACCTCGTTCTATTAAATCAGGTCGTCGTCAACGGTGCCGACGGGTGCCGGTTCAAACTTTGCGACGTAACGGCGTGCGCCTTGCATACCTTTGCGGCGTGGTTCGTCCGTCGAGTCCCATTTTACGGTTAACGTTCCGCCGCTAAGTGTGTCGCCTGCTTGCACGTTGGCTTTGCGTAACGCTTCGCGCAACGCGTCAACCATGTAGCCTTTGATAAACAGGCGGGCTTCGTCGCCGTCAACTGTTCCCGTTACAACGTACTGGTATTTCGGTTGTCCATTCGGCCACGTCACGGGCTCACCGGTGTCGAAGTCCGTTTCTTGTTGTTTGGTAATGTTCGTGATTTTGATTTTCCGGACGTCGCCTTCTTGTTCAAATTTCACGGTCGGCGAACCTGAGGCCAGTAGTTCGTTTGTGATGTCCTGCATTTTGTTTTCTCCTGTTTGTTGTTAGTTTCCGCTGGTGCGGTTTGTGTCGGTCAATTGTTTGGCCGAGAAATTTCGACGGTTCCGTTTTCTTGCCATAAAAGTACGGCGGTTCCGTCGGCGATTTGTTGCGCAACTTGTAGCCCTTGTGTTGCTTGTTCGTAGGTCATTGCGCCGAGTTGTTTTGTTGTTGACTTTTTAGCATCGCCGCCGGTTTCAACGATGACGGCGTTGAGAATTTCATCGTCGCGCAACGGTGCCAACATTGTCAAAAGTTTGCAAATTGCCACCCGTCGTTCTGAAGGTACACCCTTTTCGCCGTTAAGTGCGATGGATACGCCGGACGCTGCGCAACTTCGGCTCCATTTGTCCAGCCATTTCTTTTCGGCAGGGTCCAAACTTTTAACGAGTGCGGCAAGGTTTTCGAGGTCGGTTTTGGTGACCATTGCGCCTTCGTCTTGTTTGGTTTTTACGGGCGGCTTTTGTAGCGGTTCGTCTTGCCAGTCGGGGCCGCGTGGTTCCGGTGGAAAGAACGGCAACTGGAACTCCTTGCCAATTTCGGCGATTGCTTCGGCCAACCGTTTGCCTTGCTCGGTGGTGATTGGTTCGCCGCTCGCCAACGTGGGAACGCCGGACGGCCACGCCTTGCGCATCGCGTCTTTGTGGCCTTCGTCAATAATTTGGCCAATACAAACCCGCGCCCAATCCCGCCAGTCGTCGCTTACTAGGTCGGAATTTTCGGCGGTCACGTCGGTGACGTTTCCGAAGTGTTTGCGCACAATCACGATGGGTTCGGGCTGTACCAATTTGGCGGTGTATTTCGTTAACGGTTTCGCCTTGCGCGCGTCTCGAACCGCTAGGGCTAGTTGTAACGCCTCGGCGCCGACGGTCAGGTCCAATTTGTAAAGGTCGCAAATTCCGGACGTTGGCTGAACGTGCAAAATAATGCCGGCCGTTTTGTCAATGTTCGGCAACGGTAGGCGTTCGTCGTCGCTTCCGTCGGCGGCCGCGCCTTGTTTGTAGATTGCGTCGGCGTTCGCATAGATCGCCAATTGAATAGCAAACGCCAACTGACCGAACTGAACCGAGGAGCCGGTTTTAATGTCGGCGACATAGTTAACGCCGTCGGCGTCTTGCACTAATAGGTCGAAAGTTCCGGCAATTTGTAGGGCGTCGTTGACCACTATTTGTTCGTTCATTCCGTCAACGACGCGCAACCCGTTGGCTTGTAATGCGTCGGCTACGGCTTGCACGTCGGCGGCGAATTGTGCCGGCGGTTCATAATTCGGATCGGTCCAAAACTTCTCCAAAATTGAATGGAATGCCGTGCCAAGGTCTCGGCGAATTGTTGCGCCGCCCGCCTCGGCTGCCTTGTCGCATAATTTGTCGAGCGTGCCTTTGTCGTTTTCGTCGGCTGTTGCTGCCGTCGCGTAAAGGTCTGAACGTTTCACTAAACCAAGCAGAACCATTCGGCTTCGCCAGTTCATTAGGCCGCCTTGGTCGTCCAAAATTTTCGCAATTGTGGTCGCCCTTGTGTAGCCGGTTGGCTTGCTGCCGTTTGGCGGTAGGACAAGGTAACGCCCCCAACGGTCTCGCCTTGTCGTTTCGGTTAGTAGGTCAGTTGTTGCCGTCATTGGTTCTCCCGTTGTTCATGGCGTCGGCGCATTGTTCGCACCGGCAGCCGTTTTTATAGGCTCGTTTTGTTCCGTGGGCTTTTGGTTTGTTCGGGTTGTCCGCTATGCCTCGTTTGATTCGTTCTTTGGAAATTGCGCGCGGTCCTTTGCCTGCCCTCATTCCGTAAGGTTCAAAGTTTCGCACCGCGTGTTCCAAACATTCGCGCTTTACGGGGCATTGGTTACAAATTGCACGCGCACGCCGCACCGCGTTTTGGTCGTGACGGTCGGGAAAGAACATGGCGGTCAACCCTTTGCAGGCTGCTTGTTCTGCCCATTCGCCTAACGGTTCGTAGTATTTGAATTCGTCCAATTCAATACACGCCCTCTTGTGCTCGAACGCGTTGCAATTCGGCGCGCAAGTTAGAAAGTAACGACTCGTAATTTTCGCAACTTTGTGCGAGTTCGTTAATCACGTTAACGGCGTCGAGAAGTGGTTCTAGGTTCACCGTCGTCCCTTCGTGGCTTAACTTGTCGGCCGTTTCAATAAGCCGCGCGATTGCTTGTTCGTAGGTTCGTTCGTTCATCATTCCCCCCTTTCCTTTTCTAGTTGTACGATTGTTTCCAGTTGCACCAAAATTCGGTGACGCGCTTCGGTTAGTTCTGCCGATTGGTTCAAGTATTCGCGCGCCATTTCGCGCAAAAGTATGATCGTATGCCAAATGAGTGCGCCGTTGTGTTCGGCGTTTCCGCGTTTCATGGTCTCGCAATAAAGGAGATCAAGTTCGCGGATTGTTGCGGCAATGTCGGAATAGTTCATCGGACCCCCAAAAGTTTCAAAAAACTGTGGCCGTCGGTTGTGACATACCAATCGGCCGGCGACGTTTTGCCGCGACGTTTGTGCCATACAACGCCGGCAACGCGGCCGGCGTTTTGTGCTTGTTCGTTTGCTCGGTCTACCCATTCGGCTAGCGCCATCGCTGCTTGGTTCTTTACGTCAATGGTTGGAAATTCAATGACCGGCACCCAAAGGTCGCCGCGGTCGGCGGTTGCGCCGGCCGGTATGCGTTCGCACGGTATTCCGAGGCTTAACAAATAGTCGGCCACTTCGCGTTCTGCGCGTGACCCTTTTGCCTTGTGTTTGTTTGCCATCACAGTTGTCCGTTCACAAAGAAAACCCAAGCGGCGAACGTGCCAACAATTACGGCAACGAAAACATAAATAAGCCAATCGGGTAGGTCGTTTTGTTTGTGGTCCACTTTTTACCCCTTCAACTTTTGAAATTGTTGACCGAGTGCAATAACCGCTGCGACGAAAATGAGGCAGATAAGTAACGGCGCCGACCATACTTGTCGCGCAAATTTGTCGATCAAAACTTCGCCGATTACAAGCGACGCAATAAAAACGAGCGCCGCGAACATTGCCGCCGCGTCGGACTCGTCCGGAAACGACGTCGGGTGGCGTCGTTTGGCTTCCTCAATTTGTTCGGCGTTCATTTCGCGCAACCCTTTGCAATCGTGCGCAAAGTACGCCCAAATTTGCTGGTCCGCATCGCCTTCCCATTCTGTTTCGCAAAGAATACAAAACAGGACAACGCCTTCGCTTTCGTTGTTGTTCATAATGTTCCCTCCGTTGGGCTTGTGGGGTTGTTGTTGACCTTAATGCCTGCCGCCGGTTGCGTCAACGGTTTGGCTCGTTCGCGTTTGTATTCCCGCCAAGCGGTTCGGCATTGTTCGCACGTCGTTTCTTTGCGACGTATGTGCCGTTTGTAGGCCGAGGCGGTGCCGCACGGTGCCGACACTCGCCGGCCAACTTGTCCGGTTCGTGCGCCTCGCTTGGCCCGCCATTGTCGAAAGTATTCTGCCCTGCTCATTTGGTTTCCTTTTGTGTTCGGCGTTTGCCTTTTATTTTGATACGTTCGGCGCGGAACGTGCGCAGCATGGCCTTGCCGTTTGCGCCGCCGTGAACTTCGACGTCCCCGTTCTTGTCAACCTTACGGAATACAAACTGGCCGCGTTCGCCGATAACTTTCACCGGCGTTCCTGCCTCAACGTTCGCCCAATCGTAAGCGAGCGCATTTTCGTTGTTGCTCATTTGTTTCCCGCCTCGTTAATCGTTCGCAAAAGGTTGGATAATTCGGCGGCTAATCCCGCCACTTCGTCGGCCGCTAACGAGGCCTCGAAATAGTCGCCGTCCTGATTTGCGGCAATCATTTCGCCGCGTAGTTCGGCCATCATTTCAACCAGTTCGGCGAGGTTGTCTTTTGCTTGTTTCTTTAGTGTGTTCATTGTTTTCCCGTTTCTTTCGTGGGGGGCTTTTCCCCCGTGCCAATAAGGTACACCATTGCGCAACCCGTTGCAAATCATTCCATACAAAACGGACACCATTGTTCCGGCGCCGACAACCATAAAAGGGCCGCCGTTTTCGTTGCGTGAGAACAAACGCCGCCATGTTCGTCGCATATCGTCGAGAACGGTTCGGCGCCGTAATTTGTGTCAACGCCGAACCGTTCACCGTCAACGGCGAAAACAATGACACCCGTCGAACGCGCGCGGCTTACCTTAATAACGCCGTCGATTGCGTTCAGGAAATCTTTGCGCGCTTGTGTTTCGTTCATCGTTTTCCCGTTTCTACTTTTCAAAGTTTTGGAGGTCGGTTAGTTCAATGTTCCAACGCTCGCACGCCGCAAAAATTTGATCGAGTTCGTTTTGCGCTCGGTCGAATGCCTTGCCGTGGCGCTTAATTTCCTCGGTTAAGTTGTAATCGACCGCAACGGCGAACATTTTGCTATGGGCTTCGACTCGGTTAACTGCGAGAAAGTAGCGGCGTTGCAATTCCAGCATGGTTGCGACGCTTAAGAAATCCTCGCCGTTTTGGTAGTTTGTGTATTCGATTGTTTCCATTGTTTTCCCTTTTCTTTCGTGGGGGGCTTTTCCCCCGTGACAACAAGGTACACCATTGCGCAACCAATTGCAAATCGGCCGGCGGATTTCTCCACCGGCCGACCCGCCCGCCTAGCCGTAAGCCTTGGCCCGCTTTTCGGCCGCCGCAATCTCGGCCTCCGGCGTTGACCCTGTACGGGCCGCCAGCGCCGCCGCAACGAGCGGCAGGGCCTCGGCGTAACGGCCGTGGCCGTTTTCCGAGCGTGCGCCCCAAAAGACCGCGTCGGTCAGCCAAGTCTTTGCCGCCCGTATGGTCTTAATACGCTCGGAACAGTTGCCAACCGTGACGACAAGGCCGCCGTCGATATCGTCGGGAACGAGTGCCGCCGCTTGTTTCTTGGCCAACCGTTCGGCTTTTTTGGCTTCACGTTCGGCGCGTGCTTCTTGCTTTTGTTTCGATTCGCCGTTTGTCATTTCAACCGGTGCCGACGGGAAACAAACCGAACAAAGAATTGAGCCGAACTTTTCAACGGCGTCGGTTTCGGTCATTCCGGAAAGTTCCGTAACCCATTGGAAACGGGTGCTGAAGTAACAAGTTGTGCAATTGGTTCGGTTATGAATGTGGCCATTTGTAACCAAGTAAAAACGGGTCCAGTTGTTAACGTCGTAGATTGCTTCAAGTTCGTCGATAACCGTTTCGGCCTCGTTAAGCAGTTCCGTTTCGCGTTGAATTTGTTGAAATTTATCGGCGCCGAATTTCTTGGCTTGTGTTTCGTAGAAGCGGATCATTTCTTTCGCGCTTTGGTACTTGTCGTAGGCTTT
>Ga0255182_1000736_pt1 | contig 19572 bp, 19 predicted proteins | sample Atl_UVDOM_RepA_8_FD_188420 | JGI IMG/M metagenome (GOLD analysis project Ga0255182, IMG submission 188420) | Freshwater microbial communities from Altamaha River, Georgia, United States - Atl_UVDOM_RepA_8d | ecosystem: Environmental > Aquatic > Freshwater > River | place: USA: Georgia...
CCAGGTCGTTGGCCACGCGCCGCGCCGCCTGGGCATCTCGCAGCTGCAGCTGAACCGCCACCGGCCCGCCCGTTCGGAACAGCCGGGCCGCATCGTCGATGTGCATGAGCACCGTGCCACTGTCGTACTCGTAGTGACCCGACTCGAACACGCCAACGACCTCCATCTGCTTGAGCCGCGGCACGACGCCCGCGGGCGTCACTTGGCCGCCTGGCGCCACCAGAGTGACCGGGTCGCCCTCCTGAACGCCGAGGCTGTGGGCCAGCTCGCGCCCGATCACCACGCCCCAGCGACCGGGCTGAAGGCGCTGCAGCACGGGCTTGAGGCTGGCCCCCAGTGGGGTGACCTCGGCTTCGCGCGCCGGGTCGATGCCCCGCACCACCGCGCCTCGCATGTCCTCGCCGCGGGCCACCAGGGCCTGCGCCGGCACGAAAGGCGCCGCGCCCCGCACCTCGGGGTGCTGTCGGGCCCGCTGGGCCAGCGGCTGCCAGTCGGTCAGGGCCGCACCCTCGGCGTCGTAGAGTTCGATGTGGGCGATCACCGACAGCATGCGGTCACGGACCTCCTTCTGAAAGCCGTTCATCACCGACAGCACGATGATCAGCGCGGCCACCCCCAGGGCGATGCCCACCACCGACACGCGGGAGATGATGGAAATGAAGCCGTTGCGCCGGGTGTCGCGGCCGGCTCGCATGTAGCGCCAGCCGATCCGCCATTCGAAAGGGAGTGTCATGGTGTGGGGAGTGTACTCATTCGATAATGTGCCCCATGCCCGATACCGTGAACGGCCCCCCACCGCCTGGGGCCGCCCCCCCCACCGAACACGTGCTCATCCCCTGGGCCACGAGCCTGTCGGACGCCTGCCAGCAGGCCCTGACCGCGCTCGATGACGCCCGTCGCTTCCCGACCCTGCACCGCCTGTGGGGGCGTCTGCGTCCGGCAGACCGGCTGGAAGGCGACGAGTACACCCTGGTGCCGCCGCACGAACGGGTGCAGGCCGCCGCCTGGGGCTGGCCCACCGACCAGCCGCCCTGGGCGGCGCTGCTGGCCCGCGCCGACGGGCTGAGTTTGGGCGAGCAGGCCTGGGGCCTGATGACCCCGTGCCACTGGCACCTGGGCCACGACCATTTCACGATGCTGCCGCCCGACGAGCTGCAGCTGGACGCCGAGACCTCGCGCGCCCTGTTCGACGCCGTGGCGCCCTTGTTCACCGACGAGGGCTGGGCGCTGCACTGGGGAGCCCCTTTGCGCTGGTATGCGGTGCACCCCGTGCTGGCCGACCTGCCGACCGCCTCGCTCGACCGGGTGGTGGGTCGCAACCCCGATCTGTGGATGGCCGCCCACCCCCAGGCGCGGCTGCTGCGCCGTCTGCAGGCCGAGGTTCAGATGCTGCTGCACCAGCACCCCCTCAACGACGAGCGCGAAGCCCGGGGCCTGGCCCGCATCAATTCGTTCTGGCTGAGCGGCTGCGGCGTGGCGCGCCCGATCAACGGGCCATCCCCCCGGTCGGTCGACGGACCCCGGCAGGCCCTGCTGCAAGGCGATGTCACCGGCTGGCTCCAGGCCTGGGACGCCATCGAGCGCGACACCCTGCCCGGCCTGGCACAGGCCCTGGAGGCCGGTCGCCCGGTGCAGCTCACCTTGTGCGGTGAACGCCATGCCGTGAGCCTGCACCCCGCACCAGCCCCAGGCTGGTGGGCCCGGCTGCAGGCCCGCTGGCGCCCCCCTCACCTCCGCCCGTCCGACCTGCTCGCCAGCCTGTGAGGCGAGCGCTGAACACCCCCGCATGAAACTCATCCCGAGAGACGTCCCGCCCCGACTCGCGTGGTCCCTGGAACAATCGGGCATGCACCCGCTGCTGGCCCGGCTGCTGGCCTCGCGCGGCATCGCCCGACTGGAGCAGATGGACGATGCCCCCAACCGCCTGCTGTCTCCAGACGACCTGAAGGGCGCGCACGAGGCCGCGGTGCTGCTGGCCGACACCCTGGACGCCGGCCGGCGCATCGTCATCGTGGCCGACTATGACTGCGACGGCGCCACCGCCTGTGCCGTGGCGCTTCGAGGGCTGCGGCTGCTGGGGGCTGCGCCGGGGCAGGTCGACTACGTGGTGCCGGACCGGGCCCGACACGGCTACGGCCTGACACCCCCCATCGTGGAGCTGGTGCGCGCACGCGGGGCCGACCTGCTGGTGACCGTCGACAACGGCATGGCCAGCCACGAGGCCGTGGACCGGGCGCACGAAGCGGGCCTGAAGGTGCTGATCACCGATCACCACCTGCCTGCCGTCGATGCCCACGGACAGGTGAGCCTGCCCGGGGCCGACGTCATCGTCAACCCCAACCAGCCCGGTTGCGGCTTTGGCAGCAAGGCCCTGGTCGGTGTGGGCGTGATGTTCTACGTGCTGCTGGCGCTGCGGGCCGAGGGGCGACGTCGCGGGCGCTTCGACGCCGCCAGCCAGCCCCGCATCGACGCCCTGCTCGATCTGGTCGCCCTGGGCACCATCGCCGACGTGGGCCGGCTGGACGAAAACAACCGCCGGCTCGTGTCCCTGGGCCTGCGCCGCATCCGTTCAGGCCGCATGCAAGCCGGGGTGGCCGCGCTGTTCGAGGTCGCCGGGCGCGATCCGTCACGCGCCACCTCGCAGGACTTCGGCTTTGCGCTGGGGCCCCGCGTGAACGCCGCCGGGCGCCTGGCCGAGATGGGCCTGGGCATCGAATGCCTGTGCACCGACGACCCGGAGCGGGCCCGCGACCTTGCCCGACAACTCGACGCGATCAACCGCGAACGGCGCGAGGTTGAATCGGGCATGCGCGAGCAGGCCGAAGCCCGGCTGGAAGCGCTCATGCCCAGCGGCGATCCGCCCCCGGCCCTGTGCCTGTTCGAGCCTGATTTCCACGAAGGGGTGGTCGGCATCGTGGCCTCACGCCTCAAGGACCGCCTGCACCGCCCCACCTTCGTGTTCGCTCGCGGGCAGGACGGGCTGATCAAGGGTTCCGGGCGCAGCATTGCGGGCTTTCACCTGCGAGATGCCCTGGACCTGGTGGGCAAGCGCCACCCGGGGCTGCTCAAGCGATTCGGTGGCCATGCGATGGCCGCGGGCTGCAGCCTGGCTGAAGGCGACTTCGACACCTTCCGTGACGCCCTGGCAGCGGTCGCTCGCGAAGGGCTGGACGCCGATGTGCTCCTGCGCCGTCTGCACACCGACGGCACGCTCGACCCGCAATGGTTCTCGGCCGACGTGGTGCAGATGCTGGATCAGACCGTGTGGGGGCCCGGCTTCGACGCACCCGTGTTCCAGGACGAGGTACAGGTCGTCCAGCAGCGACTGGTGGGCTCCGGCCACCTCAAGCTGAGCGTGAAGGTGAACGGCCAGATGCGTGACGGCATCTGGTTCGGCCGCAAGGAACCGCTGCCCGATCGCGCCCGCATCGCCTACCGACTGTCTCTCGACGAGTTCCAGGGGCGCCAGCGGGTGCAGATGATGGTGGAAGGCGCCGACGATGGCGCCTGAGCAGGTGTCAGGGGCTCAGGCCTTGTAGGCCCGCAGGGCGGCCTGGGCGCCGGTCAGTGGGCCGTTGGGCCCCACCGAACCCGAGGCCGACGACGAATCGCCCGGCAGCAGCACGTCCAGCGTGCGCTGCAGCGAGCCCGATGCGCGGTGCACCGACTGCTGCAGCCCGGACACGCGGGCCTGGGCCAGCGCCAGCCGATGCCGAAGGGCCGGTGGCAGGGGCTCCTGCCCGATCTGCCGGGCATGGCGAACCGCCACGAGCGCATCGGCCAGCACCTTGTGCAAGGCCGCCGAGGCGGCCTCGATGCCGGCCGTGTCCTGCGAGCGCAGTTGCTCGTCCAGCGCGGCCAGACAGGTCTCGATGTCGAGCACGTGGCTCGACAGGTCCTGCATTTCGCTCAAGGTGCTGCCCATGGCGACCGATACCGATCAGGTGGTGCGTCGTCCCAGCAGTTCCTGGGCGTTGGCGATCAGCTTGTCGGCGATCACCTCGGCATCGACCTGGTAGCTGCCGTTGTCGATGGACTGCTTGACGCGCTCGACCTTGCCGGCGTCGAACGCCGGGTCGGCCCCGTTGAGCAGGTTGTCTGCCAGCGTGGACAGGCTGACCTTGGCGCTCGCCTCGACGCCACCTTCGAGCGAGCCGGTTTTGCCGGGCGACCGGACAGCGCCGGCCGCGCCTTCGGTCCGGCCCCCAGGGCTCGCACCGTTGACCGCTTTGTCCGCGGGATTGCCGATCTTCATGATGAACTCCTTGCTCCCGGGCTTTTCCGGGTGGTGATATCCGCGATATCGACCCCACCGCTGCTGACTTTAACGGCAAACGCCCAAACCCCCTCCATCCAGGGGGGGGAATGTTGTAAACGTCGCATCACAACGTGACCTCCACCTGTCGCAAGCCCACGGGCTGACCACAGATGACCCGCCCGTTGTCCACCCGCACCCGGGAACACTGCCCCTCATCACCATGCGAAAGGGCCACCCCTTCGGACGCGACCGCAAAGCCGGCCCCGCGCACCATCACCCTCACCGGCTCGCCGGCAGCGAACCAGCGGCGCGCCCGGACGTCGTCCTGCCGCACGCTCTGGCCGGGCTCGATGTTGCGCAACACGGTCCGACCCACCACCTCCTCGACGCGACCCACGGCCGGGGAGCGATCTTCGGTCAGTTCGACTTCGGTCACACGCAGGTCGGCGGTCGACACCGGCACGCCCGGCTTGAGCGGCACCACGGCCACCACGCCCTGGCCCCACACGCGCACGGTGACAGGCCAGTAGACGTTCCAGCGCACGCTGCCCACCTCACAACGCAAACCGACGCGGGTGCGACCCCACAGACGGCTGCCCTCGGGCAGGTAGGCGCGCACCTTGTCACACGGCGCCAGCTTGAGGCGCGGATCCAGCCGCCCCAGCACCACTTCCACGCGGGGGGCGCGGCCGGTGGGCGCCGCCACACCTTCCCCAGCCTGGCGCGTGGCCTCGTCGAGCATCTGCTGCAACTCGCCCTGCCAGGCCGGCGTGGCGTCGGCCGGAGCCGCGTCACCCCGTGTCGCCGGAGCGTCAGCGGTGGCTGCCGGCGCCCACGAGACGGTCTCAGCGCGCGCGGCGTCCGTCATCCACATGGCCATCAGGCACACCGCCACCCAGGCCAGCCAGGTGAGCAAGCCCGCCAGCCACTGGCCGCGGGACAAGGGGATGTCCCCTGCCGAGCCGCCGGTCAGACCGGTGGGCCGCAGGGCCACAGCGGGAGGTGTCAGAGCGTGTTTCATGGCTTTGTACTCTAGGCCGGGCCCGGGCCGGGCAGCCCATGAAATGCAGGGCCAAGTCCCGCTTATTCCGGCTCATGTTTGCCCCCCTGCCGGCTCACAGTCTCGACATCTCCCGGAAAAGGCCCTGCATCCGGGTCACCAGCGAGGAGCTGCCATGCTGAACCGCATCACCGACAGTATCAACTTCCAGTCCGAGGCCCTGCGCCTTCGCTCGGAGCGGCAGCGCCTGATCGCCAGCAACATTGCCAACGCCGACACCCCGGGCTACCAGGCCAAGGACTTCAATTTTTCGGCCGCGCTCAAGGACGCCACTGGCGCCCGCTCGGCGGCTGACGCCGGCTTGAACCTGCCACGGCTGGCCCTGCAGACCGCCAGCCCGGGCCACCTCGCCCTCAACGGCCAGCCCGCCGGCTCGCGCGAGCAGCCTGAACTGGGCTACGCCACGGCGTCCATGACCAACCTGGACAACAACTCGGTGGACATGGACCGCGAACGCGCCAATTTTGTCGACAACACCGTGCGTTTCGAGGCCACGCTGCGCTTCATCAACGGCAGCGTCAAGACCTTGAACACGGCCATCACCGGCCAGTGAGCTGAAGGAGTCTGACCATGTCGATGTTCAAGATCTTCAACGTGTCCGGCTCGGCGGTTTCGGCCCAGTCCCAGCGGCTGAACGTCGTGGCCTCGAACCTGGCCAACGCCGACACCGTCGGCGGTCCCGACCGTTCGCCCTACAAGGCGCGCCATGTCGTGTTCACCACCGTCCCCATGGGCGAGGTGGGCACGTCGGGTGTGCAGGTCACCCAGGTGACCGAGGACAACACCCCGGGGCGTCGGGTGCACGACCCCAAGCACCCACAGGCCGACGCCGAGGGCTATGTCACCTACAGCAACGTCAACGCCGTCGAGGAAATGGTCAACATGATCTCGGCGTCGCGTTCGTACCAGAACAACATCGAAGTCATGAACACGGCCAAGAGCCTGCTCATGAAGACCCTGCAACTGGGTCAAGGCACCTGACCCGTCTGACGAGAGGCCCTCATGAGCACCACCACGTCTGCCACCACCGGCACCACCACCAACGCCGCGGCCCTGCTCAACAGCAACGCCACGTCGACCACGGCCACCAAGACCAACGAGGCGGCCGACCGGTTCCTCAAGCTGCTCGTCACGCAGATGCAGAACCAGGACCCGCTCAACCCGATGGACAACGCCGAGATCACCAGCCAGATGGCCCAGATCAACACGGTGACGGGCATCGAGAAGCTCAACACGACCATGAGCGGCATGAGCACCAGCTTCACGCAACTGCAGCTGCTGCAAGGCGCCAGCCTGGTCGGCCACAACGTCTGGCTGGAAGGCAACCAGCTGCCTGTGGACAGCACGGGCACCACGTCGGGCGGCTACGACCTGGCCTCGTCGGCCAGCAACGTGCGCATCGACATCCTCAACCGATCCGGCAAGGTGATCGACTCGATCACCGAGAGCGGCCTGGCCGCCGGGCGCCACGGCTTTTCGTGGACCGCCCCCGAGGGCACCGACGCCACCGGTCTGACCTTCAAGGTCACGGCCACCACCGGCAACACCGCCATCGGCACCACGCAGCTCATGCAGGACCGCGTGGACGCCATCAGCACGCAGAACGGCGCCCTGACCCTGGAGCTCCAGAACAAGGGCAGCGTCTCGTACAGCGCCGTCAAGGCCATTTCCTGAGCAGTCACCCCCGAAAGGAACAGATATGGGCTTCCAACAAGGTCTTTCCGGACTGAACGTCTCGAGCAAGAGCCTTCAGGTCATCGGCAACAACGTGGCCAATGCCAACACCTTCGGGGCCAAGACGGCCCGGGCCGAATTCGCCGACATGTACGCCGCATCGCTCAACGGCGGCGGCAGCAACAACATCGGCATCGGGGCCACGATCGCCGCCGTGGCCCAACAGTTCACGCAGGGCAACATCACCACCACCGAGAACCCGCTGGATATCGCCATCAACGGCGACGGCTTCTTCAAGGTGCAGCGCTGGGACGCCATGACCAATGGCGACCTGACGCCATCCGGCGAGCGGCTGTTCACGCGCAACGGCCAGTTCAAGGTCGACAACCTGGGCTACATCGTCAACAACCAGGGTCACAAGTTGCTGGACGAGGGCGACCAGCCCATCAAGCTGGCCCTGACGGGCGGCAGCGCCCAGGCCACCAGCAGCATCCTGATGGACATCAACCTGAACGCGTCTGACTCTCCGGACGACCCCTTTGATGCCACGGCCTTCCCGCCCCTCAACGGCACCTACACCTTCAGCACCACCCAGACACTCTACGACGGCTCGGGCCAAAGCGTGGCCATCGACTACTACTACCGCAAGAGCGGCGACGACACCTGGGACGTCTACACCGCCGTCAACGGCAACTACCTGCCCGTGGGCGCCGGCACACCGTCGTTCCAGCTGGAGTTCGACCCCACGACCAGCCGCCCCACCCGTGTCACCGATTACAACGGCACCGACTACACCACCACCGGCACCATGGGCATCGTGCCCCTGCCCCCGTTCTCCGGGGCCGATGTGGGCATCAGCACCCTGTCGAGCGTCAACTCGACCATCGACTGGAGCAATGCCACCCAGTACGCCGGCAAATCGGTGATCAACGAGCTGCAGCAGAACGGCTACCCGCGTGGCGACTTCTCGAGCTTCAGCATCGACAGCACCGGGGCCATCCAGGTGCGCTACACCAACGGCCAGACCGTCAACGAAGGTCAGATCGGCCTGGCGCGCTTCAACAACCCGCAGGGCCTGGAGCCCAAGGGCGGCAACGAGTGGGGGCAGACCGCCGCCTCGGGGCCGGCGCAGTACGGCAACCCCGGCGCCGGCCGACTGGGCCTGCTGCAAGGTGGCGCCCTTGAAGAATCGAACGTGGACCTCACGGGCGAGCTGGTCAACATGATCGTCGCGCAACGCACCTACCAGGCCAATGCGCAGACCATCAAGACGGAAGACCAGGTGCTGCAGACCCTGGTCAACATCCGCTGACACCTGAGGCGAGGCAGTCATGGATCGCATGATCTACATCGGCATGGCCGGCGCGAAGATGGACATGCAGCGCCAGGAGGTGCTGTCCAACAACCTCGCCAACGTCAACACCACCGGCTTTCGGGCCGAGCTGCACGCCGTGCGTGCAGTGCCGGTTCGGGGCGATGGCGCCAGCACCCGCGTCTATGCCCTGGAGACCACCGTGGGCTACGACGATGCGGCCGGCCCGGTGACAGCGACCGGGCGCCCGCTGGATGTGGCCATCCAGGGCAAGTCTTGGTTGGCGGTGCAGGCGCTGGACGGCACCGAGGCCTACACCCGCTTCGGTGCGATGGCGGTGGACGCCGAGGGCACGCTCAAGACCCAGAACGGCTACACCGTGCTGGGCGATGGCGGCCCCATCACCATCCCGCCCAACTCCGAGGTGAGCATCGCGCCCGACGGCACGGTCAGCAGCCGGGCTGCCAACGGCACGATCACGCCGGTGGGCCGACTCAAGATGGTCACACCCGAAAACAAACTGGACCGCGGCACCGACGGGCTGTTTCGCGCGGCCGATGGCGACCTGCCGGCCGACCCGAACGCCCGACTGCAAGACGGCGCACTGGAAGGCTCCAACGTCAATCCCATCGAAGCCATGATCTCCATGATCAGCGCAGCGCGTCAGTACGAAACACAGATGAAGTTGTTGCAGACGGCCGAACGCGGCGAGCAGCAGGCCGCGCAACTGCTGTCCAACACCAGCGCCTGATCCAAGGATCCGAGGCAAGGAGACCCACCATGATGCGATCCCTGTGGATTTCGAAGTCGGGCATGGACGCCCAGCAGACCCAGCTGGACCACATTTCCCACAACCTGGCCAACGCGTCGACCAACGGCTACAAGCGTTCGCACGCGGTGTTCGAGGACCTGATGTACCAGAACCTGCGCCAGACCGGCTCCAACAGCTCGGAGCAGACCCAGCTGCCCACCGGGCTGCAGGTGGGCCTGGGGGTGCGCACGGTGGCCACCTCGCGGCAGTTCAGCCAGGGCACGCTGCAGCAGACCACCAACAGCCTGGACCTGGCCATCAAGGGCCAGGGCTTCTTCCAGATCCAGATGCCCGACGGCACCACCGGCTACACCCGCGACGGCTCGTTCCAGCTGGATGCCCAGGGCCAGCTGGTGACCAACAACGGCTACCTCGTGCAGCCCGGCATCACCGTGCCCAACAACGCCATCAGCGTGAGCATCGGGGCCGATGGCACGGTCACCGCCACCCTGCCCGGCCAGACGGACCCGGCCACACTCGGCCAGATCAACATCGCCAGCTTCATCAACCCGGCCGGGCTGGAGCCTCGCGGCATGAACCTGTTTTCAGAAACGGCCGCGTCCGGCGCCCCGCAAGAGGCGGCTCCGGGCACCAACAACCTCGGCTCGCTGGCCCAAGGCTTCGTGGAGACCTCGAACGTGAACGTGGTCGAAGAACTGGTGTCGATGATCCAGACCCAGCGCATGTACGAGCTGAACTCCAAGGCCATCCAGACCTCGGATCAGATGCTGCAACGACTGGGACAACTGTGATGCGCCAACTGATCGCCGCCCTGTGCGCCGGCACCCTGGGGGGGTGCATGGCCACCACGCCCACGGTCGAGGTGCTCACACCGACCCAGGTTCGCCCGGTGGTCGCCGCGGTCGCCCCGCCCAGCAACGGCTCGCTGTTCAACGCGGCCAGCTACCGCCCCCTGTACGAGACGCCGCGGGCGCGGCTGGTGGGCGACATCGTGACGGTGACCATCACCGAACGGGTCACGGCCAAACAGGAATCGACCAGCTCGATCGAGAAGACCGGCTCCATCAGCGGGTCGATCACCGCCCTGCCCCTCGTGACGAACACCACCCAGCTGGGCAAGCTGGCTGCCGACGGCCAGTCGAGCAACGTGATGGACGGCAAGGGCAGCACCGAGAGCACGCACAACTTCTCGGGCACCATCACCGCCACGGTGATCGAGGTGCTGCCCAATGGGCACCTGATCATCGCGGGCGAAAAGCAGATCGGGGTGAACCGCAACGTCGAGGTGCTGCGCTTCTCCGGTCAGGTCGACCCGACCACCATCCAGCCGGGCAACACGGTGGCGTCGAGTGCGATCGCCAACGTTCGGGTGGAACAACGCGGTCGCGGCGCCCAGGATGCAGCCCAGGGAATAGGCTGGCTGGCGAGATTCTTTTTGAGTCTTTCGCCGATCTGAAGTTTTGGACAATGAGGCCGAGTCCCACCCGATTTCGGCCATCATGAACACCGAACGCCTCCTCAAGCAGCTCATCGCACTGGCGTTTCTCGCGGCCTCCGCCGCCGTGTGGTGGCCTCTGCCCGCCCACGCCGCCCGCATCAAGGAAGTGGCCGCCGTTCAAGGCGTGCGCTCCAACCAGCTCATGGGTTACGGTCTGGTGGTGGGCCTGGATGGCACCGGCGACTCGACCTCCCAGACCCCCTTCACGGCCCAGAGCATCCAGTCGATGCTGCAGCAGATGGGCGTGCCCCTGCCCCCCGGCGCCTCGATGCAGCTCAAGAACGTGGCCGCCGTGCTGGTGACCGCCAGCCTGCCCCCGTTCGCACAGCCGGGCCAGAACATCGACATCAACGTGTCGTCGCTGGGCAATGCCAAGTCATTGCGGGGCGGCACGCTGATCGCCACCCCGCTCAAGGGGGCCGACGGCCAGATCTACGCCATGGCCCAGGGCAATGTGGTGATCGTGGGCGCGGGCGCCGCCGCCGGTGGCGCCAAGGTGCAGGTCAACCACCTCAGTGCCGGGCGCATCCCCAACGGCGCCATCGTCGAACGCAGCGTGCCCACCCCGTGGTTGCAAGGCAGCCTGGCCCAGCTCGACCTGCAGAGCGACGACTTCAACACGGCACGCGAAGTGGCCAACGCCATCAACAAGGCCAAGGGGCCCGGCACAGCAGAAGCCCAGAGCGGCCGCGCCGTGCTGGTGCGCCTGCCCGCCAATGCGGGCGACCGGGTCGCATTCATGGCCGACATCGAGAACCTGGAGATCACCAAGGCCACGCCGGCGGCGCGCATTGTCGTGAATTCCCGCACGGGCTCCATCGTGATGAACCAGGCCGTCACCATCGGGCCGTGCGCCGTCGCCCACGGCAACCTGTCGGTCACGATCAGCTCGACACCGGTCATCAGCCAACCCAACCCGATGTCGCAAGGACAGACGGTGGCGGCAGAAAAGACCGACATCCGCATCAATCAGGAGCCCGGCACCTTGATCCAGCTGCCGGCCGGCACCAAACTCACCGATGTCGTCAAGGCGCTCAACGCCTTGGGCGCCAACCCGCAGGACCTGCTGGCCATCCTGCAGGCCATGAAGACGGCTGGCGCACTGCAAGCGGAGCTGGAGGTGATCTGATGAGCCTGGGCACCCCTTCCAACGCCGGTCTGTCGATGGACCTGCGATCGCTCGACCGGCTGAAGTCGTCGGGCACCACCGACCGGTCCACCCTCAAGGAGACGGCGCGGCAGCTCGAATCGCTCTTCATGCAGGAGCTGATGAAATCGATGCGTGCCACCACCATGGACAGCGGCATGCTCGACAACGGCGCCACCGAGATGGGCACCAGCATGCTCGACACCCAGATGTCCAGCAAGATGAGCGGCCTGCCCGGCGGGCTGGGCGACCTGATCCTGCGCCAGCTCGAGCGCCAGGTGGGCAAGACGGCCGAGCAGGCGCAGGCAGCACCGGCTCCGGTGGCCGCGGCCGGGGCAGCCGGCGCACCCGCCAGCGGCAAGCTCAGCGCCTCCGAGCGCTTCATCCGCCAGCACACCGAAGCGGCCAAGGCTGCCGAGGCCGCCACCGGCATCCCGGCCGCCCACATCCTGGGGCAGGCTGCGCTGGAATCCGGCTGGGGCAAGCGCGAGATCCGCGCCACCGACGGCACCAACAGCCACAACCTGTTCGGCATCAAGGCCGGGCCGAACTGGAAAGGCAAGGTCGCCGAAGTGACCACCACCGAATACATCGGCGGTGTGGCCCGCAAGGTGACTGCCCGCTTCCGCGCCTACGACTCGTACGAGGACTCGTTCAAGGACCACGCCGCCCTGCTCACGCGCAGCCAGCGCTACACGCAGACCGTGGCGCAGGCGGGCACCGCCCAGGGCTTCGCACAAGGCCTGCAGAAGGCCGGCTACGCCACGGACCCGGCGTATGCCGACAAGCTCACGCGGGTGATCAACACCACCTTGCGGCTGCAGCGCACCCTGACCTGACGCACGAGGAGCACCTGCGATGGGATCCGGCATCTTTGCACTCAGCACCCGAGCGATGTTCGCCAACCAGGCGATGCTGGACACGACCGCGCACAACATCGCCAACGTCAACACGCCGGGCTTTTCGCGCCAGCAGGTCGAGCTGACGACCGAAAGCGGCATGTTCACCGGTGCCGGCTTCTACGGCCGCGGGGTGAAGGTGGCCACCGTCACCCGGTCGACCAACGAGTTCCTGGTCAGGGCCACCAACGAGGCGGCCGCATCGGCAGCTGCCGACCAGACGCGGCTGGAAAAGCTCGAACAGCTCGAGAACGTGCTGCCCACCGGCGAGACCGGCCTGGGCTATGCCGCCACCCAGCTGCTGAACTCCTTCGTCGACGTCGCCAACCAGCCGCAGGACATGTCGGCGCGGCAGGTGGTGCTGTCGCGCGCCGAAGAATTCGCGAGCCGGGTGCGATCGTCGGCCATGCAGATCGAACAGCTGCAGGCCGGCATCCTGTCGGACATGGGCACGGACATCGCCCAGATCAATGACTACGCCCAGCAGATCGCCAAGCTCAACCAGGACATCGCCAGCGCCAAAGGCACCGGCCAAACGCCCAACGACCTGCTGGACCGCCGCGAAGACGTGCTCAACCGCATGAGCAAGCTCGTGCACGTGACCACCCTGGACGCCGACGACGGCAGCACCAGCGTCTTTCTCGGTGGCGGCCAGCTGCTGGTGCTGAGCAACCAGGCCCAGAGCCTGGCCCTGATGCAGTCCACCAGCGCACAGGGCATCACGGTGGGGGCCGTCGGCATCGTGACGGCCGGTTCGGTCCGCCAGCTCGACGACACGCAGATCTCCGGGGGCGCCCTGCGCGGTCTGATGGACTTCCAGAACCAGGATCTGGCGGCCACCCGCGGCGATCTCAATGACTTCGTGACCAGCTTCACGACGGCCATCAACACGCAGCAGGAGCTGGGCGTGCTGGGCCGCGTCGACCCCGTCACCGGGGACACCATCTCGGGCAGCCCCATGTTCAGCGGCACGGGCCGGGCCATCACGCTGGAAGTGACCCTGGCGAACCCGCAGGACGTGGCCGCCGCCTCACCCCTGATCGCCTACACGGCTGACACCAACCAGGGCACGATGTCGGTCGAATCCCTGACCATGCAGGCGCCGTCGGGACGCCCCCTGCCCGCCACACCGCTCACGCTGACCTTCCAGGCGGCGGGCTCGGGCACCGGCTTCGACATCTTCGACAACCTGGGCAACACGGTGGCCACCGACTGGATCCCGGGGCAGGAACTCGTCTACAACGATGGCGCGGGCGATGCCCTGTTCACGCAGCGCATTGCCGGCGTGCCCGAGCCGGGCGACAGCATCACGCTGGAGCCGCCGGTGGACCCGTCGGGCAACAACGGCAACGCCCGGGCCATGCTGGGCCTGCGCGACCGCAGCATCATTTCGCTGGCCAGCAATGGATCGGTGACGACGGTGAGCGATGGCTACTCGCAGATGATCGGCAACCTGGGGGTGCTCGTTCAGAGCGGGCGCACCAGCGCCAGCATCAGCAGCGCGCTGGAGACCAACACGCTCGAGACGCTGGAGGCCGCCCGCGGTGTGAACCTCGACGAAGAGGCCGCTCGCCTGATCCAGTTCCAGCAAAGCTACCAGGCCTCGGCCAAGGTGCTGCAGGTGGCCCAGAAGGTGTTCGACACCTTGCTGGGTGTCGCCCAGTGAGTTTCATGAGGAGTTGAGCCATGCGCCTGTCCACCGCTTACACCTACAACCAGGCCATCACCAACCTGCAGGAACGCCAGCAGGAGCTCACCCGCTCGCAGAACCAGCTGACATCGGGCAAGCGCGTGAACCTCGCCAGCGACGACCCCACGGCCGCCGCACGGGCCGAGCGGGCCCTGGCCTCGATCTCGCGCAACGACACCGACAAACGCGCCCTGGATGCCAGCCGCAACGCGATGAGCATCGCCGAATCGGCCCTGGGCGACGCGTCCGAGCTGCTGCAAAGCGCCCGCGAGACCATGGTCGCGGCCGGCAACGGCTCGTATTCGGACGGCGAACGCGAGGCTCTGGCCAAGAAACTCATCGAGATCCGCAAGCAGCTGCTGTCGATCGCCAACCGGCCCGACGGCAGCGGCGGTTACGTGTTTGGCGGGCAGGGCCTGTCCACCACCCCGTTCACCGAGGTGTCGAACACCACGCCGGGCACCGTGCAGTTCAACGGGCAGCGCGGCAGCATCCAGGCCAGCTCCAGCGAGCAGGTCAGCCTGACCATCGACGGCCAGCGCACCTGGATGCAGGGGCGCGACGAGGCCGGCAACCTCGTCAACGTGAACGTGTTCGATGCGCTGACCGACGCCATCGACGGCCTGCGTCTGCCCAATGCGACATCGGCCGACTTGCAGACCACCGTCGAAAACGGGCTCAACCAGCTCGACCAGGTGCTGGGCAACATGCAGTCGGCGCGGGCCGAAGTGGGTGAAGCGCTCAACCGCATGGACGGCATCGAGAGCCGCATCAGCGCGCTCAAGCTGGCGGCGCAAACCGAAAAATCCAACGCCGAAGACCTCGACATGATCGAGGCCATCTCCAAGTTCCAGGGCCAGCAGACCGGCTACGACGCGGCCCTGCGCAGCTACGCCGCCGTGCAGAAGCTGTCGCTGTTCCAGTTCATTGGCTGAATCACCCCCACCCAACCGCCCACCATGTTCGACCACACCATCCTGGGCCAGGTCGCCCTGGCCTACAGCCCCGTCATCGACCGCAACCGGGCCGTGACGGCCACCCGGTTGACCGTGTTCCCCCTGCACCAGGGGGCCCATCTGGACGCGGCGTCGCTGCTGGCCGCCGTGGCCGATGTCTGGCCCATCGGCAGCAACAGCCTGGTGTGGCTCAATGTGTTGAGCGAATCGCTGCTGCAGGATCTGATGAAGGCCCAGCCCGCCACCAACGTGCTGATCGAGGTGCCGGCTTTCATGGCCACCGAGCCCGAGAACAGCGAGGCCCTCAACACGCTACATGCCAACGGCAGCGTGCTGATCATCAAGGGGCGCCCGTTCAAGGAGTTGCCGCGCGAGGTGCTCCCCTGCTTCAAGCATTCGCTGATCGACCTGTCGGACGAACGCCGGCTGGACGAGACCACCGGGGGCGCCGGGCTGGGCAGCGACGGCACCAGCCGATCGGTCACGCTGGTGCAGTCGGGCATCACCACGGTGCCCGAGATGGAAGCGAGCTTCCGTCGGGGTGCCACCGCGGTGCTCGGCTGGCCGATCGACGACGTCACACAGAGCGGCAACACCCGCAATGCCGACCAGCCGACGTTGCAGGCCATCGTCCAACTGATCGACCAGGTGCACAAGGAAGCCGACATCGAGGTGCTCGAGGGCACCCTCAAGCGCGACCCGGCGCTGGCCTACAAGCTGCTGCGCTACATCAACTCCCCGGCCTTCGGCCTGTCGGTCGAAATCAGTTCGTTCCGCCACGCCATCATGGTGCTGGGCTATCAACGCCTCAAGCGCTGGCTCGCCCTGCTGCTGGCCACCGCCAGCAAAGACCCCAACATGCGCCCGGTGATGTATGCGGCCGTGCGGCGCGGGCTGCTGATGGAGGAGCTGTCTCGCCTGGGTGGCAGTGACGAAATGCGCGGCGAGCTGTTCATCTGCGGTGTGTTCTCCCTGCTCGACCGCATGTTCAAGCAGCCGTTTGCCGAGCTGCTCAAGACCATCCCGGTGCCCGAGCGGGTGTTCCAGGCCCTGGTCGACGGCTCCGGCCCCTACGAGCCGTATTTCCGCCTGGTGAAAGCCATCGAGGGTCAGGCGCTCGACGAGATCCGCGAGGCCTGCGACGGGCTGCTCATGTCGGCGCATGACATCAACACCTGCGTACTGAAGGCGCTGCGCGCGGCCGGCGAGCTGGATTCAGGCGCGGCCTGATCGTGTGCGGTACCGCACGAATGGGGGCCCCTCAAGTCGAGGGATAACCCTTAACGCCGGCGGCGTTCGTCGATATCCTTCAGGCCATCGCCCGAACCCCCGCCAGCCCTCGTCGGCACGGAGTCGGGCCCCAGCCTTGCCCCCTGCCGTCATGCACCCGCTCAGCCCCATCTTCGGTGTGGCCATTTTGGCCGCCGTCCTCACCACCAACTACTTCCGCACGGCCTGGCGCCTGGGCATCCTGCGGGCCTTCGGCCGCCGCCACGAACTGAGTTGGCGCACCCTGGCCGCCGGCAGCGCAGCGGGCTGCATCCCCTTTGCCGGGGCCATGCTGGCCATGATGATCGTGCCCGTGGGCGAGAACGGCGAGATCCAGAGCACCGCCGCGCAGCTCGCGATCGAACTCGCGCTGTGCGGTCTCGCGCTGCATGTGCTCAACGATTACCTGGTGCGCTGGGGCGCCCCGGCCGGCAGCGCCATCACGCGCCGCTGACCGCCCGCTCGGCACCCGGCGGAACCGTCGCCATCGCCGGGCGCTACCATCGGGCATGACCGATGCCCTGCAACCTTACGCCGACCTCACGCCCGACGTCGTCATCGACGCCCTCGTGGCCGTGGGCGAAGACCCCGATGGCCGGCTCCAGGCCCTCAACAGCTACGAGAACCGCGTCTTCCAGGTCGGCCTGAGCGACGGCCGCATGGTCGTGGCCAAGTTCTACCGCCCCGGGCGCTGGAGCGACGCACAGATCCTCGAGGAGCACGCCTTCGCCCTCGAACTGGCGCAGGACGACATCCCGGCCGTCGCGCCCCTGCCGCTCTCGGCCGCCCGCACCGACGAAGCCACCGTGCTCGGCCCGCCCCCCACCCTGGCGCGCTGGCAGCGCGACGGGCTGGTGCATCGCTTCAGCCTCAGCCCCCGACGCGGCGGCCGCGCCCCCGAGATCGATGACCCGGAGGTGCTCACCTGGATCGGACGCCTGATGGCGCGCCTGCATGCCGTCGGGCACCGGGCCCCGTTCGCGCACCGCCCCACCCTGGGTGTCGACAGCCTGGGGCGCTCGGCGTGGACCTGGCTGCGCGATCACGGTGACCTGCCCGAGCCTCAACGCAGCCTGTGGCTGCAGGTGGCCGACACCGCCCTGCAGGCCGCGCAGGCCTGTTTCGACACCGTGTCCGGTTTGCGCTCGGGCCGCATCCATGGGGATTGCCATCTGGGCAATGTCCTGTGGAGCCCGGACAGCGGGCCGCACTTCGTCGACCTGGACGACGCCTGCAACGGCCCGGCCGTGCAGGACCTGTGGATGCTCCTGGGGGGCCATCGGCGAGAGCGCCAGGCCGAGCTGTACGCCCTGATGGACGGCTACGAAAGCCTGCGCGAGTTCGACTGGCGGGAATGGACGCTGGTGGAAGCCCTGCGCACGCTGCGCCTCATCCACCACAGCGCCTGGCTGGCCCGTCGCTGGTCGGACCCGGCCTTCCCGGCCGCGTTCCCGTGGTTCGGCAGCGCCATCTACTGGCAGCAACAGACCGACCAGTTGCGCCAGCAGATCGACCTGATGGAGCAGGAGCTGGCGTCACCCATGGCCGGCGGTTTGTAACCCAGCCTCACCAAACATGGCACGGACGCCACACCCGCGGCGAAAAAGTCGCGCGGATTGATGCGCGTCGCCGTGAGCGTCATGGAAGCGTGGCACATATGCGTCTGGATCAACCTCATTGCGCATCCATGACACATCAGGAGACTTCCCCGGCCATGCTGGAAAACCGCACCTACGACGAACTCGCCGTGGGTGACAGCGCCACCCTCACCCGCGTTCTGACCAAGGACGACATCGACGCCTTCGCCATCCTCAGTGGCGACGTGAACCCAGCCCACCTCGATGACGCCTACGCCCGCGAAACGCCGTTCCAGAAGGTGATCGCGCACGGCATGTGGGGCGGCACCCTGATTTCGACGGTGCTGGGCACCCAGCTGCCCGGCCCGGGCACCATCTACGTGGGTCAGAACCTGCGCTTCATGCGGCCGGTGAGCCTGGGCGACACCGTGTCGGTCACGCTCACGGTCAAGGAAAAGCGCGCCAAGAACATGGTGCTGCTCGACTGCGTGTGCACCAACCAGCACGGCAAGGTCGTGATCACGGGCGAAGCCGAGATCATGGCGCCCACGGCCAAGGTGCGGCGTCCTGCGGCCACCTTGCCCGAAATGCATCTGCACCGTCTGCAGCGCTTCGACCAGTTGCTGGCCCATGCCGCCAGCAGCGACCCGATCCGCTGTGCCGTGGTCTGGCCCGACGAGCCCGAACTGCTGCGCTCGGTGCACGATGCCGTGCAGGCGGGCATCTTGCGCCCGCTGCTGATCGGCCAACGCGACCGCATCCTGGCCCTGGCCGAATCGCAAGGGCTGGCCCTGAGCGGCTGCGACATCCACCCCGCCGGCTCGGCCCTGGAAGCCGCCGCCGCCGCAGTCGAGCTGGCGCGCGCCGGCGCCGCCCAGGCCATCATGCAAGGCAGCCTGGCCGTGCACACCCTGCTGCAGGTCGTGATGCGCCATGCCGGTGGCCTGCGCACCCAGCGCCGGGTGTCGCACGCCTACCTGGCCGATGTGCCCAGCTACGACCAGCCGCTGCTGATCACCGATGCCGAGGTCAACGTCAGCCCCTCGCTCGAAGACAAGCGCGACATCGTGCAGAACGCCATCGACCTGGCGCACCGGCTGCAGTTCGACGAGCCTCGCGTGGCCATCCTGTCGGCCGCCGAAGCCTTCAACAGCAACCTGGAGTCGTCCACCGATGCCGCCGTGCTGTGCAAGATGCACGAGCGCAAGGACATCACCGGCGGCCTGCTCGACGGCCCCATGACCTTCGACGCGGCCATCAAGCCCGACGTCGCCGCCCGCAAGTACCCGCAGTCGGCGGTGGCCGGTCGGGCCAACGTGCTGATGGTGCCCAACCTCGAAGCGGCCAACATGCTGGTCAAGCAGCTGGCCCACCTGGCCCACGCCGACATTGCCGGCATCGTCATGGGCGCGCGCGTGCCGGTCATCCTGACCAACCCGATCGACAACAGCCGCACCCGC